>OIZH01000006.1_pt1 | contig 39747 bp, 39 predicted proteins | sample 1588511 | NCBI WGS metagenome assembly OIZH01 (sample SAMN03283237) | human gut metagenome | biome: human-associated habitat; material: feces | host: Homo sapiens | place: Peru | collected 2012
TTGCCAGTACTTCAGTCGGTGCCATTAAAGCCCCCTGATAACCGCTTAAATAGTTCGCATATAACCCTATAGCTGCCACAATTGTCTTACCGCTTCCTACATCTCCCTGTAAAAATCGATACATGATTGTTGGATTATGAAGATCTAACAATATTTCTTTTGCACTTTGTTTTTGATCTTTCGTTAATTTAAAGGGAAGAGTATGAATAAAGGCATTGACTTCATCTAAAGAAAAGTCCTTTGCATATCCTACTTCCTGTTCTCTTTGCATTCTGCGATAAGAAAGAGCCAGTTCAAAGTTTAAGAATTCTTCATACTTAAGAGTTTTAATACCCTTTTGTAGTTGTTCATGGTTCATCGGAAAATGGACTGCATAAAGTGCTTCTTTCTTACTCATGAGATCGACTGTTTCTCTTATTTCTATAGGAAGCCCATCTTCAATAGGTATATTCATCCCTAATACTTTTTTAACATATTGGGAAAAGGCATGACTTGTGAGACCATCTTTTAATGAATAGACAGGTGTAATACCTGATAATTGATCTAGATTCTTTAATAATATATTAGAAGCAGTGAGACGATTTCCTTCTACCTTACCTTGTAACGTAACAATACGATTAAGTGTTAAATGAGGGCGAAGAAAATGTCGATTAAAGATTGTGACTGTATAGTCATTGCCTTTAATAGACGCATTGAATGTCATACGGGAAAAACGTCCTTTATAAAATACTTTAGGACTACTTATGATAACTCCCTCTACACAGCATTTATCTTCTATAGGAGGCCATATTTCAGTCACTTCATCATATTTATAAGGGTAATGATAAATAAGATCTTCTAACGTATCAATAGAGGAAGCATGTAATAAATCTATTCTATTTTGACTTGTTGTTACTTTTTTTAATTCGTCCATAATATCACCACCTTTGATTAACATATACATTTTATTAAGTATATCATATAATAGTAAAAAGGAGAAAAAAATGAAAAATATTGTATTTGATTTAGGACGTGTTCTCTTAGACTATCAGCCTTTAGTTTGGCTGAAAAAGAAGAACTATAGGCATTATAATGAATTATTTGAAATCATCTTCCAGAATCCTCTATGGATCAAACTAGACGAAGGAACCATCACAAGAGAAGAGTTTACAAAAAAATTAATCAACGAATATCCTGAACTTGCATTGGATATAGAAGAAATCATGGAAAAATGGATTGAATTACTTCTTCCTATTAAAAATAATATCAAGTTACTCTCTCTATTAAAGGAGAAAGGTTATTCTCTCTATATTATTTCTAATTTCCATTTAGATGCATATAATCGTTTCTTAAAGAAGCAGGATTGGTTTACTCTATTTGATGGAGCTATTATTAGTGCCAAAGAAAAGCTAATCAAGCCTGATTTAAAAATCTATGAATTATTATTAGAACGTTATCATTTAAATGCAGATGAATGTCTATTTATTGATGATTCTCTTGATAATATTAATGCATGTAAGAACGTCGGCATGGATGGTATTCATTTACCTGATTATTCAAAACTAGAAAAAAAATTAAAAGAACATCATATTATATAAAAAGAAACGAGCCCTCGCTCGTTTCTTTTCATTACATATCACAAAGACCTTTGTCTTCTCCGTATACTGAATACCAATCATTATTGAAATCAGTTACAGCTTTAGAAATACTTGGATTTTCAAAGATTGCTTTTAATACACTCACTGGTGCAGTGATAGCCTGACTACCTGCATTAAATGCATCTCTTACCTGCTGTACACCCTTGAAGCTTGCAGCAAGAATCTTGCAGTCATAACCGTCTTCTACAATTCTATTAGATAAATGAGCCATTAATTCAAAAGGATCATTTCCTAAGTTTCCAATTCTATTTGTATAAGGTGCAATATAATCAGCACCTGCTGCGAGTGCCATATAAGCCTGCATCAAATCATAAACAGCTGTGGCAGTTACATTTTTACCTTCAGCCTTTAAGATTTTCATAGCTTTAACACCTTCATAAGTAGTAGGGACCTTTACATATACCTTGTCATCTACTTCTTCAAAAATCTTGTGTGCTTCTTTCACAATTTCATCTGCTTCTGTCGCAATGACCTGAATATGTAAAGAACGTTCATCACCAATGATTTTTCTGATTTCTCTCATATGTCCAAAGAAATCCTTTGGGCTTGTCTTCTTTACAATACTTGGGTTACTAGTGACACCTACGATTGGTAAGTGATCTACCGCATCTCTAATTTCTTCTAAATCTACAGTATCAATAATAAATTCCATTTTTTAATCTCCCTTGATCATATTTTTTATTCCACTATCAGATACAATCTGATAGTAATGGCTTAATTCTTCCTGACTATAGGCCTTCTGATCCTCTTTGACACCATATTCAAATTCAGTTAAATCATATTTTGCGGATGCAAGAGGATTATAATTTAATAATTCATAACGTACTTCTGGATATAAACTATAAAGATAAGAGGCAATACTCTTAATATTGTCATCATCACCTGTATATCCAGGAATAAGTGGTGTTCTTACAATCACTTTATCTTTATGTTCACTTGTGAGTAAATAGGCTAGATTTTCTTTAATAATTGTATTTGATACACCAGTCGCTTCTCGATGAGCTTTGTCATCTTCTATCTTTAAATCACAATAAATCTGGTCAAGATAAGGTGCTGCCTGCTTAACTAAATCTAAAGATGTATAAAGTGATGTTTCAATGGCTGTGTGTACTTTTGGATGGAGTTCCTTTAATAATTGTATCAGTTTTTCCTGCTGCATAAAAGGTTCTCCACCAGAAACTGTCACACCTCCACCATATTTAAAGAAAACCTCATCTTCCATCACCTTATCAACAAGTTCTTCTAAGCTATAATAAGAGCTATCATACTGAATCGCATCGGTAGGACAATACTTAAAGACTTCATCCAAATCATCTTCTATAAATACGGGTCTATCTTGATAGACTATTTTACCTGCTCCCTGCTTCTCACAGTTTCGACAATGCATGCACTTGTTTTCTAAGTAAATAGGTTTTCTTTGTGGTAAAAGTCCTTCAGGATTCTGACACCATCTGCATCTTAAAGGACATCCTTTAAAGAATATCGTAGTACGTAATCCTTCCCCATCATGTACCGCAAATCTTTTGATATCAAATACAAGATATTTAGATGTTGTCATAGGTTGTTCTCGCAATGATTTCATCCTGTAATTTACCTGCTAGTTCTACAAAGTAGGCTGTATATCCAGCAACACGGATTGTGAGTGAACGATGTCTTTCAGGATGAACTTTCGCATCTAATAAATCTTTTTTATTCACGACATTGAACTGAATATGAGGTACATGCAAGTCTACAAAAGCACGAAGGAAGTTTTCAAACTTCATACGTCCTGTTTCTGTTTTAAAGAAGTCTGGTAAGAACTTCATGTTGAGTAATCCCCCATTGGTTGTGAGATCATCATCGAGCTTAGAGACAGATTTTAAGACAGCAGTTGGTCCTGCTAAGTCTCTACCATAGACAGGGGACATACCACCATCCGCAAGAGGTGTATAAGCGTTTCTACCATCTGGAGATGCTCCTACATTTTCACCCATTGGAACATGTGCTGAAACAGTATACATACCTGTATGAATAGGACCACCACGATAATTCTTATACTCTTTCATCTTATTTCTAAAATAACGTGCCCATTTAGCGCCACATTCATCTACCCAGGCAATATCATTACCATATTTAGGTACTTTATTTAAAAGCATGGCTTGTGTGATTTCATGTCCTTTAAAGTCATCCTGTAAAGCTGTGAGTAGTTCTTTTGAATCTAAGAGATGGTCTTCATAAACTAGTTTTTTAATAGCGGCAAGAGAATCCGCTAAGTTCGCAATCTGAATCATCTGGATACCAGATAAATTATATTTGGCGCCACCTCTTGTAACATCCATACCTTTTTCTAAACAATCATCAATGACACATGATAAGAAGGCTGTGGGTAAACATTCCTGATGAACTCTTTCTACAACTTCTTCCGCTTTCATCATCATTTCAATAAAGTAATCAATCTGAATCTTGAAAGCTTTTTCTAACTGTTCATATGTCTTATATGTTTCAAGTGATCCCATATCCAGACCAAGTTTCTGTCCCGTCAATAAACATTTACCATTATTTAAAGTAAGTTCTAATGCCTTATTGAGATTGAACATAGCCGCATCACTCCAGCCTAGATTATTACCATGGGTTGTAAGTTCTACACATCCTACAATCGCATAATTTAAAGCATCCTCATGACTGATACCAAGTCTTTCCATTGCAGGAATAATGGCTTCATCATTAAAGAACTGAGGCATACCACTTCCTAATGCAACAACTTCAATCGCCTTCTGCATAAGTTCATGAGATGTATTCTTATTAAGTCTCACTGATAGGTTAGGCTGAGGAAGACATAATTCCTTCTGTGCTTCTAGACAAAGCATGGACAAATCATTATATGTATCATGTCCTTTTTCATCCAAACCACCGACCGCAATATTAAACCCAATCGGGAATCCCGCAAAGTATTTAGCTGAATTACTGTTACGAAGATAAACAATCTGATTAAACTTCAACCAGAGGCATTCTAATATTTCTAATGCATCCGTTTTCGTAATAAGGCCTTCTTTTAAATCATGTTCATAATATGGGTAAAGATACTGATCCATACGTCCTGGTGAAAACGAAGACGCATTGGATTCCATATGTAAAATCACGAATAAGAACCAGAGAGACTGTACAGCTTCATGAAATGTTTTGGGAGGTCTTTGAGATAAAGAGAGGCAGTTATCTGCAACACGCTTTAAATCAACACTGTCATGATATTCAGGCATAGAGATAATAGAGTCATGATATCTCTTCATGAAAATGATTGCCCCCTCTAATACAAGTTTCGTACATGTATAGAATTCTGTTTCTTGTTTTTCATTAATCTTATCTAATAATCCTTGAGGCCCATATTTCAACCATAAAGCAGAATCAGGACAAATATGACCCTGTGCGTGGTCTTTCTGATTGATCTTGACTACTTTACTAATATGATCAATTTCTTTGCCATAGCGTGTTCTAATGACATCCTCCATAGAATGTCCTTTCCAGTATGGGTAAATCGTTTCTCTAAATTCTTTAATATCCTCGACTTTAACTTCAAAGCGGTCCTGAGGACGAGTAGGAAGTGTTTCAAATTCTTTATCAACCCAAGAACAGCCACTTTCAGGGAATACAACACCTGCACGTACACCTTTTGTACGATTTCCAACAATCAATTCTTCTTTTTCAACACCAATTTCTATTTCTTCTAACGCTGCTTTTAAAGAGAGGGCACGTTTCATAGGAACAGAAAGAGTTTCATTCTCTTTATAAATACGTGTTATGATACGCGCTTGTTCAATAGATGCATAACGTTTTTCATTAAGCATCTTCTCTTTTAATATTGTAATTCTGTTTCTCATACTCTTCTCTCCTTTTCAACTTAATTATACTTATAGAATTATTGTTTTCAATACTTTTATTATTGTTTTTGATAAATAAAAAGGCATGCATCACCCGCATACCTTATATCTTATCTCCTGCAATCAAATCTTCATGCTTCGCGCTCTTAACATGCGCATCTTCTTTCATAGTTGTTAAAAATAAATAGAGTATTTCTATCACTGCAGTAGCACTCACACGAGAGAAACAATACCCTTCTAAATAAACCTTTTCACGTGTTGCGGTCGTGATATGATAATCACTTTCTAACGCAATGGATGACTTATCACTATTAGTAATAGAAAGTGTTGTCGCTTTCTGATTATGCGCTTCCTTAATTGCTGTTAAGACACCTGAAGATTCTCCTGAGTTACTAATCGCAATAACCATATCTTCTTTAGAAACATTCAAGATCATACCAAGTTCTGTTTCTAATATGGAAGATGTAGAACTTGGAATACCAATCTGATTGAACTTAAAACATCCATCTAAAGCAACAGGTACTGTATTCCCTACTGCCACAAAATAGATATGTCTTGATTTTAATATACAATCAAGTATTTCGTCGAGTTTATTTGATTTCATCATCGTGATAGTCTGTGTGAGTTCTTCTACCTTATTTGCAAGAATACTATCTAATGAATTATTCACATCAGTAATAGAGATACGATTAGAAATAGTAGTATTGCATGAGGGTATTTCTACAAGTTCCTGGGCAAGAGAGATTTTTAAATGATGGAATCCTTTTAATCCAATTCTCTTACAAAAACGAGAGACAGAAGCTTCACTTGCGCCACTAGCCTGTGACAAGTCTCCTACTGTCATATTGACCACTTCACTTGTATGATGCATGATATATTTTGCTATTTTCTTTTCTGAATCAAAGAAATGATCATAGGATGAATAGATTTCATCAATAACGTTCTTTGGCATAATTTACTCCTTTAATCTGTACGCAATGCTTTGACGGGATCCTCTTTAGCTGCTTTACGAGATGGAATCAAGCCACCTAGTAGTGTCAGCCCGATACTTAATAGTATAAGAATAATTGCACCACTTACTGGCAGCATCGCATTGATAGAGGCCTGGTTGGATACATTATGAATAATTATATTCGTAGGAATTAATAGAATCAAGGTAATACCAATACCCATGAGTCCTGATAATAAACCAACAATGAATGTCTCCGCATTAAATACCTGTGAAATATTATGTTTAGATGCTCCAATGGCACGCAGTATTCCAATTTCCTTCTTTCTCTCTAATACACTGATATAGGTGATAACACCAATCATAATTGAAGAAACCACAAGTGAAATACCTACAAAGGCAATAAGTACATAACTAATAACATCTACAATATCAGTGACTGAAGACATAAGTGTTCCAACAACATCTGTATAGGTAATCACTTTATCTTCATCTATTTTTTTCATCTTCTCATTATAATGGTCTAAATAATCAAGAACGGACTGCTTCTTTTCAAAGTCCTGAGGATAAATACTAATACTACTTGGATCATCAAAGCTGCAATAACCAAATTTTTTCATATTATTATCATAGCTTGACTGCTCTGTATTCATCATTGATTTTAAAAGTTCAGTCATATCTGCACCATCTCTATTCATTTTAATGGCCTGTTTAAAGACATCTGGATTAAAAGTAAATGCCTGAGAAAGAGATGTGGACATCTGTTTTGTGACAGTCTGCATGTAACCTGACATAATTGTATTTAATTGGGCATCAAGATGATTATCCTTGATCACTTTATTAATAAATTGATTGATAACCTGCTTAGAATCCTGTGAATTGAGATAGTTCATCATACTACTCTGTAATCCTAGTGTAAATGAATTGATATCTTCTTTTGCATAATCACTAAAGTCATCCGCTACATTCTTCATAATCTTCTGCATCTGTTCTTCAGTGATCTTTATTTCACCATTTTCTTTAATTGCATCATCAATACCTTTCTTAATAATATCTGATGCTCTTTGGGACTGAAGATAATTTTGAACCACCTCATTTAAATTTTCTGCTTCTTTTAAAGGATGCTCCTTTAAATAATCGTTATAACCTGAAGTAAGAGTGGACATAAAAGCACTTGCATCTGTATCAGAAATATCAATCTTAATCTGGCTTAATACCTGTGACAAGTCCATTTGTGGCATGGACATATTCACCTTGCTTGTATCAAACTGAAATGCATTCTTTAGTGCATTATTGTCTACTTGAAACATAGAAGATAAATCAAATGACTTTTGAGACTGATCATTAAAAGATTGTCCAGTAATCACATTTATATTTTTGTTTTCTAGCTGCTCTTTAACTATCTGGCTATTACTCGCATCTTTAATAATAGAAGCGGCAAGTGAGTAAGGATAATAAATACCCATAGCAAGCATCGAAGCATTCGTCGATTCTTTAGGTTGTACAACACCAACAATCTTTAAATCACTGCCATTTTGTACAAGTGAATTGATATAGTTTGTATCATTACTTTTATCTTTATATACCTTATATGTATTATCATATTGATAATAAGAAGAGGCATTCACTACTTTAAAAGTAATACCTAATAGATCTTTATAACGATAACCTTGTTTACCTGTTGTGACTTTAACACTTTTTTCTTCACTAAAAGCTTTTAACATCTGATCTAATTGTGTTGGGTCTCTTAAGCCTAATGTATAAAGCATAAAATCACTGATTCCACCTTTTTTAGAAAGAACCAAAACACACTCATTTTTATTTTTAGGCCAGTGCCCCGCTTTTACATCATATTGATCATCATATAAAGATGCATGAGATGGAAGTGAATAGAAGACATTCGTATTCATCATACTACTCATCATAGAATTACTGCTTGTTCCCATTCCAAGCTTCTTCATAGTTGTATCAGGGTTGACCTGTCTTATACCATATTGGTCATTTGTATAAATCTGTGGTGAGATACCATAATCATATTCTACAGCACGGGCATATTGATTGATTTCTTTATGTTCTTCAATATAAGATTTTAAGTTCTTTAAATCATTAGAACCAATCTTAGAGAACATATTCTCCATCATATCCACAACCTTAACTTCACTGTTGTTTCTCTTCACAGGTTCACCCATCATCGCACTCATATCAATTCCTGTAGATTGAATAGAAAGAGGATATTCTGATAACGTCTCTTTTTCAATGGATGAGATATAGGCATTCACACCAGTAGAAATAGAAAGAATAAGCGCAATTCCAATAATACCAATAGAGCCAGCAAATGACGTGAGTATTGTACGGGCTTTTTTTGTCTTAAGGTTATTAAAGCTAAGCATTAATGCGGTTAGGAAGTTCATAGATGTCTTTCCTAGATTTTTATGAACAGGCTTTTCTTCGTTAAAAGATACTGGATGAGAATCAGAGACTATCACACCATCCTTAAGAGTTACAATACGATTGGCATACATATGTGCAAGTTCTGGGTTATGAGTGACCATGACGACAAGTTTTTCTTTCGCAACCTGTTTAAGAAGATCCATAACCTGTATACTTGTTTCACTATCGAGTGCCCCTGTTGGTTCATCCGCAAGTAAAATATCAGGATCATTCACTAAAGCACGGGCAATAGCCACTCTTTGCATCTGTCCACCGGATAACTGATGAGGAAGCTTATGAGACTGTTCTTTAAGTCCTACCTGACCAAGTGCCTCTTGTGCACGACGTGTTCTTTCTTCTCTAGAAACACCTGAAATTGTGAGAGCGAGTTCTACATTCGCAAGAATTGTCTGATGCGGAATCAAATTATAGCTTTGGAAAATAAAACCTACTGTATGATTTCGATAAGAATCCCAGTCCTTATCCTTATATTGTTTTGTGGAAATACCATTGATGATAAGATCTCCTGAATCATATTGATCTAAGCCGCCAATCACATTCAATAAAGTTGTTTTTCCTGAACCAGATGGTCCTAATATTGCGACAAATTCATTATCTCTTAAACATAGAGATACATGATCAAGAGCTGTCTGAGTGAGTTCACCTGTATGATATTGTTTGCATACATCCTTAATTGTAAGCATTTTTCTCAACTCCTTTTTTCTATCATAACATAATATATTATGTGTAAAAACAAAGATGTTTCACTTAATTTTCACATATTTTAAATAGACACCTCATTCAAGGAGTTGTCAAAAGCATACATAACGCATTCTATTTTATAAATATATATAATAGTTATAGAGGTGAGAATTATGAAATCTTATTTATATGTTTATAAAATAAAAAAAGAAGAATCAAGCGATATCTTCTTAAGAATATGTCATTCTATAGAAAATAAACTTCATCCTTCTTTTATTGATCAACTGATTGTAGATTTTGATAAGTCACGTGTTCAACGTTATATATTTCCTAATAATCGTATATTACTTTATGATGATATACAATCAGATTGCGTTATCATGCAGACTGATCAGCCCTGCACGCTTTCTAATTTAAAGGAATAAATAATACATCATTACGACCACCACAAATCATACCTAGCTTGGCACCTTCTTTATTGCTTAATTCATAGTGATGAGAACGAATGCCTTCTTCATTTCTTGCATCAAGTATTGCCTGGTATTCGACACGTCCACCACCAATTGTTTCAATGATTTTTTCATCTGTAACAAGCATCATGCTACCTATTCCTCGAGGTGCAGATCCTTCTTTAGATGTAATGATACAAAGAGTGCCTTTTTCTTTTGTATGATACAAATCATTTGTCATCGTAGAGTATTGATGCGTATTTTTAATCTGTATAATTTCAGCCATAATACTTATCGCAATTTCTGCAGGTGTTTGTGAATTGATAGGTAGACCAATAGGTGCATGAACCTGTTTTAATAGATTTTCCTCATACCCTTCTTCCATTAAGGCATCCATAGTCTTTTTCACTTTGCCTTTGCTTCCAATCATACCTATATAAAGTGCTTTTTGATTAAGAACTTTTTTCAGACAGACCTTATCATCCTTATGCCCTCTTGTCACAATAACATAACATGTATTGTCTTCTGCAGGGAAATAGTGATCGGCTTCTTCATAGTTGACACAATGCACTTCTTGGGCTTCTGTAAAAATATTTTTATTCGCAAATTCTTCACGATTGTCAATGACTATTGTATAGAAATCTAATAGATGTGCTGTTTTTTCGACATACTGTGAGACATGTCCTGCACCTAGTAATACTAATTTTGGCTGGGGCATAAACCACTCTTTTTGTATACATGTCACATCTACGTTATGTTCTATTAAGGAAGCCAACGCTCTTTGGTAAAGCCCTTCCGGCTGTTTTACTTCTATCACTGCATCAGGATATCTTTTTAAATAATATCTCACGAGCTGCTGTATAAGTGCCCCATCTACTATTTTCTCTGGATCAAGATGTAATAATTCATAACGATGAACCACATCTTTCACACGTTTTCCTAAGCCTTTCATAGATGTAATCAAAATAATTTGATCTGTATCCTCGTCTATGACAGGTTCATAGTCTGCAGGCACCTTTAAAGGCATACCTCTAGAGCCATCCGCTTCAATCAATACAACATCCACTTCTTTTTTTAGCTGATTGAGTAAATCATGATCAAGTGCCTTGATTTTCTTTTCATCAAAACGATTTCCTGCAAAGGCATAGCCTTTGTTTTTTAGTTCTTCCTGAATTTCTTTATAACTTGGATCAACTAAAGTATCTTCTTCTATACGCATATGTGTAGAAGTCGTCATGAGAACTGTTTTTCCCTCTTCCTTATACTTAAGAAGTAATTCCTTCATACGTGTTGTTTTTCCACCTGACCCAATAATACTAATGATCATTCCTCACTCATCTCCCTTAAGACATCAATGACAGTATTGACCTCTTCCATACTATTCATAAATGATAAGCTGAAGCGTACAATGCCTCTTTCTACTGTATTAAGATGTGTATGCATCAGTGGTGCACAATGGGCCCCACAGCGTGTAATGATATCATATTTATAACTTAAAACATCACTGATTTTAGATGAATCATAATCTTCAAGATTAAAGGCAATAATAGGTGTATGGCTACAGGTATCATAATCACAATAGAATGTAATTCCGTTAATACGTTTCATACCTTCATATAAAGCATCAAAAAGCTGTTTTTCTTTTTCTTCTATCTCTTTTTGATGTTCTAATAAATAAGTCATACCTGCATTTAAAGAGGCAATACCTGGTATATTCAAAGTACCTGCTTCTAAGTGTTCTGGATAACTATCCGGCTGTTTTTTATTAAAGGAATCAATGCCTGTCCCACCTGTCTTAAGTGGGTGAATGAATATATCTGTATTGACACAGATTCCTCCTACGCCGCTCATTCCTAGTAATGCCTTATGACCACTAAAAGTAAGCAAGTCAATATGAGATTTCTGCATATCAATAGATATATGACCTGCACTTTGTGCACTATCAACCACAAATAGGATATGATGTTCATGGGCTATTTGACCAATGGCATCTATATCATAGAGTTCACCTGTCACATTAGAACTATGCGTCATAACAATCATCTTTGTGTCTTCTCTTATTTTTTTAAGAATGTCTTCCTTATAAGGTGCTGTAACAGTTAAATCAACACCTATTTGACGAAGTGGTCTTAAGACAGAATTATGTTCTGCATAAGTCGTAATGACATGATCATCCTTTGATAAGATTCCTTTTAAACATGTATTCAAGCTTTCTGTATTACCACTATTAAAGATAACATGGTCAAAAGAAGGTAGATTAAAATACTGTGCAATAAGTTTACGCGTTGAATATAAAAGACGATCTGTCTTAAAAGCACCTGTACTTCTTTGAGCATTCATATTGTGGTCAAGTGCATCCATTACTGCTTGTTTAACAGAGGGCAGTTTAGGAAAACTTGTTGCCCCTTGATCAAGATAAATCATGTTGACCCCTTAAATAGAAGATAGCTTCTAATACACCACCTGCAATACATCTTGCTTTATCTGAAATAGTGAAGCAATTCTCATATTCATCTAAACGAGGATCAATATCTGCCATCTTGAATCCCTTTGTGACATAATATCCTTCACGAATCAAACCTCTAAGTAACCCTGACATAGAAGCATATACAGGATGCTGTCCTTCCTTGTTTTCTATATAAGCAAGCACGTCTCCTTTTTCAACTGTATCCGTAATCTTCTTAATCTGATGAACAGTACCTTCTACTTCTGCATGAATGACACGTTCTTTTCCATATCCCTTAATAAGTCCTGGAATCCCTGTATTTTTCATTGCTGGTCCTTCTTCAATCAAGCGACCTAAGCGATGTCCTCGCATTGTTTCAATCACGATATCAACATCTTTTCCTGCATTAAATCCAGGACCTAAGCCTATCGTGATAGGCGCCATATTTCTTGAAGTACCCATATTCTTTTTCGCAAGTATCGCATCAATCACAATTTCTGGCTTTAAGATATCAATAGAACTACCTTCAGGATCCACCATCATCGCAATCTTATTTTCTTTAAATACAGATTCCAATTCATTAAGTGAATGAATCAGTACGCATTCAATACCTTCTACTTCCTTATGACCATCATACACCGCTTCAGAGTATGCAACATTGCGTCTAATCGCACTTGGATGTTCTATTTCTAATACAAGAATATGAAACCCGCAGCGGGCAAGCTTATAAATAGTGCCAGTCGCAATATCACCGCCACCTCTTACTACTACAAGATTATTCATATTAGTTAGGCTTGATGACTTTTTCAGCCTTTTCCATTCTTTCTACAATATCATACATATTTGTAATGCTGCCCACTTTTAAATCATCTTTTAACTTAAAGAAATCCAAGCATGTTCCACAGTTCACAATTTCAACACCAACAGAATCTAAGAATAATAAATCATTCACTGTATCACTTTCCTGTGTAGTGATCTTTACACCTTCATTATAGAAAATAATTGTTTCTGGGAAGGCATCCTGCTTAGTAAGCGCAAAAATGAAAGATTTCATTAAGATTTTACCTAATTCCTTGTCACTTCCTAAACTATTACTGCTTATTACAACAATCTGTCCTTTCAAGATATTGTCAGCCTTCTCTTCTTCTACAACCTGTTCACCTGAACTGATGACTACATGATAATCTTCATTCACTTTACTACTTACGGCATCATAACCCTTTACTTTCGCAAACTTCTTTAGGTTTTCTACAGCTGTTTCATTATCTACTAATACTTCTACTGCTTCACTACTTTCCTTTAATAATTCCTTAGTCTTTACAACTGGTAATGGACATTCTAATCCTCTTGCATCTAACTTTCTCATTTTTATTCTCCTACATATATACTTTTATCTTTTAAATCCACAACTTCTCCAATGACATAACATTCTCTTCCTGCTTCTTTAAATGCATCAAGTATGTCATCTAAGTCTTTTTTCGCAACACTCGCAAGTAATCCCCCACTTGTCTGAGGATCATACAAAATTTCTTCTAAGAAGAAGTTTTCCTTCTCAAAAACAACTTCTTTTTCTACACTATTTCTATTTGTCTGAGCAGCCCCACTTAAATAGAATTCATCTACATAATAAGGGCAATCTCTAAAATAAGGAATATTATTTCCATAAAGCAGTGCACTCTTTTTATGATCTAACATCTCATTTAAATGAACCATTAAGCCAAAACCTGTGACATCAGTCAGTGCATGAACATCATATGATTTCAGTAGTTCTGCAGCATACTTATTAAGTGTTGTCATACTCTTAAAGACATCATCTAATACTTCAGGCGCTGCGTCTTTCATACGCATCGCATTGAGTGTCATACCTACACCTAATTTCTTAGTAAGTATAAGTACATCTCCCGTCTGGGCATTATTGTTTGTCTTAATAGAATCAACATCCACAATACCCGTCACACTTAAGCCGTACTTAATAGAAGTATCTCTAATAGAATGCCCTCCAGATAGTGTTACATGAGCTTCTTTTAACTTATCATTGCCACCCTCAATAATTCTTCCTAATATATTTAAATCTTCTTCATCTGGGAAACAAACAATATTTAAAGCCGTTCTAGGAACACCTCCCATAGCATAAACATCACTTAATGCATTGGTGGCTGCAATCTGACCATAAAGATAAGGATCTTCTACCATTGGAGGAAAGAAATCCAATGTAGAGACAATTCCTTTATCTTCCGTTATCTTTAATACAGATGCATCATCATGACTATCAAAGCCTACTAACAAGTCTGGGTCTTCATACTTATCAATCTTTTCAAGGATGCGAGAAAGTTTCTTTGCGCCAAGCTTTGCGCTGCATCCTCCACCCTGACAGTAAATCTTCTCGCTCATCAGAAAATCACCTCTTTCATATAAGCATATTGTACATGTTCTTCTTCTAAAAATCTATGCCATTTCTCTTGGTTGAGTTCTAAAGAAGCAAAACAGAGTCCACATCCTGCTTCTATTTCTCTTGGAAGAGGAATCAGCCTTCCCTGCATCTTATTTTTTGCTTTATCCTCTAAGTCTAGTGCATGGCTTGTAGAATCAAACGCAATAATCAAATATTTATCTTTCTTCATTAAATAGTTCTTGAAATGTTTCTTCTGCGAAGTCTTTCATTCTTTTCTGGAATTCATCATATTTCTTTAATAATGTCTTTCCTTCTTCACTTAAAACACTTCCTCCTCCATTACTTCCTCCAGATACACGTTCTAATAACTTCATATCTAGATCTTCTTCAGCTCTCTTTAATATCTTCCATGCTTTAGAATGGGACATTCCCATAACCTCACAGGCCTTACTTAAAGAGCCATACTCATCACATAAATGCAGCAACTGTGAGACACCTTTTCCAAAACAGGGTTCTTCATTAAAAAGTCTAACTCTAAAATCAAATTTTTCAGGATTATGATATGTCATCCTACCAGCCCTTTCCAAAACCACAATTTGGGAATGTACATTGTGGACAATTTAAACATAAACCACCTTCACCAAGCATTGCAAGTTCATCAGCAGTGATTGGATCATTGGCTACAAGTCGAGGAAGAACTAAATCAAAGACTGTTCTTTTTGCATACATCACACATCCTGGTAAACCAACAATTGGTGTATCTCCCTTATATGACAATAAGAACATCGCACCTGGTAAAACAGGTGAACCATAACTAATAATATTGGCCCCTGTATTCTTGATTGCGAGTGGTGTCTTATCATCTGGATCAACACTCATACCACCCGTACAGATCACCATATCTACATGCATGTCAAGTGCTTCTTGTATAGCACCTGTGACCATATCTGGATTATCTGGACATAGTTTATGGAATACGACTTCTACATCATATTCCTTTAATTTATCAATAATAACAGGAGTAAATGTATCCTTGATACGTCCTTTATAGACTTCACTTCCTGTAGTAATAACGGCTGCTTTCTTAAATACAAAAGGCTTTACTTCAAGTATTGGTGTATCAGTGATTTTTGATGCTTCTTCCATCTTTTCCTTTTTAATAACTAATGGAATAATACGCATACCTGCTAGATGATTACCTGAATGAACAACTGTATTTCCGTTTCTTGTTGCAATCATCATTTCACCCATACGATTCACTTCTAATAACTTTTCTCTATTCACTTTAAATAAGCCATCAATGGTGCTAATTAATTCTATTTTACCTTCTTTAATTTCAGTTGTAGACATATGATCATTTTGACACAACTTACATAATACTTCTGCCGCTTCATTTTCATGCATCATTGTCTCATCATTTTCCCATACATAGAGGTTTTCTTTCCCTAAAGATAACAATACAGGAATATCTTCTTCTTTTACGATATGACCTTTTCTAAAGCGTGCGCATTTTCTTACGCCTCTCACAATTTCAGTAATATCATGACATAATACTGCCCCTACTGCATCTTCTGTCTTGATTTGTTTCATGATTTGTCCTCCTAATAGTTAAAGTTTATTTCTTATTATCTAATGTGTCAATACTTACAAAAAAAGGAGGTAAGACCTCCCAACTACTACTTACAGATAGTAAAACCACTCTTCTTGAATGTTTCTTTAGATTCTTTAGTCTGTAAGAACTTGATTAAGTTATTGGCCTCTTCTTGATGTTTAGTTTTAGTTACACGTCCTACTGGATAAATAACTGGTGTATCTAATAAGTTGTTGTTGACCTTTTCAAGTACTGTTACTTTAGAACTGCTGGCTGCATCTGTAGAATAAACAAGACCTACTTCAGCACTTCCGCTTTCTACCCAGCTTAATACTTCAGTGACATTACCACCTAAAGAAATCTTAGTCTGGATAGCATCCCAAGTATTTGCGCTAGTAAGTGCAATTTTCGCATACTGACCTGCAGGTACTACTTCAGGATCACCTACCGCAATCATCTTCGCATCAGTGATGTTTGAAATACCTTTTACAGCAGTTTTTGTATCTTTCCCTTTGATTAATACAAGTTTATTTTCTAATAAATTTACAACACTCTTAGAATCAACAAGTTTTTCATCAACTAAGCTATCCATCTGTTTAGTGGCTGCACTAAAGAACACATCAGCATCTAATCCCTGTTCAATCTGAATCTGTAATTTACCACTGCTGTCATAAACACCCTTTACGTTCACATTTGGATATTTCTTTTCAAAACGAGGAATAAGTGTTTCTTCAAATGTCTTTTCCAGACTGGCTGCAGCCGCAATAGTAATTGTGACTTTCTTTTCAGGCTTCTTTTCTTGGCCACATCCAGCTAAACCGAATACGAGCGCAAAAGCACATAAGATACTAACTAATTTCTTCATGAATCATTTCTCCTTTTTTTATAATATCCATTTCATGACTCAAAGTTTTGATTTCATCCTTATTATGGGATACAAAGACAACAGGTCGATGGTAAGCATCTAGTTTAGTCTTCATCTCTTTTAAGAGTTCCCTTTTTAAATCTTCATCTAAAGCACTGAACGGTTCATCTAAAAGAATCGCCTCAGCGTTATAGATCAATAGTCTTGCCATGGCAACACGCTGTTTCTGTCCCCCTGACAACTGTCTTGGATAACGCTTTTCTAATCCTTCTATATGCAACTCCTTCATCAGCTGAATCACTGAATCATGAATTGTAGTCTTATCAAGTCTGCGGGCCACAAGAGGTGAGGCAATATTGTCATAAACTGTCATATTTGGAAATAATGCATAATTCTGAAACATATATCCAATATTTCTTTCTTGTGGTGATAAATTAACATGTTGATCTGAATCATAGAGTACTCTTCCATCCAAGACAATTCTTCCTGAATCGGGTGTTTCTATACCAGCAATACATTTAAGTGTCATACTTTTACCACTGCCACTTGGCCCCATCACACCCAAGCATATTTCATTAATCTTAAAATGAACATCTAAGTCAAATTCACTTAGTTTTTTATAGATATCCACTTCTAATAACATATTAATAACCTCTCTTTTGCTTCACCCATAACTGATAGATATTCAGTAATATCACAGCCGTAAAGCATATAGCGATAATAACAACAACATAAAAAGATGCGCTATGCATATCCCTGCTGACAACTTCACTATAGACAGCCAAAGGCAGTGTACGTGTTTTTCCAACAATATTACCTGCAAGCATCGCTGTTGCACCAAACTCTCCCAAACCTCTCGCAAATGATAATACGCCCCCGCTGATAATACCTGGCAAGGCGTTAGGTACGAGTACCTTGAAAAAGATACTTGTTTCACTCATACCAAGTGTCCTTGCAGCATCGACCAAATCTTCATCCACCTGTTCAAGAGCCCCTCTTGCCGAGCGATACATGATAGGAAAAGAGATGACGACTGCCGCAATCACTGTGGCACTAAAGCTAAAGGTAATATGCACGCCTAGTACATTTAAGAAAAATGAACCAATCGGCTGATTAACTCCAAATATCAATAATAGGAAAAAGCCCATTACTGTCGGTGGTAAAACAAGTGGAAGTGTGAAGATACCATCAAAGATAAGTTGAATGACCTTATTTTTAAGTGTCATCATCCATCTTGCTGCAAAGAGTCCTAAAAAGAATGTGATAAATATAGAAAAAGCAGCGCATTTAAATGAGATCCATATAGGTGAATAATCAATCATCATTTCTTGCACAATCGTGTGCATCTCCTTTTAAGATTTCTAAGCCATGATGAAGAGGATCTATAATAATACTCAAACTCTCCTTCACTGCCTTGACACTTCCAGGAAGATTAATAATGAGCGTGTTGTTTCTAATAACACTTACACCCCTAGATAACATGGCACGATTTGTATATTTCATAGATTCATAACGAATCGCTTCAGAAATACCTGGCACAAGTCGTGTGGCCACTTTTAATGTCGCTTCAGGTGTCACATCTCTTTGTGACAAGCCTGTACCACCTGTAGTCAAAATTAAATCATTCTCACATCGATCACTTAGATTAATAAGAGCCTGCTCAATCATCTTCTGATTATCTGGAAGGATATCTAAAGAAGTGACATGATAACCTCTTTCTTCCATATATTCCTTAATAGAAGGACCACTTTCATCCACTCTTAATCCTTGACTTCCTTTATCGGATAAAGTGAGTATTGCGACACGCATACGTGAATCAGTAGGTGGTGTATAAGTCACCTCATCACCAGAATGAATCACTCCACCATGAATGACTCTTGCGAAAATACCAAGTCGAGGCATAATACATTCACCTACCTGGTGATAAATACGACAATGAGCATGACAGCTTTTACCTCTCTGTGTGATTTCTAAATCCACTTCACCAATATGAACATGGCTTCCTACAACAAGCTTATTAAAATCAATACCAGAAATAAGAAGGTTCTCACCAAAAGCACCATCTTCTACATCTCCACCACGTCTTTTAAAGTCTTCTCTTTCTTCATAAGGTAATAAGCTGACCTGTCTATGCCATTTACCTGCATGGGCATCATGTTCTAAGCCAAAATCTTCTATTATTTTAGTTTCTTGTATAGGTTTCTTTTCAGTTCCCTTCTTCTCACTAATACAAATTGCTTCTATTTTTCCTGCCAATTGAATTCACCGCTCTTTCCACCTGTTTTCTTTAATAAATGAATATCTTTGATTTCCATTTCTTTACTGATTGCCTTACACATATCATAAATAGTTAATAATGTAACACTTACTGCGTGTAATGCTTCCATTTCTACCCCTGTCTTCCCTTTACATTTCACTGTCGCAAAGGCATGAATCTGATTGTTTTCTTCATCTATTTCAAAATCAACAGTGACATTGGTAATCATCAATATATGACAAAGCGGAATCATATCGCTTGTCTTTTTTGCGGCCATGATGCCCGCAATTCTTGCGACACCAAGAACATCCCCTTTTTCTATTGTATTATTTTTAATATGCTCAATAATCTCATGATTGACTTGAATAGTCCCTCTTGCATAAGCTGTTCTTTTTGTGATCTCTTTATCAGATACATCTACCATAATGGCGTTGCCATCTTCATCAAAATGTGTAAATCCCATATTACCCTCCTATTTGATTCATTACAGTACCGCTTTGTTCATCTTCGAAATGGTGCTGTTCTGGTTTCATATAAATGGCATCTCTCATCACTTCTTCTAGTTTGATTTCATCACCTATATAAGGCTTTAATGCGATGCTATTCTTATGAAATAAGCATAATTTCAATGATCCTGTACTAGACAAACGCACACGATTACATTCATGACAGAACTTATGATGTAAGGCTTCAATAAAGCCAATGACACATTCCATATTCTTTATTCTTATATAATGTGCAGGACCATTGCCTAATCTTTCTGTGATTTCTTCTATATTATAATGTGATGCAAAATATGACTGTACCTCTTCTATTTTATTTTCTCTTTTATTTAAACCAAGTGGCATGAGTTCTATAAAACGAAGACTCACTGGTAAATTCTCACAAAAATCAATCAAGCCTTCTAAATCACTTTGTGTAAAAAGTGGTCCTACGACTGTATTGATTTTTATATTGAGTCCAATAGAAACACCATAGAGAAGATTATTTAATACTGTATCAAGTGTATCTTTACCACAGATAGAAGCATATTTCTTTGAATCAAGTGTATCTATAGAGAAGTTGATTCCATCAATGCCTATATCCTTTAACTCATCCATAGTACGTGCATCGAGTAATAAGCCATTGGTTGTAAGAGTTACCTGTCTCACACCCTCTAGCTGTTTGAGCTGTCTTAAAAAAGAAAGATATCCTTTTCTTACCGTCGGTTCTCCACCAGTCACCTTGAAGTTCACTATACCTAGCTTAACTGCCACCTTGCATATATCTAGTATCTCTTCATAGCGTAAAATATCATTATGTGAAAGAAATTTAAATTTATCTGGATTACAATATACACAATGATAGTTACACCTATCTGTAATCGATATTCTCATATAATCAATTGTACGGTTATAACGATCCTTCATACAAACTCCTTTCCGTTATTCTCATTTGAGAATAACGCCATACATAGTGTACAATGATGTACATTAAAATACAATGATTTTGTGAAACAAATGAGAAATATCGCTTTGTTGACTTGTTTCAAACGCATTAGCGTATTAGAATAGTATCTATATTACTAAACAAACGGAGGATAACGTATGAATTTCGTAAAAGATAGCGTAAATCAGCAGCCAATAGTAGATACCGTATTTACTATTGTTGCGAAAGCAAAGGAAGCGAAAGAAAAGTATGGAGCTGATCAGGTTGTAGATGCAACTATCGGTTCTTTATATAATGAAGAAGGTCAGCTTGTCGCATTGGACAGTGTCTTCAATTCTTTAAAGAATCTTGATAATAAGGTTCTTGCAAAGTATGCAGCAAGCTTTACTGGTAACCCTACTTTTAGACAAAAGGCTTATGATTGGGTATTAGATGGTAATAGCCATCTTGAACATGAAGTAGTGGCAACTCCAGGAGGAACTGGTGCTGTATCTATGACTATTCAAGAATGTTTAGATGAAGGTCAGACTGTCATCCTACCTGAAATTGCATGGGGTAGTTATGCATTAATGGCTCAGATGCACAATCTTGAAATGGCTAAGTATTCTTTATTTGAAGGAGATCATTTCAATATTGCTTCTTTCAAGGAAACATGCCTTGAAACAATGAAGAAACAGAATAAGTTAGTGATTGTCATCAATGACCCTTGTCATAACCCTACTGGCTATTCTTTAACTCATGAAGAATGGGATGAAGTGATTACTTTCTTAAATGAATGCAGCAAGACTCATGCCGTTGTATTATTAAATGATATTGCTTATATTGATTTCTCAAGCCGCCAGAAAGAAGCTAAGACTTATTTTGGTCAGTTTGACAAGATCAGCGATAATGTGATTGTGGTTGTTTCATTCTCATTATCTAAGTCAATGACAAGCTATGGTTTAAGATGTGGTGCAGCAATCATCTTAGGTCAGAAGAAGGAATCAGTGAATCAAGTAAAGATCGTATTTGAAAAGAATGCTCGTGCAACTTGGTCAAATATCAACAATGGAGCAATGGAAACATTTGTAGATGTATTAGATAACCACGGTGAAGAATATGATCAGGAAAGATTAAAATATGTTCACTTATTAAAAGAAAGAGGAGATATCTTCACAACTGAGGCCGATGAAGTAGGATTAAAGTATTATCCATATAAAGAAGGTTTCTTCGTTACACTTGCTATGGATAATGAAACTCGTGATAAATATCATGAAGCTTTAATGGCAAATAATATCTTTACTGTAAAGGTCAATCTTGGTATTCGTGTCGCTATCTGTTCATTATCAGTAGAAAAGACTAAAGGTCTAGCAAAGAAAATGAAGGATATCTTAGATACAATTCAGTAAGGCAAAAGGATTGAGTCAAATGGCTCAATCCTTTTTATTTGTTTTAACCAACAGTTTTATTGTAAAATTCATCCGAATTCAATGTATTCTCATAGTTGATAGCACATAAAGATGTAAAGAATAAATCAAAGATAAACTTAGTAGAAATACTGAAAATAACATCTCGTAATTTCATAAGTGTCTCATTGCTTTCTGCCTTGATTGTATATGTGACACATTTAGAGATTGGTCCTTTATCATCTGGTGTAATCGCAATAGTTGTAATACCTCTACGGCATAATATACGTGCATTATCCAGAATATGTCGTTTAAAGCCAGTTTTAGTGACCAAGATAACAACATGAGTTGATGGAACATTTAGACTAGCATGTACCTGTAAGTCCTGATTTTCATAAACATGAATTGGTTTACCAATTGGCATCAAAATATGTTGCGCATAATGCGCAATATCTGCGTTCATATCTGTCGCAATAATATCAATTGCCTCACATTTATTTAATACATCAATAATTTCATCATATTGTGCAAGTGATATATTATTTTTTGTGCGTGCGATTACATTATCATAAAGCTGCGCTGTTTTATTAATGCATTCAAGTCCACTATCATTTTTGTCAAGTTCTACTTTAGGCATATGCATATCACGTAGTTTTAATACAATATCAAATTTAAAGTCATTAAAATTGGCATAACCGAACTTTCTAGAGAGTCTCAATATAGATGTTGGATTAGAATAAGTCAAACGCGCTAATTCTCTTGAAGACATATAAGGCACCTGATCTAAATGTTCGATAATATACTGACAGATTGATTTTTCAGCATCACTGAGTTTTGTATTTAATTCAATACCTTTCTGAAGGTTTCCTCCAGATTCTATAAGTTCATCTAATAACATAACTTTTCCTCCCTTATACGCATAAAAAAGGTACTTTCCCGCCTAGAAAGTACCTAGAAATGATTGATTATTCAGCCTCAGACTGTTTAGCCTGATACTTTTCGTAAGCAATCAAGAATGGTGTATAGATTACAACAGATAATGCGATAACGATTAACTGTGATACAGCACCCATTAGTTTACCACCTGTACATAAGAATCCTAAGAATACTGGTGGCATTGTCCAAGGTACTTCAAGTACGATCTTAGGACAGAATCCACTAGAAACTAATAGATAACCTACAACAAGTGTAACTACTGGAGCTAAGATAAATGGAATATCTAGAATTGGGTTCAATACTAGAGGCACACCAAATGTCATAGTTTCGTTGATGTTGAATAAACCTGGAACGACAGAGATACCAGCGATAGTTCTGTTATCTTCACGTTTAGAGAAGATAAGAATTGCGATTACTAAACCGATAGTAACACCAGAACCACCGAATTCACCAAACATCTGTAACATAGTTAAGTTCATTACATATGGAATGTCCTTCTGAGCAGCACCTGAAGTATATGCAGCTGTGTTAGCATATAGTAATGGTCTGAAGATTGGTTCCTTAACAGCAGCAACCATGTTGTTACCATGAATACCTACGCACCAGAATAATGAGATAATTACATAAAGAATAGCAACTGCAAAGATATTGTTACCAATTAAGCTCTGTAATGGTTTCTGAACGACATTAAAGATAAATGCGTTTAATTCAGAACCAGTAGCTAACTGACATACTAAACCAACAGCTCCAATAATGATTGCAGTTAAGCAAGTTGGAATTAATACTTCGAATGCACGAGCAACTCCAGGTGGAACCTGTTCAGGCATTCTGATCTTTAATGCATCATTCTTACGGAACATGTTGTAGATTTCCATACCAACGATTGCAACAATTAAGCCTGTGAATAAACCAGTTGCAGCAGTGTAGTTATTTAAAATACCACTGTAAGTGAAGCTATCAGCTGTAATTTTATGCTTAGCAGCTTCACCTGTTACATTAATGAAATCACCTAAAGTATAACCATGAGATTTACCAGCTTTATCGATGAAAGAAGCAGATAAATCTTTTGCAGAAAATGAAGTTGGAGTTACCATCATCCATAAGACGAAGCCTAATACAGCTGGGAAAGCACCAGTTTCACCATTTGCTTCAGCAATTTCAGAAGCAAGTAACATAGTAATACCAATAGTAATACATGAGATTGTAGCATACTGCATAGCAGTAAAAATTGGGTTAAGAACTTTAAGAACCATAATTGGTTTCCATAAAGCACCTAAACCTGTTGTTTCGTTTACTAAAACGTTTGTCCAAAGAACACCAACGGCACCTGAGATTGTAGCTGGCATAAAGTTCTGGAATGCATTCTTGATTGCATTCAAGTACTTATTCTGACCACACCAAGCACCGACACGTCCTAGCTTATCAGCAAAAGCGTCCATTTAATTTCCTCCCTTTCAAGAGTTGGCGTAACTCTTGTACAGGTACTATTTTACACAATCTGAAATGTAAGTCCATGGATGCGCTATCACGAGCACGATTGTTACAAAGAACTCTTTTTCACATATCATTATCTTGTAAATATGATACAGTTATAATCTATTTACCAAAGTACTTTCACTTCCATTATACCCATTCACTCCTTATTTTAGAAAACTTTTTTTAAAACAGTGATTATTTTCCATTATTAAAATGATGTATGATAAAATATTTTTATAGATTTACATTACATAGAAGTGCATTAGAAAGGTGGTAGATGTTTATGAGAGATTATCATGCGCACGAAATTGGAAATGTAGCTGTTTTAGGACATTCTGGATGTGGTAAGACAAGTATAGTAGAAACAATGGCTTACCGTGCTGGAGCAATTGGTCAGATTGGTAATATCCAAAGTGGTAATACAATCAGTGACTATAGTGCTGAGGAGATTGCACGTCAGTCTTCTATTAATTTATCAATCGTTCCGATTGAATGGGATAACTGTAAGATTAATTTAATAGATGTTCCTGGTACTTTTGACTTCGTAGGTGAAACAGAAGCAGCTTTATCTGTTTGTGAATCTGCTTTAATTATTTGTCCAAGTTATGCTGGTATTTCAGCAGGGACAAAGCAAGCCATGTATAAGGCAAGAGATAAAGGCAAGATCATCTATATTAATGGATTAGATAATCCAAATAGTGATTATCCTACAAAGCTGCAGCAGTTAAAGGATACTTATGGTAAGGGTATTGCCCCAATACAGGTACCAATCATGAATAATAATAAGATGGTTGGTTATGTCAATGTTGCAAAGATGGAAGGACGTATGTTTGAAAATGGTCAGACACATGAAGCCCCTATTCCTGAAGAAATGATGGATGAAGTATTACCAATCAAAGCAATGATTGATGAAGCCGTAGCGAATACAAGTGATGAATTACTTGAAAAATATTTAGAAGAAGAACCTTTCACAAAAGAAGAGATTTCTAATGCATTAAGACAGGGTGTAACTGATGGTAGTTTGATTCCTGTACTTTGTGGTACTGATCGTATTGGTATTAGTATTATCTTGAATTCTATGTGTGCTTTCTTTGATTCAGCCAATCATCCAAAGAATGCACTTATTGTAAAGGATTTAAAGAAAGATGATGAAAAGATCTTAGAATGTAATGAAGATTCGCCTACAAGCTTATTTGTCTTCAAGACAATTACTGACCCATTTGTAGGGAAGACTTCTTATTTTAAAGTAACAAGTGGTACTTTATATACAGGTATGATACTTTATAATCCAAAAGAAAAAGAAGAAGAAAAGATTGTGAAGATTTATCAGCCTATGGGTAAGAACCTAGTAGAAGTAGATAAGCTTCATGCAGGAGAAATTGGCGCATTTACACGTTCGGCTACATGTCATACTAATGATACATTATGTGATCCACGTTCTCCTATTCTTATCCCAGATACAGAATATTCTAAACCATATTATAAGAAAGCTATTGTACCTCTTGGTAAGAGTAATGAAGAAAAGATTGCGAATGCAATCAATAGATTACTTGAAGAGGATCCTACTTTAGTTTATGAATATAATGAAGAAACAAAGCAGCAATGCTTATCTGGTATTGGTGATATTCATCTTGATACAGTTCTCAATAAATTAAAAGCAAGATTTAAGGTAGAAGCAAAGTTTGAAGATGTCAAGATTCCTTATCGTGAAACAATCAAAAAGGAAGTCACTCAAAGAACAAGATATAAGAAACAGTCTGGTGGTCATGGACAGTTTGGTGAAGTAGAAATTACTTTCAAACCTTCTCGCGATTATGATAAGCCTTATATTTTTAAGGAAGAAGTATTTGGTGGCGCTGTACCTCGTACTTATTTCCCTGCTGTTGAAAAAGGACTTATTGAAAGTGTAAAAGCAGGATGCTTAGGTGGTTATCCAGTACTAGGTATTGAAGCAACTCTTATTGATGGTGCTTATCATTCTGTTGACTCTTCAGAAATGGCCTTCAAGACTGCCACTTCTATGTGTTTCAAGGAGGCTATGCCTAAGGCTGAACCTGCATTACTTGAACCTTATATGAAGATGAAGGTTATTATTGATGATGAGTTTACAGGTGATATTATGAGTCATTTAAATACATTACGTGCGAGAGTCATTGGTTCTGATGTATTTGAAGATGGATTAATTAAGATTATTGCAGAAGCTCCTATGAGTGAAGTGATGAACTATGCAGTTGATCTTCGTTCTATGACTCAAGGTCAGGGTGTCTTTGAAATGGAATTCCTTGATTATGAATTTGCACCTGCAAATGTAGTAAAAAAGATTTTAAATAAATAACAAAGCGAGGGAGTATCATATCAGAACTCCCCCGCTTTTCTATTGGAATAATGATTGAAGATTGACAAGATAGCTTTGTTTATCATCATAGATGATCAATTTATTTTCTCCTTCATATTCATAGAGTGAAATATCTACACCGTTTTTAAATGGTAAAGATAATGGTACATAAGTATTCTTTTCAATGTCATAAAGATAATAATTAACATGCTTATCATAGAAAGAATCCTCATTTGTGATGAGAAGATATTGACTTGTAGAACTTGCAATTTTTATACGATAATCTTCTTCCTTTATTTCACAACTCTTTTTAGTGACATGGTTAATGATTTTATTATCCACTAGTTCAAATGCAGAGGCAAACTCAGTGATACCATTCCATTTTTCAACCACCTTCTGCGTTTCACAATCAATCACAATCGTATAATCATCACCATAAGTAATAATATAATCATCACCATAGAATGAATATTCATTCGATAAAGCATACCCACACATATCAGGCACAATCTTTTCTGTCTTATTGACTGTATCATAGATTGTCCAATACTCATCCTGCTTATTAATAAGTAGATAACGTCCATGAGGTGATAGGTATGGATTTACAGAGCGATGATCAGTGGTTATTGTTTCAATATTTCCTGTCTTCATATTCAAGGCAATGATATCATTCTTTTTTGTACATAAATAAACAGTATTATTGAATATACGATTGATACCATACTCTACATAACCTGAAAAATCATACATAAAAATATCATGATGATATCGCACATATTTAAAAGAGAATGGTTTCTTATAGACACCCTTATATGTACGTGGCTTTTGTAGTTTGATTTTATTATGCTGCATAAGATAGATATTTTTTACTTTATCATCCTTAGTATATGTATATCCAAAAGGTCCCTCTCCCCATCTGACATCCTTAAAAGTGATATTCTCAATAGGATGAATATCCTCTTTAGAAAAATGATTTGTCAGCCATTCTGACATATCAGAATGAAATGCAGAAACAGTAATCAAAGAAATACATACAATCACAGCTGTTAAGATTACAGGAAATGAATAATGCGTCTTCTTTTGTGTATATGTGATCTTCTTCCAATCTTCTGGCGTATGAATATCATCAAGTTCCTTCCACTTATTCATCATCCTCACCTACTTTCTTCTTTAGTATCTCCCTTCCTCTTTTGAGTCTTGATTTCACTGTATTGATATTCATCTTTAATATTTCCGCAATCTCATCTGTTTTATAGCCTTCATAATAATATAAATAAAGTACATTCTTATAACGCGTTGGCATATCCAATATCACAGGAAGCAATACATAATCCTTCTTCTCATCCTGAATAAGCACGTCTTCTATATTAATTGTCTTCTTGTAAAAAACACGACGATAATCCTTACATGTATTCACTGTGACACGAATCAGCCAATGTTTAAGATAATCAGGGTCTTCAATCATGCCATGCTTATAGAGTTTAATAAAGACTTCCTGAAAACAGTCTTTCGCATCGTCACTATTTCTGAGATTCATGATACAAATGCGAGTCACCATATCCCCATATGTATCAATTACTTCTTCTATTGTCATGATATTTCCCTCCCTTCACTATTAATACGATGATTCCCTCCATTTGGTTGCACATATGTGCTGAATTATTTTACTTTAAGGTCTATAATAGACTCTACAAGGAGGAATGAAGATATGCCATGTACGACATTACTAGTAGGTAAGAAAGCATCTTATGATGGTTCTACCTTAATCGCAAGAAATGATGATTCACAGTCTACAAGATTCACACCAAAGAAACTTGCAGTGATTCATCCAGAACAACAAAAAAGAGAATATGAAACAGTATTATCTCACTTAAAGATTCAGTTACCTGATAATCCAATGAGATATACTGCAATGCCAAATGCCTTAAAAGGTGAAGGTATCTGGGCAGCAAGTGGAATTAATGAAGCAGAAGTCGCAATGACAGCGACAGAAACAATTACTTCTAACCCTCGTGTATTAGGAGCTGATCCACTTGTAGAATATGATGAAGAAACAAATACACCAGGTGGTATTGGTGAAGAAGATATTGTCTATCTTGTATTACCTTATATTCATAATGCAAGAGAAGGTGTATTAAGACTTGGTTCATTATTAGAAAAGTATGGAACATATGAAATGAACGGAATTGCCTTTTCTGATCATAATGAAATCTGGTGGTTAGAAACTATTGGTGGTCATCATTGGATAGCAAGAAGAGTCCCTGATGATGCTTATGTTGTGATGCCTAATCAGTTAGGAATTGATACATTTGATTTAAAGGATGCATTTACTACTAAAGAAAATCATTTATGTAGTGATGATTTAAGAGAATTTATTGAAAAGAACCACTTATGTTTAAATTTAGATGATTCATTTAATGCACGTTATGCATTTGGTTCACATGATGATTCAGATCATGTTTATAACACACCACGTGATTGGTTTATTAGACGTTATTTAAATCCACGTACTTATAAATGGGATGGAGAAAATGCAGACTTTACACCATTTTCTGATGATATCCCTTGGACTATGGTACCTGAAAGAAAGATTACAGTTGAAGATGTGAAATATGCGTTATCAACACACTTCCAGAATACACCTTATGATCCATATATTACTCGTGGTGATTTATCTAATAAAGGGGCATTACGTCCTGTAGGAATCAATAGAAATGACTTCTTATCTGTATTACAGGTAAGACAGGGACAGGAACCTATTGAATGGTTTACATTTGGCTCAAATGTATTTAATACACTCGTTCCATTATATATTCATATTGATACTGTACCTGAATATTACAGCAATACAACTGCTGAAGTATCTACTGATAACTTCTATTGGGCCAATAGACTTATAGGTGCTATGGCTGATGCATGTGATAAACAGTCAGCCATCCATATTGAACGTTATCAAAGAGTGGTACAATCTCATTCACATCATATTATTCATACATATGATGAACTAATTGAAAAAGAAACAGATGAAGCAAGAAAAACAGAATTAAGACATGAAGCCAATCAAAAGGCAGCTGATATGTTGAAGAAGGAAACTTCAAAAACATTACATCTTGTCTTAGATGAGTTAAGCTTTACTATGAAGAATAAATTTGCACGTTCTGATGCATAAGAAAAGAAGCCTCGGCTTCTTTTTTTAGTCAGCTTTTACTTCCTATTCAAAATAAATTCCTTTTTTATTTCTTGGATAGTTTCTTCCATACCACTGCGGATACAGTTTTCTCATTGGTTTTCCTTTTTTTAAACAATACTCTATCATATCCTCATCTGTGGGAAACTTAGTCTCGTCCCTGTGAAATCCCCAAATATACGCAAATGGTTCGCCAAACTTCTTTTCATATTCTTCACACAAGGCTATTTTCCTTTTTTCCTTGGGTGTCATCTCTCTGTTTAAGTCAAAAAAATCCATCAATTCTTTTTGTTCGCTTGTTTTCATAAATATACCTCCTAAAACAATTCTTCAAAAAGTTTAAATGCATTCGGAAATATTCTCTTTAATTCTTTTTCCTGCCTTGAATCTATTAAAATTGATTCATAAAAATGTGCAAATGATACAGCACACAATGTCATGTTATTCCAATATTCATTTTCGTGAGAATAATTACCCGCACATTTATTTTTTTAGTTATTGGAAGCTGAACATTTTTCAGCATCTATTGCCAGTACAACAAGTAATGCATAAAGTGCATCCTGACTATTATGAACATCAATGACATAGACATCTGTAAAATGGAATAATTCTTTTGATATAGTCGCAATCTCATGATCAGAAGCACTTATAGTGTAATTCCAGTTCATAAAATCTCCATCAATGGACCAGTCATTAAATTCTAAGACATATCTAGGAAATAAGAAACTGATTTTCTTCTGGAATGAACCGATATACTGATCACCTACATAGATACTAAATCGTGGCAGGAATGTAAGTATTTCTTCTTTAATCGTTGCTAGACAATGACCTGATGGGTCATATACATCTAATTTATGACCCCATGAAAGACGACTGCTTACTGTATAGACAACCTGATCATATTCATCATAAATATCATAACTATCCATTAAACTAAAGAATCTTTGTTTCAATATAAGCTTCATATTATTCATCCTCTCTAGAATATTATTATATCATTTTCTTTATGTTTAATACCATAGACAAGATAATCATTCCAATCTTTATGCCTATAAGGATAGGCTACATCTATTTTGATATGAGGATAGTTCTTATTTAAAACATCAATCATTGTATGAACTGCATGTCTTCCTGCTTGATCATTGTCTAATCTTAATAAAACTCTTTCTATTGGTTGATGTTCTAGATGATAAAAGAGTGCACGATAGTGAGAGACAGAATTCAATGATAGATAATCATAATTATTAAAATCATCAGTTAAAGTCATTAAGGACATCATATCAATAATAGACTCAGTGACGATAAGCTGAGATGAATCATGAGATATATAGAAACAATGATCATAATCATTTCCTGCCTGGTCACGCATATAGCGATTATTTTTTATTGTCCCCCTTTTACTGATAAATATGGGTTTACTATCCTTGTAAGATACAAAGACAAGATTATGGTGAACAGCTTCCTGATAGAGATAGCCATGATTAATAAAATAATCAATAATATTGAGACTGATGCCTCTATCATATAAATAATAATAGACTTTCTTATTGTTGATATCTTTGCGTGGTAAACAGAGTTTCTTTTTCTGTTTCTCTGTCTTCTTAAATTCATGATGAGGATTCTTATACATTCTCATTTCTAGATAGAGAATCGTATAAATAAAAGAATGAAATTCAGGATTTTTTTCTAAACCTAATGTCTGGCATAATGTGATCGTATCTCCACCAAATCCTTTTGAATACCAATAGAATCTATTAATATTTACCCTAATTTTTAATGAATCATGTTCCTCAAGATGATAGTAATTGGTGCTCTCGTAGATGAGAGTAAAGCCTAAATCATCTACAAGAGAAAGTATACTATAGTTCTTAACATGTTCTATTCGGCTTCTTTTCATTGAGTGATCCTCCTCTATATAATATATTCCATATAATTTAGAAGAAATCACAAAAAAACAGTGGAAATTCCACTGTCTAAATCAAACTACTGATAAATACGAAAATGACCGCAATAGGTAATATGATTGTAAGATAACCCTGCATCCAGTTCTGGATCTTAGGACCATCACCCATATTGGCTTCTGTTTGATAATTCTTGAATCCCCATCCTAAGCGAGATGTACAGAATAATAAATAAACAAGAGATCCAAGTGGTAATAGAAGATTACTTACAATAAAGTCTTCTAAGTCTAATATTGTAGAACCACTACCTAAAGGCTGTAAGAAGCTAAGGATATTAAATCCTAAAGCACAAGGTAATGAGCATACAGTAATGAGAATCAAGTTAATGATGACTGATTTCTTTCTTGTGATATTCCATAATTCCATTGTGCAGGCAATGATATTTTCAAATACTGCAATGACTGTAGATAATGATGCGAAAGCCATAAATAGGAAGAATAGAGCACCCCAGATACGACCACCTGTCATTGATAAGAAGACATTAGGTAAAGTAATAAAGATCAGACTTGGGCCACTATCAGGATTTACTCCAAATGAGAAACATGCTGGGAAGATGATCAAACCTGCCACAATCGCCACAAATGTATCTAATACAGCTACATTCACTGCTTCTCCTAAAAGAGTTTTATCTTTCTTTAAATAGCTGCCAAATATCGCCATTGAACCAATACCGATACTTAAAGTAAAGAAAGACTGGTTCATTGCCGCTACGATCACATTTAATAAGCCAATATGTTTGATCTTATTAAAGTCTGGATATAAATAGAATTTAACACCTGCCATCGCATTATCAAGTGTTAACCCATGTACTGCAAGAACTACAATGAGTCCAAGTAAGCCAATCATCATGACTTTTGTAATTCTTTCTACACCATTCTGTAATCCCATTGAACATATTAACATACCAATAACAACAACTAATACCATCCAGAATACATTCTGAGATGAACTAGATAATACATTCTGGAAAACGGATGCAACTTGCGTTGTTTTGACTCCTGTAAATCCACCAGTCAAAAACTTATAGAAATAGTTCAACATCCATCCTGATACTGTAGTATAGTAGATCATTAAACAGAAGTTACCTAATAATCCTACATAACCATGTAAATGCCACTTCTGCCCTGGTTTTTCTAAAGCCTGATAAGCTTTAACTGGACTTTTTGCACTTGCACGTCCCACAGAGAATTCCATGCTTAGAATTGGAACACCAATAAGAAGCAAGAAAATCAAATAGAAGAAGACAAAGATTCCTCCACCATTTTGTCCTACAACATAAGGGAATCTCCATACATTTCCAATACCAATAGCACATCCTGCAGAAAGAAGCAGGAAGCCTATCCTTGATTTAAATTGTTCACGTTCTTTCATAATTTCACCCTTCTTTTAAACATACTGCCTAATAATAACACATACAAAAAAATATGGAAGTATTTCGCTTCCATATTTCACCCAATAAGATGACTTTTTATTTTAATATATATGATTCGTGCAATTATTCCTACCACTGTACCTGATACAACTCCTAGTAATATCAGATAGGGAAGATAGTAGATAAAGGCAGAGGTAGAAAAGAAAATAAACGCAATAAGTAACTGTCCAATATTATGAGAGACGCCTCCTACTATAGATACGATTATATTTGAGAAGAGATGGGTTTTAACCATCACTGCCATGATAGTAATAGAAAGAACTCCTCCAGCTAAGCTATAAAGCATCATATAAGGATTTGTGAAAGTGATTCCTATAATAAAAATACGAAGTAATGCGATACCCACTGCATATTTAAATCCAAAGCATAATAGAATTGTCAAAGACACAATATTAGCTAAGCCAAGTTTTGCGCCAGGAATTCCTAAATAAATAGGAAACAACATTTCTATATAATTCAATATGATGGATATAGCACAGAATATTGCCAGAAAGCATAATTGTCTGACTTTAGTACGCTTGATCATCCTGTTGTTTTTCATCTCCAGATACCACCTCTACAATGAGTTTATGAGGCAGACAAATGATACTCTGCCCCTTTTTATTAATAGCCCCCTGCTTGATACATAAATGATCTGGACAGGTTGCTGAAATCATCTTTATTTTATGATTTTCTATTTTTAATGTATTTTCTTTATTAATATGTATTGTTTGGTTTTTATTGAGATCATAATAGCCATAAACTTCTTTGTTTAAAGTAATTTTAATCATATTACTTTTTGACTGAGGTCGAAGAAGAAAACCTGCCGCAATTATGATGAATAAAACAGCCAATACATAAATATCATATTTTCTGTTTTTCATTGTTGACTCCTTGTATAATAGAATAAGGAGGTGCTTTATGAAAAGAATACTTTCACTTATCCTATGTTTTTCTTTACTTAGTGGCTGTAAGCCTAATAATGAACCTATTACTCAAAAAGAGTTCTGTTTAGATACAATTGTCTCTATTACTTTATATGATTCATCTTCAAAGAAGATTCTAAATAAGTGCTTTGATTTATGTAAGAAGTATGAGTTGCTTTTCTCTACTACAAATACAAATAGTGAACTCTATCAAATTAATCATAATAAGAATAAGACCCAATATCAAACTATTTCTAATGAGCTTGCCTCTGTTATTCAACAGGGACTTTATTATAGTGAGTTATCAAAAGGTGCTTTTGATATTACGATTGGTGCAGTCAGTTCTTTATGGGATTTCAAGAGTGATCAACCAACTCTACCTGATGAAACTCTCTTAAAAGAGAGTCTTAAAACAGTCAACTATCACAATATTATCTGTGAAGAGAATAAAATACTCTATAAGAATCCTGATACAATGGTAGATTTAGGTGCCATTGCGAAAGGTTATATTGCAGACAAAATTAAGGATTATTTAATCCAACATAAAGTGAATAATGCCTTGATCAACCTTGGTGGTAATATCCTATGTGTCGGAGATAAGATGACTGAAGGATATCGAATTGGCATTACTAATCCTCAAAAGACAGATGAATCTATTATAAGTACTAAAGTTGAAAATAAGTCAGTTGTGACAAGTGGTATTTATCAAAGACAGATGAAAGTGAATCATCATGTTTATCATCATATTCTCAATCCTCATACGGGTTATAGCTATGATAATGGACTCGCTAGTGTTACTATTGTATCCCCTACTTCAATACAGGGTGATGCGTTAAGTACTGTCTGCTTCTCTTTAGGATTAGAAAAAGGAAAAGCACTGATTGAATCACTAGACAATGTAGAAGCATGCTTTATTGATAAAAACAATCAAATCACTTATACAACACACTTCAACCACTCTTAAAAAAATCCCTAATGAGATTTTTTTATTGAATGATCTTTCGAGGACATTTTTCTACACATGCCCCACAATTTGTACATTTAGAATAATCTATATGAGCTAAGAAATCATCGACTGTAATCGCACCATTTGGACATACTTTAGTACATAACTTGCAGCCAATACAGCCTGATTGGCAGCTTTTAGTGACTACTGGACCCTTGTCATGAGAATTACATTGAACACGATGCATTGCATCATAAGGTACCATTTCAATCAGATGATTAGGACATGCTTCCATACATTTCTGGCATCCTCGACATTTTTCCTTATCTACAACAGCCACACCATCTACGATATGTATCGCATCAAATTGACAAGCCTGTACACAGCTTCCTAAACCAATACAGCCTGAAGTACACATCTTACCACCTTTACCTGGTACTAATGCAGCACTTAAACAATCTTTAATACCAGAATAATCAGATACAGGTGTGACTTTATCACAAGTTCCCTTACATTTCACAAAGGCCGTATAACGTGTACTTTCCTGTGTAACTTGTCCTAGAATAGAAGCAATCTTTGCGCCTACTTTATTACCTCCTACTGGACATTGATTACTAGGCGCTTCTCCTTGCGCAATTGCATGAGCTAAGCCATCACATCCTGGATAACCACAGGCACCACAGTTATTACCTGGAAGAACAGATCTGATTTTCTGTTCTTTTTCATCTACAACAACCTTAAACTTCTCACTCGCAATACCGAGAACTATTCCAATAAATAGCCCAATCAGACCAACAAGGAGAGTCGCAACCATGATTGATTTCATATTCTTTCTCCTCCTTAAATCAAGCCTGAAAAGCCAATAAAGGCAATGGCCATTAAACCTGCAGTAATTAATACAATAGGAGAACCTTTGAAGCTATGAGGAATATCATTGTCTTCTATTCTTTCTCTAATTCCTGCAAGAATAATAATAGAAATAGTAAAGCCTACAGCTGTTCCAAACCCAGCGACAACACTTGTAATGAAATCATAATAATTCTGTACATTCGTCAATGCCACACCAAGTACAGCACAATTCGTTGTAATGAGTGGTAAATAAACACCTAAAGACTGATACAGCCCTTGTGAATATTTCTTTAAGAATAATTCTACTAATTGGACAAGTGCTGCAATAATAAGAATAAACGCAATTGTTTCTAGATATTCTACATGGAATTTCACTAATACTCGATAAAGAAGTGAAGTGACAGCTGAAGCAATCGTAATAACGAATATAACGGCGCCTCCCATACCTGCTGCTGTTTCTATTTTCTTAGAAACACCTAAGAATGGACATAATCCTAAGAATTGAGATAAAACAACGTTATTGACTAAAGAGACACTAATTAAAGTTAAAAGTAATGTTTTCATTATTTCTGCGCCTCCTTCTTATATTCTTCAAAACAAGTAATACCATGACAGTGCATACAATCTCCTCCACATTCAAGTGTTGAAGAATGGTCTATATTTGTGGCACTAGGTAGTTTTAATTTATTTTGTATTGCCGTTAACATACTTAATACAAAGAATGCCCCTGGAGCCATAATAAAGATAGAAATAGGTTCATAGGCTTTTGGCATGATTGTATAACCAAAGGCAGTCCCTGCGCCTAAGAGTTCTCTGACTAGCCCAATACAAGTAAGGGCTAAAGTAAATCCTAAACCCATACCTACACCATCTAATATAGAAAGAATAGGATTATTCTTGGAAGCAAATGCTTCTGCACGACCTAGAATAATACAGTTAACTACAATTAAAGGAATATAGATACCAAGTGTATCATATAGAGATGGAAGATTTGCCTGTAATAAGAGCTGGACAACAGTGACAAGAGTAGCGACTATGACAATATATGCTGGAATTCTGACACGTTCAGGAATAATCTTACGTAATGCGGAAATCACGAAGTTACTCATAATAAGTACAGCCATTGTAGTAAGTCCCATACCCATTCCACTGATAGCTGAAGTCGTAACTGCAAGAGTTGGACACATACCTAACATGAGGACAAATGTAGGGTTTTCTTTAATAATACCGTTATAGACTGGCTTGATATATTTATTCATTTTGTCCATCTCCTTTTAAAAGATCATAGAAATCAAGCGCTCCATTGACACCATTTGTGACAGCTTTAGAAGTGATAGTTGCACTAGAAAGAGAATCAATTTCATTATCTTTCTCTTTACCTGTTTTAGTAACGATAAATGAATCTACCTTCTTATTCAAATATTGTAATCTAAATGATTCATTCTTTGCGTTCATACCAAGGCCCACTGTTTCACTAATAGATAAGATTTCTACACCTTTAATCTGCTTATTTAAATCAATTCCAATAATAAGTTCTATTTCACCACCAAAACCATCTTTATCAGTGACCTGAATGACATAGCCCTGTAATTTATTATCTTTATAAGCTCCTAACGCATTGGTGATTTCAATACCATTCTTTCCATAGTTCTTTGTAAGAAGCTTTGGACTCTCTTTAATGAGTTTACTGTAATCCGCCTTGAAATCATCTGCTTCACTCATGACCTGCTTATATGCTAGAAGCTTTGTTTCTTCCTGTTTTGCGGCTATTTTATCTTTTGTAGAATTATAAACAAAACCAAGTAGACATCCAGATACAATTGTAATAATAAATAATATGCATGTATCCTTGATGATTCTCTTTATGTTCATGATACCACCGCCTTCATTGTTTTATAGAGAAGTGTATATTTCTCTATAAGAGGTACAACAAGATTTCCTAGAATAATCGCATAAGAGACACCTTCTGCAGTTGTCCCAAAGAATCTAAATAAACCTGTGAGTATTCCTATTAAAACACCAAAGACAATCTGTCCTTCAAAATTAATAGGTGTTGTGACATAATCAGTTGCCATAAAGAAACAGCCTAGCATTAAGCCTCCACCACATAACTGACAGGCGAGATAATAGAAATCAAAACGGAAAGGTGAAAAAACAAGAGTAAATAGTGAGAATGTAAGAAGATAAGTCATTGGAATAGTAGGTTTAATGACTCTCTTTACTAACATATAAACTCCACCTATTAAAATCATAAGAGTAGATGTTTCACCAATAGTCCCTGCTGTTGTACCGATAAATAAACGGAATAAATCATAATGTGATCTTGTTTCAAGAATCGCAAGTGGAGTGGCAGTAGTGACACCATCAAAGACGAAATGTGTCATTCGTCCAGTAAATGAAATAAGTAAAAAACAGCGTGCTGCCAAGGCAGGATTCATAAAGTTCTGTCCTAGTCCACCATATAACTGTTTCACAATAATAATCGCAAATAGAGCGCCTATCACTGGTATCCATAGAGGAACAGTGGATGGAAGATTTAATGCAAGAATGAGCCCTGTCACAACAGCTGAACAGTCTTTGATTGTGATAGGCTTCTTCATAAAGTATTCAAATAGATATTCGGATAATACACAAGTAAGCACTGATACAACGACAATAAGTGCTGCATTTAACTTAAATTGATAAATTCCATAAAGTGTTGCAGGCATCAATGCAATAATGACATCAATCATAATACGTGTTGTATCTGTTTGATCACGTACATGAGGTGATGATGATGTATGTAATAGTTTAATCATAACATTCCCCTACTTTCTTTTAAGAGATGCAACAGTTGACTTACATTTTCTAATAGCCTGCGTCATATTTCTTTTTGCTGGACATACATAACTGCAGCATCCACATTCTATACATTCCATACCATTCAGTTGTATGAATGTATTGATATCATCCTTCAAAGAAGCCTGATAAAGCCTTTGAGGAATGAGATGACTTGGACAGGCATCTATACAGCGTCCACATCTAATACAAGCTGTAGGCGTATTTAATGCCACTTCATCATGAGTAAAAGCTAGAATTGAACTACTTGTTTTGACTGCTGGAATATGAAGAGAAATAAGTGAGACACCCATCATTGGACCTCCACTGATGATTTTCTCTACATTCTCTTTCAAACCACCATGTGATTCAACAATAAACTGGAAATCAGTTCCTACAGGAACCTCTACATTACAAGGAGTATTTACTCCTTCTCCTGTAAGAGTCATGACTGTAGAAATTAAAGGACGATCGTATTTAATCGCATCTCTAATTGCAAGAACTGTGGCCACATTATC
>OIZH01000007.1_pt1 | contig 39304 bp, 38 predicted proteins | sample 1588511 | NCBI WGS metagenome assembly OIZH01 (sample SAMN03283237) | human gut metagenome | biome: human-associated habitat; material: feces | host: Homo sapiens | place: Peru | collected 2012
GGAATACAAATATCCCTTATACTCTATTCCGAGAAATGCAAGAAACGGACTGTCCGTTACAGGCACTTCATTGAGCGACTTAAAGGTGACATACTGCAAAAACATAAACACCGCAAGTTCAAGCACGGAGGTGCTCGCACCGGTAAATGTAAATTTGATAAACTTCCAAAGTTCCTTATGCTTTAATGTAAAAGCCTCAATTTTTTCTTTCATACTTTTCCTCTCTCCTTGTCACAATCACAACAGCCGCAAGACAAATAACAACCGCAGCACCCACGCTGCAAAGCAAATATCCGCCAAATTCCAAAAGGGTTATGTGTCCGCAATAATGATTTATCATTATTTTTCCCGCAATCTCACACAATATTGCAAAAGCCAAAACCAACATATTATTTTTCATAAATTCTTCACCTGCTTTTAATCATTTTCCTTTCTGTCTTTACAATCTTTATAACGCCGCTTTGTTAAGAACAAAATCAACCAATGTAAAATATGAGTAAAAAATAAAAAAGCCGCCGTGCTAAAGCTCGACAGCTAAATTTAATCATTATAATCTTATTATTTTTTATATTCAAGAATCACGAAATCGACTGTAAGCGCCGTATCGCCGACGCCGTCAAGCCTTTTCTTATTTTCCTCGGAAGTACGGTAAAAATACGGCGTCATAGAAAACAGTTCTTTCAAATCATCCTCACCGATATTCACCGTATCGGTTATTTTTGTTTTCGAGACAAGAGTCAGTTTTTCCGTTTTCGGCGGCTTTTCATCGTTTTTATACGGCTCATCGTAAAGGCACTCTTTCATCTCCCACAGATGATTTTCACCCGGTATAACACTGTAAAGAGTACCGCCGACTTTAAGCACACGAAAAAACTCCGACTCGTTAAACGGAGCAAAAAGGTGCACTGCCGTGTCTATACTCTCACTCTTAATCGGTATATGCGAAAGATTGGCGACAAAATAATTGCCGCTTTTATTACTCTTTTTTGCCAGTCGCACCATTTCCTTGCTTATATCAAAGCCGTATAGTTCGCCGCCGTATGTATCATAATATCCCTCGCCGCAGCATATATCAAGCACCGTGCCGCTCATTCGCTCGCCTATTGCTCTTTTAAGACATTCGTAATATCTCTTAGAAAGAAACGAATGCCTTGCATGGGCTGAGGCTCTGCTGTCGCCGATTTTATCGCCGCTTTTCTGCGACATAAGCAGATTGACATAACCATCCCTTGAAATATCAAAGGAGTGGTTATTTTCGCATTTGAGTGAATTGTCAATTTGCGTTAATTCGGTTTTGCATTTTGGGCAGATTAAAATCATCTTACTTAGTAAAGAAGGTCAAAAATGCCTTATAGTTCATACGGTGAATGCATAGAAAGAACGGGAACGCCGACATCAATGGTATCAACATCCATATTCGCTATATACATGGCAACGGTTCCGCCGCCTCCGCCGTCAACTTTACCGAGTTCGCCCGTCTGCCAAAGGACACCGTTTTCTTCAAGCAAGGTCTTAACCCAACTGCAAAATTCAGCCGATGCATCGCTTGTTCCGCTCTTTCCTCTTGCGCCGGTAAACTTAGTTACGCACACGCCGTTGTTGATAAAGCTTGCATTATTCTTCTCAAATACAGATGACCATGTAGGGTCATATGCCGCATTAACATCGGCACTCAGGCACTTTGAGTTACGCAAAACATCTCTGCCCTCGTAGCCCTCAAGACGAGCCAAATCCTCAATAAAGTATTTGAGATAAGAAGAATTAAGACCGGTATTTCCGTCGGAGCCTGTCTCCTCTTTATCGGTAAGAACGGTGATTGCCGTATACTCGGGAGCGTCGTCTATATTAAGAATTGCCTGAAGTGCAGGATATGAGCAAACCCTGTCATCGTGACCGTAGCCGCCGATTAAACTTCTGTCAAATCCGATATCGTCCACCGTAAAAGCAGGCACAAGTTCAAGTTCGGCAGAAAGAAAATCACGCTCAACAATTCCGTACTTTTCATAAAGAAGCGACAGAAGATTGAGCTTAATTCTCTCGCTCTCCTCGTCGTCCTTAAACGGTCTTGAACCGATTACAACATTAAGTTCCTCGCCCTTAACAAGTTCGTTAGCCTTACGAGTCATCTGCTCGCCTCCGAGATGAGGAAGAATATCGGTAATACAAAACTTAGGCTCGCCCTGCTCTTCGCCGAGACGAACATCAACAAAGGTGCCGTCATTTTTGCAAATTCTGCCGTGAAGCGAAAGCGGAATAGCAGTCCACTGATACTTTTTAATTCCGCCGTAATAATGAGTCTTAAAGAAGCCGAGACCCTCCTGCTCGTAAACGGGGCATTGCTTCAAATCAAGGCGTGGACTGTCAATATGTGCGGCAGAAATTCGCACGCCGTCCTTAATGCTTCTCTTGCCCTTAACGCAGAGAATAACAGCCTTGCCTCTGTTCATATAATATACCTTTTCGCCCGGTTCAAGAGTGTCGCCGAACTCGTCAAACTTCTGAAAACCGTTAGCCTGAGCAAGTTCCTCAACCCAAGCGGCAACCTCCCGTTCCGTCTTGCACGAGCCCAAAAATTCTTTGTAGCCCTCACAAAAATCGTCACATTCCTTTAATTCATCATCAGTCATAAAGTCAATGCCGTTTTCCTTTTTATTAAACAGCATTTCTTTAAGTTGCTTTGTCTTTTCGCTCATAGGATTACCTCCAATATATTTTCTGTTTGAGTCAGCGGATTTTCACCGCCGTTATTATAAATTACATAATCGCAGTTATCAATAAAGAAATCATCGTCATACTGGGCGGATATTCTTAAAAGAGCCGCCTCTCTGTCAATATTATCCCTTTTCATAATGCGATTTATTCTCGTCTCCTTATCGGCAAGAACGGCTATAACCTTGTAACAAGCGTCCTCAAGTCCCGCCTCAAAAAGTTGCGGTGCGTCAAGAACGGTCAAGCCCTGTGCCTGCCTTTTGCACTCCTCACAAATCACAGGGTGCAAAATCGAATTAAGAAGTCGGGTGTGCTCCTTTGTGTCAAACGCTCTTTTTGCAAGCAATGCTCTGTCAAGTTCGCCGCCGTGCAGAATATCGTTTCCGAAAACTTCGCACAATTTATCCAAAATAGGCGAACCTTTTTCGGTAACTTTCCTTGCCACCTCGTCACAGTTTATGACCTTAAAGCCCTTGCTCCTCAGAATGTCACACACATAGCCCTTGCCTGCTCCCGTAGGTCCCGTTATGCCTATCGTAAACGGCTTTTGCAAATCTATGATACAAAATGCACAGGCACGAATGAGTCTGTTATAAACCGCCATACCCACTCCGTCTTTATGCGGAGTTCTGGCATAAACTTTTTTTGCGCCCTTTTCGTCAAGTTCCCTGAGTGCGTCAAAAAGTTCTCTCGCCTGACTCAAGTCATCATTTTCTTTTCCGTAAGTAACCTTTGGAATATTTACATTATCTCCGTCATAACACAAAGCGTAAGCGTCTGTCTTTGAGTTGACAAAGTGCTCGTACTGCTCCTTTGTGCCGTTTACCATAACAACTTTGGCTTTCGGCGCATAATGCTTATACTTCATTCCGGGAGAAGCGGCAACCTCATCGTCTTTCATTCCCTCGAGCACAGCCGGTGCAACGGTGATTTCACCTATAACGCTCTCTATCATTTCCTTTGTAACCGCACCCGGTCTAAGCAAAACAGGCGGCTCGCTCGCAAGAGTTATAACAGTGCTCTCCACTCCGTATTCACAGTCGCCGCCGTCGATTATTGCGTCGATTTTTCCCATCATATCGTCAATTACATACTTAGCCCTTGTAGGTGACGGCAGTCCCGAAGTGTTCGCACTCGGTGCGGCAATGGGACAACCGCTTTCAGAAATAAGTTTATGTGCAATCTCGTTCTTCGGCATACGAACGGCAACGGTATCAAGACCTCCGCTGACCGTTTTGCCTATCAAATCGGATTTATTCATAATTATCGTAAGAGCACCGGGGAAAAATGCGTTTATCAACTTTTCTGCCTTTGGCGGAATTTCCTTTACAAGTCGGGCAATGTCCGCTTTGTCTGCTACATGCACAATCAGCGGATTGTCGCTTGGTCTGCCCTTCGCCTTATAGATATTTTTAACAGCCTCGTCATTGAGCGCATTCGCACCCAAGCCGTAAACGGTTTCGGTCGGAAACGCCACGAGTCCGCCGTCGGCAATAATCCTGCCCGCTTTTTTTATATTTTCATCATTTACTGTCAGCAGTTCGGTTTTCATTATTCCTCTCCCTGCGACGCTTTAAGTTTTTCCGCCGTGTCTGCGGTAATAAGTGCGTCAATAAGTTCATCCATATCTCCATTAAGGATGGATTCCAACTTGTAAAGCGTAAGATTTATTCTGTGGTCTGACACTCTGCCCTGCGGATAGTTATAGGTACGGATTCGCTCGCTTCGGTCGCCCGTTCCCACCTGAGCCTTTCTCTCGCCTGCAATCTGTGCATTCTGCTTTGCTCTCTCCGCATCCAAAAGCCTTGCACGAAGAACAAGAAGCGCCTTTTCCTTATTCTGATGCTGAGAGCGCTGATCCTGACATTCAACCACAGTGCCCGTCGGTATATGCGTTACACGGATGGCGGATGAAGTTTTATTAATATGTTGACCGCCTGCACCCGAGGCACGGAAGGTATCAATCTGCAAATCTTTATCGAGAATTTCAAAATCGACCTCCTCAGCCTCCGGCAAAACCGCAACGGTTGTGGTAGAGGTGTGTATTCTGCCCTGACTCTCCGTTTCGGGCACACGCTGTACCCTGTGAACTCCCGACTCAAACTTAAATCTCGAGTACGCTCCGTCACCCGTTATGCTGAAACTTATCTCCTTATATCCTCCGAGACCTGTCTCGCTTGCGGAAATAACCTCCGTCTTAAATCCCTTTGATTCGGCATACATACTATACATTCTGAAAAGAACGCCGGCAAACAGCGCACTCTCCTCGCCGCCGGCTCCTCCTCTGATTTCCACGATAACGTTCTTATCGTCATTAGGGTCTCTGGGCAAAAGAAGTATTTTAAGTTCCTCCTCTATTCGCTCTATATCCGCCTTGCTCTGCTCAAACTCGTCCTTTACCATTTGGGCAAAATCTTCGTCCAGAGAACTGTCGCCGAGCATATCCTTAGACTCCTCAAAATTCGCCTTTGCTTTTTTGTATTCCCTGAATTTTTCCACTATCGGGGTAAGGTGTTTAAGTTCTTTCATCAGCGCCGTGTACCTGTCCATATCGGCAATGACATCGCTTTGGCACACGAGGTTGTTCACCTCGTCGTATCTCTTTTCCACTTCTTCCAGCTTATCTATCATACCTGCTCCTCACCCTCCTTTGGCTTAACGTTCTTAATGTTCTTTTCTATCTTACTTCTGGGTACTATCACAACATGCTCGCAACCCAGACATTTAATCTTAAAATCCGCACCGATTCTGAGCACCTCAAATTCCTTGCTTCCGCAGGGATGAGGCTTTTTCATGGTCAATCTGTCTCCCGGCTGAATATTCATAGATGTCCCCCATTTATTATAATCTTATATATTATATCACCAATTATTTCCTTTATCAATAACATATTTAAGATACGCCGAACATAGTATTAAATATTGAAGAAAAGGAAGGATTAAGATGAAATACTATCCCGAAGGCATAGCCTTTTGCAACAGAAAATTCGACTCTCTCGACGAAATAAAAAGTTCAATAGCGTCGGGAGAAATAATCGAGGGCAAAGTTTTGCTCTGCGACAAAGAGCACAATCTGCATATCGATTTGGGAGTGATAAGCGGCATCATACCCAGAGACGAGGGCGCACTCGGCATAAACGACGGAACGGTGCGTGACATTGCGCTCATAAGCAAGGTTAATAAACCCGTCGCATTTAAGATAGTCGGCATAGGAACCGACGAGGCGGGAAAAAGTTATGCCGTGCTCTCACGCAGAATAGTACAGCTTGAATGTATGCGTGACTTTATATCACGCCTGAGCGTGGGCGATATAATAACAGCAAAGGTAACGCACCTTGAAAGTTTCGGCGCATTCATCGACATAGGTGCAGGAATAAATTCGCTCATTCCGATAGATATGCTCTCCGTATCGAGAATTTCGCACCCGTCGGAAAGGGTGCACATAAACCAAACAATCCGTACCGTGCTCAAGAAGCGTGAGGCGACAAAACTCACCTTTTCCCTAAAAGAACTGCTCGGCACCTGGCAGGAGAACGCAGACAAATTCTCGGTGGGCGAAACCGTAACTGGAACGGTCAGAAGCATAGAAGAATACGGAGTTTTTGTAGAACTTACGCCTAATCTTGCGGGACTTGCCGAGCCTTGCGAAAGTCTTAAACCGGGTCAGCGTGTATCGGTATACATAAAATCCATTCTGCCCGAGAGAATGAAAGTAAAGCTCGTTATAGTTGACGCTTTCGACACTGCGGAGTCAAACGACGAATTAGAGTATTTTGTAAGCGGCGACCACATAGACGAATGGCAATTTTCTCCCGAGGGAGCAAGCAAAGAAATAGGCTGCGTTTTCGGTGCATAACATAAAATATTGCTATTTTTATGTTCATGTGATATATTAGTGAAGTATAAAAGGAGGCGGAGCAGTGAAAAAAAGGTACAATTACTTTGATGATGACATCGACGAAAGCGGAGAAATAAAAAAACCAAAGTCAAAAAAATCAGCAAAATCGGTAAAAATCGACGGCGAAAAAATACTTGCCGTGCTGAGATACGTAATTTCCGTTGTCGGAGTGAACATTCTTATTTTTGCAAAAAAAGTATACCGATTTTTCACAAAAAGCAACAAAAAAAATAATGCAGTAAAACTCGGCTTTTTTCTCGTTTTATTCACAATAATCGTCACCGTGGTTATCGCCTCTGTCTCCATAACAGCCTCCACACATAAGCAAAACAGCAAAGAAGCAAAATTCGGTGCCGCAGCATATAAGGTATGCAGCGAATATTCTGAAAAATATGGCATTGCAAACTATAAATTTATGAACAGCGAATACGGAGTAAAGGGCTGTATGCTCACAGGTCTGTGCGTTGCAAGAGAAATAGATTTCAACGCCGACGGCAGCGAAGAACTTTTGCTCGGATATAATGACAACGATACATATCACCTTGAGGTCTGGGGTTTTCATTCGGGCGATTTTATTCAGCTTTATAATAAGAACGTATTTCAACGAAGCGACAGAAACAGCGACATTTGGATTTCGCTCTACACCGATGACAATCAATTCTACCTTGCCGAACACAGCGGCGATAAAGCGGAAAATGTAAAAATACTTCGACTGGCAGGCAAAGAATTTAAGGAAAAAGACGAGGCGTCATATGACGAGGAATCGCTAAAATACACCATGCGCAAAAAGGACGCAACCGACAATTTCGAAAAAATTCGATTTGCGGTTTTAAGAGAAACCACCGCCTCGGAAATCGTGGACTCCACCCTCGATGTAATCGACGGTTTTTCAAAAAACAAAGAGCAGAGTGCAGGCGAAAGCAATTCCGACTCCGCCGACGGCAAAACTCAACTCGAGCCGATAAATTCCGCCTACTATTCCATAGTGGAAAATTACAACAAGGAATACGGCTGTGCCTCACTCGACAATATGTCGGATCTTCCGTGCATCACGGGCTTGGCGGTAGTCGATTTAATCGACTTTAACGGCGACGGTACAAACGAACTTTTACTCATCTACCGACGCACGGTAAACGAGAAAAGCGAAAATGATAACGGCGAATACATCTCCGTTGCAAAAGAAAAATATTTCTGTGAAATATACACATTTAACGGCGAAAAAGCGCTTAATGTATATCAAAGCGAGGGTATATCCAATCTCTCGGACAGTACGGACACCGCATATTACATTATCAAGAATGACGCAAACGAAAAGAAACTGTGCATAAATACCTTCAACTATTCTCAGCGTGGCAGAGTGATGAGTTCAACAAGCAAGGTACTTTACTTTGACGGAGAAAGATTTGAACTCGAGAGCAAATTCGGAGTTGACAGCGAGTACGGCTATAACTCCTACTATGTTAATTCCAAGTCCGTATATAAATCGAAATTCATCAACGAGGGCGGATACTCGGTGCCGTTCTTTGACGGAACAAAAACCTTTGATTCATCAAAATACAGCATTACATATCTCAGGGTAAAAAGAGATGAAGTATCAAAAATAAAGGGCATTCCCGACAAGACCGAGGAGGTCATCAAAAAATTAAATCCGTCCTACAGTCCCCAAAAACAATAACACAACAGACCGAAGCCCTTAACGGTTTCGGTCTGCTCTCTTTTTACGTCATCAAAATAATGTTAAATAAAAATAAAATATATGTAAAATATTATTGAACGATTAAAAATAAAATGGTATACTATTCTGTGAATTTTACTAAAAGGAGCAACTTTATGTCCAAGAAAAAGGCTGCCGTGGCAGAAAATGCCGCACCGGCAGAAAAGAAGTACATGAAGCCGTCCGAAATTGCCACTTTCGGTATAGGACTGTTCGGTGTAGCCCTGCTCACCGGATGGATGCCCGATTACACAATGACATTTTTCGCCGACTTCGCATTCAAAGGCAAGGGCTTTGACAGCAGCCAACTTGCAAATGTTGTATCGCTCGTATTCGGCGTAGCCGGTATCATCGGCGCAGTGTGTGAGCTCGTCATCGGCGTTTTGGTCGACAGAACGAGAACGCCGCTCGGAAAGGTTAAACCGTGGGTCGGTTTCGGCGCAATACCGTTTGCAATCATTTCAATGCTTGTTTTCATTGCACCAAGCACAAGTTCGTTTACAATCGCTACAATATGGATGTTTGTAATTTACTCGCTTTATACGGCAATTTCGTGTGCGGTAGAGTCCCCGTCAAACTGTTTCGGTGCTCTGTGCTCACCTAATCCGAGCGAGCGTTCAAGTGCCATTTCCATCGCATCGTTCCTGCGCTCGGTAGGACAAAGCGGCGGTCAGGTAGTTATCATCGTAGTACCGCTCATTATGAAGGCTCTTATGGGTCAGCAGCAGTATAAAAACGCAGAGGGTCAGGGTCTTGACCTTATCATTTCCACCGCAGTCTGTGCACTCGGAATGATAATTTTTGTTATGATTTTCTTTGCCAACAACAAAGAGAGAGTCCCCTATACAAGCGAAAATGTCAGTCTTAAGGAATCCGTTAAGCTCGTATTCACAAACAAAAACCTGCTTATGGTTTCGCTCACAAAACTGTTCGGATTCGGCAGAGGCGTATACGGTACCGTATCGCTTTATATCGCAGTTTATCTCCTCGGCTCAAAAGGGCTTAAACTTGCGCTTATGCTGCCTATGGGCATAGGCACCGCCGTGGGCACCCTGCTCGTAAACTTTGTGCTCAAAAAATTCTCAACCAAGCAGACATACATAATCTTCTGTGTATACGGTGCGTCCGCTATGGCTATCCTGTTCCTCGCTTCCAGAGGAATCGGCTTTAACAGCAACCTTATCATACCGTTCCTCATCCTCAATTTCTTCTGCGGCATTCAGCACGGCAACACAAATGTTACGCCTAACATTATGATTGCGGACTGTATCGACGAGATGGAATATAAGACGGGTAAGCGCCAGGAAGGTCTTGCTTACGCAGGCTACGGCTTGTTCTCAAAAATCGCATCGGCAGGCACAAAATGGCTCGCTCCCGTACTCGTTTACACCTGGTCGGGCTATCAGTTTTCCACCAGTCCGAGTGTTGCATACGCAGAACAGTCAAACGAGGTACTTATGAAATTCCTCGCTATATACACAATTATACCGGCTATTTTCGTTATTCTTCAGTTCATCCCGATTCTCTTCTACGATATGGTAGGCGAAAAGAAGGAAAGAATCACCGCAGCCTTGCTCGAAAAGAGAGCAAAGGAAGAGGCTGAGGCTAAAGAGACAGAAGAAATAATTAACGAATCCGACGCCGACAGCGTGGCAGAATAGGAGGTACGGTATGGCTAAAAAAGAATTTAAGGCAGGACTTTACGGAGTAGCTGCGGCTGTTCTTGTTGCAGTCGTTTTAGTCGGCTTAACCGTATTTGCATTCACCTCCAGATACAATGCCTTTTCACCCGAAAAGGTGGCTCAATCCTATGCCGACACCATAGTTCAGACAGGCGACGGTTATAACGCATTAAAGGTTTCTCTCGTATCAAAGGAGCAGAAATTCGGCAATTTTGTAACCAACGCTTATATGACCCCTTACATCAATGACGGCAAAGATGTTAAGCAAAATGAAATAATCGGCACAGGCTCTGACGAAGAAGCACAAATGCTCGACACAGTTTACAACACAATGTACGACTACTATGAAGAACTTATGGAAACAGTCGGACTTCAAAATTACGACGAGTTTTACAGCCTCTATTTTGCAAAACTCAAAGAGGTCAGAGCATCTGTTCTTCAAGACGATTATATGGACACAGACTTTATGTTCAGCGTGTTTGAATCCAATGTTCAGACATATGCAAACAAATTGACAGGTACAAAAGAGAAACTTGCAGCCGACAAAAAAACCGTTATTCAAAAGGCTTCAACAGGTATCTATCAGGAACTTTACGGCGAAGACTACAAACTCACGACTGCCGTAACAGACACAAAGGAATTGTCTGCCGACGAAGTCGAGGCTTATGCAACAGGCTACAAGAACAGAGTTATTCCTATTGCCCAAAATAACGAGGCTCTTGCAAACACACTTGACGATAAAAAATCCTCGGCAATGAAAGAGGCATTTGATAATCTTAACGTCGCAGACAGCATTGAAGCGGTTGACGAATGCACCGTTGAGGTAACAAATCAAAACGGCGATGTCGTTGCAAACACAAAGGTTTATGTTGTAAAAATCGGCAACAGTTGGTATGTCGACAATTCAAACACCGACACCGCACCGCTTTATCTTGTAAAATAAATATTTTTCACCGTCCCAAATTGCGAACATCGCATTGAGGGGCGGTTTTTTCGCCTTTTTTCGCCCTAAAATGTTTACATATCTGTAACAAAATTTACAAAAAAATTACGCAAAAGACTTGATATAATCGTCGATATGTTATATTATATCAATAAGTATGGCATATAGTCATATTATAAAACCAGATGAATTTTGATAGGAGTAATTGTCGTGATAGAATTTAAGGATGTCACAAAAATATATGACAGCAACGACACCCACGCCCTTGAAAAGGTTAATATAAAAATCGAGGACGGAGAGTTTGTATTTGTTGTCGGCTCTTCCGGTGCAGGTAAAAGTACATTTCTGAAACTTATTATGCACGAGGAAAAGCCCACCGAAGGCGAAGTAATTGTAAACGGCTATTCTTCAGCCACCATGAAAAAGAAGCAGGTTCCTTATTACAGAAGAACCATGGGAATAGTTTTCCAAGATTTCAGAATCATACCGAAAATGAGCGTTTTCGATAATGTTGCGTTTGCCATGCGTGTTATCGGAACGGGCGAAAAGGAAATCAGAAAGAGAGTTCCCTATATTCTCCAGCTTGTCGGCCTCAGCGAAAAGGCAAGGTCGATGCCGAACGAATTGTCGGGCGGCGAACAGCAGAGAGTTTCGCTCGCAAGAGCACTGGTAAACAACCCGAAACTTATCATTGCGGACGAGCCTACCGGTAACGTAGACCCCGAAATGAGCCACGAAATCGTAGACCTTTTAACAAAAATTAATAACAGCGGCACAACGGTTGTAATGGTAACCCACGAACACGATCTTGTTCGCACATTCCAAAGAAGAGTTATAGTTATTCAGCACGGCAAGGTTGTATCCGATACACCCGACCCGACGTTTGCAAAGTTTAATGCAAAGGAAATTAACAAAAAGGCTCCCGCCGCTATGTACTACTACGAAGAGGACGTTAAACAGGAAAATATTACAGAGGTTTTTGACAATCTCGAAGATTCCGTTTCATCCGAAAAAGAAAATAATGACGGTGAGGTTGACCTCAACGATTTAGCAAACGGAGGTGAGCAGTAATGTCGGGATCAAGCTTTAGATACCTTATCAAAGAGGGCTTTAGAAACACTTGGACAAACCGTATGATGTCGATAGCATCAATCTGCGTTCTGCTCAGTTGTCTGGTAATCATCGGCTCCGCTTCAATGATTTTCCTCAATATAGAATCACTCGTAAATAAAATCGAAGCCGAAAATGTAATTATGGTATATATCGGAGACAAGACCCTCGCCGAAAGCAACGAGAGCGACGCTCTGGATATCGACTCCTCCATCACCCAAGAAGATATAGACAAAATGGGCGACGAACTCAGAGCAATGAGCAATGTCGAAAATGTAGAATTCGTGTCAAAAGAGGAAGCATGGGATGAGCAACTTGCCACAATGGAAGACGCTCAGGCTGAACTGTTCAAGGAAGAAACGGACAAAATTCCGCTTCCTAATGCCTATAAAGTTACGGTAAAAGATTTGTCGCAGTTTAACCAAACGGTAGATGAAATCAAAGAACTCGATAACATATACACCGTGCGTCAAAACACCGACCTTGCAAAGAAACTCGACACCCTATCACGAGGCATAAGCGTAATTGCGATTGTAATTATTGCCGTGTTGTTTGTAATTTCATTGTTTATCATTTCAAACACAATCAAACTTACCGTTTACTCACGCCGACTTGAAATCAGCATTATGAAAAGCGTAGGCGCAACAAACAGTTTCGTTCAACTTCCGTTCGTTGTCGAGGGTGTTATTCTCGGTATCGTTTCGGGCGTTATTTCGCTCGGTGCTGTTTGGGGAATTTACGAACTGGCAGTCAGCAGGCTGGGCGATGTATTCTCGTCGATAGGTCTCGTTCCGCTCGAATTTAATAAATATGCGCTTATTATGCTCGGCGTTTTCGTAGCGATAGGTATCTTAAGCGGCGTAGGCGGTTCACTCATCACGATGAGAAAATATTTGAATAAGGAAGGCAGTGAGATAAGTGCGATTTAAGAGATTATTATCATTAGTTTTGTCCGTGATTTTTGTATTCAGCATTGCGGGCACTTCATTTTCAGCTTATGCAAAAAGTTACACACAGTCCGACCTTAACCGACTCAGACAGGCGAATGCAGAGGCGCAGAAAAAAATCGACTCTCTCTCAAAAGATAAGAGCAATACAGACGAATATATTGCGGCTCTCGATAAAAAAATTCAGGTGCTCAAAGACCAAATCAAAGCCCTTGAATCACAAAAAAGCGACCTTGAAAAAAGCATCAGCGATATAAAAACTCAGATGGACGAAACCGAAGCGGAGATGAAGCGTATTCAGGACGAAATCGCCGCTAAGCAGGCGGAGTACGACAAGATATTCAACGAATACTGTCAGCGTCTGAGAGCCATGTATGTTTCGGGTCAGGCGAGCAACCTTGAGGTTCTTCTCACAAGTTCGGACATCAGTTCGATTCTCACAAGAAGCGAAATGATTAAATCGGTATCCCGCAAGGATAACCAAACCCTTAACGAACTCACAAAGAAGATGCAGGAAATAGAAAAGGACAAGGCCTCCCTGCAAAAGAAAAAGGTTGAACTTGAAGACAACAAGACAAAACTTGAAAGTCAGAAGAAAGAACTCGAGCAAAATATCAGCGAGGTAAATTCTTCAAAGTCGGAACTTGATTCCGAGATGGCTAAGGCTAACGAGGCGATGAAAAACATCAACGGTCAAATCAGTGAGTATCGGGAAAGTATGGAAGATAATTCCGCCGAAATGCAGGCTATCATAGCAGAAATCCGCAAACATCAATCAAGCAGTAGCGGTTCCTCAGGCAGTTCATCCGGAAGCAGTGGCTCACACGGTAACGGCGGCTCACACGGTAACGGTTCACTAGGCTATCCGACAGACTCGAGAACAATCTCGGCAGGCTTTCCTACATATTCGGGCGGCGGTTGGCACGGCGGCGTAGACTTTCCTGTTTCGTCAGGTTCAAATGTATATGCGGCGGCTTCGGGTACCGTAATTATTGCAAAAAATCTTAATTACAGTTACGGTCATTATCTTGTAATCGACCACGGCAACGGCTTATCTACCCTTTATGCGCATAATACCACACTTTATGTAGGAGTGGGCGATCACGTAAACAAGGGTCAGGTTATCGCCGCAAGCGGCAGCACCGGAAACTCAACCGGACCGCACTGCCACTTTGAGGTAAGAATTAACGGTAATCCGGTTAACCCTCTGAACTACCTATAAGAAACACTATGCATAACTAATCAAATACAGTCAAAAATGCTACGGAGTAATCACCGTGGCATTTTTTGTTAAATAAAATTGTAAACATTATAAAAAATACATAATTTTTATTTTACTTATAATAATAAATGTGGTAAAATATACTGTGAGTAAGAATATATGGAGGCGATTTAGTATGAAAAAGTCAATTAAGCAATTTTTCTCTGTATTTCTCAGCGTTTGTCTGATTTTTTCGTGCTTTACTTTCGGCGGTGCATCTGTTGTCAATGCTTCTCAGGAAGATGACAGAGCACAGCTTCAGGAAAAACTCGACCAAATCGATGCAAAAATTGCCGATTTGGAGAAACAAGGCTCCGACACCATGGATTATGTGAACGCTCTCAATGAAAGGCTGAACTATCTCGAAAAGCAGTATTTCCTCGCCGAACAAGAGGCAAAGGATACAAATGACAAGGTAGAAAAACTCGAGAGCAGTATAGAAAATAACGAGCTCACTCTTGCTCAAACACAAGATGACATCTCCTCGCTCGAAAAAGACGCAGACAAACTTCAAGCAGAATTCAACGAAACCTATGTCGGCTACTCAAAGCGTATGAGAGCACTCTATGTCAGCGGTAATTTGGAGAGCGTTTTGACCTTTGTGCTCGACAGCGACTCACTTTCAAACCTCTTAACGAGAATGGAAATGGTAGCGTCTGTCAGCCGCAGAGACAACAAACTGATGAAGAAAGTTAAATCCGAATGCGACGCCATCATAAAAACGCAAAACGAACTTAAACAAAAGCAGGAAGATTTAACAAAGACTCAAAACATACTCATTTCCGATACAGCAAACCTCAAGGTGCAAAAGGTAAATCTTGCAGATAAGCAAAAAGAAATGAAATCAAAGAGCGAAACCATTGAGTCACAGAAGAAAGAAGCAAATAAAACGCTCGATAAAATCGGAAAAGAAAAAGGAATATATACCGAATACCACGAACTGACTCAAGCAGATATTGATGCCCTTGACAAACTCATTGCCGATCAGGACAAAAAATATCCCGAAACCACAACTACGACCACAAAGCCGTCAACCACAAAACCGAGCGGCTCGGGAAATCACAACACAACAACTACCACGACTAAACCGTCAAGCACTTCAAGATATATCTCTATGACCTATCCGTGCCCGAGTTACAAAAGCATAACCTGCGGCTTCGGAGAATATTACGGTCATACCGGCTGTGATTTTTCTACCGGCGGAAATGTAAACCAAAAAGTAGTTGCCGCCGAAAGCGGTACGGTTATCATATCAAGAGACATCACCTGCAACCGCAACACCTGCGGCAAATCATATCACGGCGGCGGATATTGCAGCTACGGCAGATATATAGTAATCCGCCACGATAAGCCTAACAAAAGCGGAAAAACCGTATATACTCTCTATGCGCACAACAACGCCCGATATGTTTCCGAAGGCGACTATGTGAGCAAGGGAGAGCAGATTGCCGCAAGCGGCAGCACAGGAAACTCAACAGGACCTCATCTCCACTTTGAGGTCAGAGTCGGCGGCTCGTCACAGAGTTACGCAGTAAATCCGGCATATTACTTGCCGTAACAGCACATATCTAAAGAGGTAAACTAAATTGAACTCAAACCTAAAAAAAGCACTCGCTGTTTTATTTTCGGTGATAATAGCGATGACCTCCGCCACGGCGGTAGCATACGCCGAGGACGAGACAACCACCGAGCCGTCAACAACCGTTTCAAAAGAAGAAGCGGAAAAGATGCTAAACGACCAAAAAGCCGATTTGGCACAAAAGCTAAAGGACAGCGAAGAAAAACTCTCTAAATTTTCTGCCGAGCAAAAGGTGACGGCAGAATACATAAACGCACTCGATGAAAAAATCGGATACTTAAACGAGGATTTAACCTTGCTCGACACGCAGGTAAAAGACGCAACGGAAAAGGTTGATGCACTCACCGCCGAAATAAACGATTTAACCACGCAAATCGAGACGGTGCAGAGTGCCTTTGACGATGCCTCAAAAAAACTCGACAAACTTTATGATTCGTTTGAAACCACCTATAACGCCTACTGCCTGAGAATGAGAGCAATGTATGTATCGGGCTCGGGAAGCGTTATCGTTGCACTTCTCACAAGCAAGGATATAAGCCAACTTTTCAGCAGATATGAAATGATAAAGGCTGTGTCAAAAACGGACACGGCTCTGCTGAATGAAGTTAATAAAAAAATTGACGACATCTCAGCGCAAAACGAGGAAATATTAAACCAAAAGAACACGCTTGAAACAGACAAATCCACCCTCGACGAAAAACAAAAGGAACTTCTCGCCCAACAAAAGAGCATTGAGGCAAACCAGAGTGAAATAGCGTCAAAGAAAATCACACTCGCCACCGACAGAGCGGAGAGTGATTCCCTCCTTGCACAATATACGGCACAAACGCAAATGTATACCGAATATAAATACGAGGACGAGGAACTCATAAAAAGGGTGGATAAGGAAATTGATGACCTTTTAAGCGGACTTAAAACGCCCGAAGAGGTAACCACCGCCGACTCATCCGGAATAAACAAGGGCGACGCACACTATAACAGCACAGGTTCCGATTTATATGTGATGAATAACGGAGTTCTTAATTTAAGTTATCCTACTTCATCTCACAGAACATCAGAAACTTTCGGCTCGTACAGAGGTCACACAGGTATTGACTTCCCTGTCGCTCAGGGCAGTAATGTCTGTGCCGCACAAAAAGGCATTGTAATAAAATCCGAGGATATCCGCAACTCAAAGGGCAACTATGCCTCCTACGGCAGATACATTATGATTTACCACGGTACAGACGCAAAGGGCAGAAAGATAGTTACCCTTTATGCACATAATTCGACTCGTCTGGTCAGCGTGGGGCAAACCGTCAAAAAAGGTCAGGTAATCGCATACGCAGGCTCAACGGGAAATTCTACCGGCCCCCACTGCCACTTTGAAATAAGAATGGACGGCACACCCGTCAATCCTGCATATTATTTAAGCTGATGAACAAAATAAATTACCAAAAAGAACTGGATAAAATAATCGATTCTCTCGACGGCAGAGTGCCCACCCTGCTTCTTCATTCGTGCTGTGCACCCTGTTCGAGTTACACCCTCGAATACCTGTCAAATTACTTTGACATAACCGTATATTACTACAATCCTAACATTTCTCCCAAAACGGAATTCGACAAAAGATTCGGCGAGCAAAAGCGTCTTATTGCTTCGCTCCCCGCAAAGCACGAAATAAAACTCGTTAAAGGAGATTACAACTATATCGACTTTTCAGAGATTGCAAAGGGCTTTGAGGATGCAAAAGAGGGCGGAGAACGCTGCTTTCGATGCTACAAACTGCGACTGGAAAAATCGGCGCATCTTGCAAAGGAACAAGGCTTTGATTACTTTTGCACCACCCTCTCGATAAGTCCGCTCAAAAACAGCCAAAAAATTAACGAAATCGGATTAGAGGTTGCCGAAAAATACGGAGTAAAATGGCTCCCCTCCGACTTCAAGAAAAAAGAGGGCTACAAGCGTTCCATAGAACTGAGCAGAGAATATAATCTTTACCGTCAAAACTTCTGCGGCTGTGTATTTTCAAAAAAGGAGAACAATAATGAATAAGCCGCTGGCTGACAGAATAAGACCTACCGATTTGAGCGAGGTTGTGGGACAAAAGCATCTCCTGTCTCCCGACAAAGCGCTTTATAATATGATACAAAATGGAGACATACCGAACCTTATTTTTTACGGACCTTCGGGAGTGGGAAAAACCACAGTCGCCTCCATCATAGCAAACAAGACAAAGCGTGCGCTCAGAAAGCTGAACGGCACAAACGCCTCAACTCAGGACATAAGAGACATAGTGTCCCAACTCGACACATTCGAGGCGCCTAACGGAATTCTTTTATATCTCGATGAAATTCAGTATTTCAACAAAAGGCAGCAACAATCCCTGCTTGAATACATAGAAAACGGAAAAATAACTCTCATCGCCTCCACCACGGAAAATCCGTACTTTTACGTCTACTCCGCAATTCTTTCCAGAAGCACGGTGTTTGAATTTAAGTCAGTCAGCAGTGAAGACATAATCCCTGCCGTAAAAAGAGGCTTTGATTTTCTCTCAAAAGAAAACAATATAGAAATAGACTGCGATGACGAGGCTGTTAAAAAAATTGCCGTCGGTTGCGGCGGAGATGTGAGAAAAGCACTCAACAGCGTTGAAAACTGCTATCTTGCGACTCCCACAAAAGATAACAAAAAGCACATTACAACCGAAATCGCATCCGAACTCACCCAAAAATCGGCTATGCGATACGACCGTGACGGCGACGAGCATTATGATATAGTTTCCGCATATCAAAAGAGTATGAGAGGCTCTGATGTAAACGCCGCTCTCCACTACCTTGCAAGACTGCTCGAAGCAGGCGATTTGCCCTCGGCGTGCAGGAGGCTTATGGTTTGTGCCTGCGAAGATGTGGGTCTTGCATATCCGCAGATTATACCGATAGTCAAGGCTACTGTTGACGCCGCTATGATGGTGGGTCTGCCCGAAGCGAGAATACCTCTTGCGGACGCAGTTATAATGGTTGCCTCCGCTCCAAAATCAAACAGCGGCGAAGCGGCCATAGATGCGGCAATGGCAGATGTAAAAAAAGGCAACTTCGGACCTATCCCGAGAACACTGCAAAATAAGCACTATGACGGCGATGACGCAGAGGTTAAAGGTCAGCATTATATCTACCCCCACCCATATCCGAATCACTGGGTAGACCAGCAGTACCTGCCCGACAAAATAAAAGACGCCGTGTATTACAACTACGGCAATAACAAAAACGAACAAAAATTTAAGGAATATTGGCAAAAGGTAAAAGGCAAAAAGTTATGACGAAAAAAGAGAGAGCTCTAAACGCAGTTGAGGTGCTGAAAAAAGAATATCCCGAAGCTGTATGCTCGCTCAATTATTCAAATCCGTTTGAACTTCTCGTTGCAGTGAGGCTGTCTGCTCAATGCACCGACGCAAGAGTTAATCTCGTCACCCCTGCCCTTTTTGAAAAATACAAAACACTCGATGACTACTGCTCGGCTGATGTAAGGGATATAGAAAAAATCATCTATTCCTGCGGCTTTTATAAAAGCAAGGCAGAGTCAATCATTGATATGGCAAAGGGCGTGCGTGATCGTTTCGGCGGAATCGTTCCCGACAGCATAGACGACCTCATCACCCTAAACGGAGTCGGCAGAAAAACAGCCAACCTAATCGTCGGCGACATATATCACAAACAGGCAATCGTGGTGGACACGCATATGATAAGAATCGCAAACCGCATAGGCTTGGTGTGCGAAAAAGACCCGAAAAAGATAGAATTTGCTCTCAAAAAACTTATTCCGCCAGAGGAAAGTTCGGACTTCTGCCACAGAATTGTTTTATTCGGCAGAGACACCTGCCCTGCAAGAAAGCCGAAATGCGACGGCTGTCCCATGGAATTTAACTGCAAAAAAATCGGAGTAAAATAGAGAATGAATAAACAGAACATTATACTTATCGGTATGCCCGGAAGCGGAAAAAGCACCTGCGGCGTTTTAACGGCAAAGGTTATGCTCAAAAACTTTTTTGACACAGATCTCTTGCTTCAGGGTATGCAGGAGAAAAAACTTCAGGACATAATCGACGAGAACGGTATAGATTATTTTCTGGGCGCAGAAGAAAAAGCCGTCCTCTCGCTTAACATAAACGCAACCGTTATCGCAACGGGCGGCTCGGTGGTTTACAGCGACGAGGCAATGAAACATCTTAAAAAGAACGGATACGTTGTATATCTCCACCTAAGTTACGAAACTATGTGCAAGAGAATAAACAACATCACCACCCGAGGCGTGGTGCTCAAAAGCGGAAGTTCACTAAAGGATATGTACGATGAGCGACTACCTCTTTATGAAAAATATGCAGATATAACCGTTGACTGCGACAAAAACACGGTTGATGAAACCGTTTCGGATATAGTCAATGCCGTAAATAAACGAGAGAACAAATAAAAAAATGCTTGATATACCTTTCTTAAAATGGTATTATAGATAAAATTTGTAAGTAATAATAATATTGGGAGGACTGTTATGAAGGCTTATAACGAAAAATTTGTAAAAGAAGGCTTAACTTTTGATGATGTTTTACTTATTCCGGCAAAATCGGATGTAACTCCGGACAAGGTTTCGACAAAGACAAAACTCACAAAGGACATCAGCCTTAACATTCCGCTTATGACTGCGGCTATGGACACCGTAACCGAATCAAGAATGGCTATCGCCATCGCAAGAGAGGGCGGCATAGGCGTTATTCATAAGAATATGACCATCGAGGAGCAGGCTACCGAGGTAGATAAAGTTAAAAGAAGTGAAAACGGCGTTATCCTCAATCCGTTTTATCTTTCCCCTCATCACAGCGTTAAGGACGCAGATATGCTTATGGGCAAGTATAAAATCAGCGGTGTTCCGATTTGCGAGGACGACGGCACACTCGTAGGTATTCTTACAAACCGTGACCTTCGTTTCATCCAGGATTTCAGCGTTAAAATTTCAACTGTAATGACTCCGAAAAGCGAACTCATCACCGCAAAGGCAGGCACAACCCTTGAAGAGGCAAAACGCATTCTTATGAAATCAAAGGTTGAAAAGCTTCCTCTCATCGACGATAACGGAAAGCTTACCGGTCTCGTTACAATCAAGGACATCGAAAAAGCTGTTAAGTATCCTAACACTGCCCGTGACAGTAAGGACAGACTTCTCTGTGCTGCTGCTCTCGGTGTTACCGATGATGTTCTTATCCGTGCTCAGGCTCTTTACGAAGCAGGCGTTGACGCTTTCGTTCTTGACTCTGCACACGGTCACTCCCAAAACATAATCAATAATGTAACTAAGGTTAAAAACGCATTCCCATCGGTATCTCTTATCGCAGGCAATGTCGCAACCGCAGACGCAACGGAAGCACTTATTAAAGCAGGTGCAGATGCTGTTAAAATCGGTATCGGCCCCGGTTCAATCTGCACTACCCGTGTAGTTGCCGGTATCGGCGTACCGCAGATTACCGCTATTTATGACGCTGCCGAGAGAGCAGACAAGTACGGTATTCCTGTTATCGCAGACGGCGGTATCAAATATTCCGGCGATATGGTAAAGGCTCTCGCAGCAGGTGGAAGCGTTGTTATGGTCGGCTCGCTCGTTGCAGGCTGTGACGAGGCTCCCGGCGACACCGAAATTTATCAGGGTCGTCAGTTTAAGGTTTACAGAGGTATGGGCTCGCTCGGTGCAATGAACCACGGCTCGGCAGACAGATACTTCCAGAAAGGTTCAAAGAAGTTTGTTCCCGAAGGAGTTGAGGGACGTGTTCCTTACAAGGGAGCGTTGTCCGATACAGTATATCAAATGATGGGCGGCTTGCGTTCCGGTATGGGTTATGTCGGCTGTCATACAATCGAGGAACTTCGTTCAAACGCTCAATTTATCCGCATCACCGGTGCAGGTCTTGTAGAATCTCACCCTCATGACGTATTTATCACCAAGGAAGCACCAAACTACTCCGGCATTAAGTAAAATAAACCGAATCATCAGGTGATTATATGGCAGAAATCGTAAGCCGCAGGGAAAAGATTAAATCCAAGAAGGCTAAATTTAAGCAATTTCTCAAAAAAAATATGACCCGCACCTGGGCAAAAAGGGTAAGCTATCAGATATTCGCTTTTCTTGTCAGCGTTGCCATGATAGTAGGTGTTGCGGTCTATGCGTTTAACAAAACATACAACGAAAGGGAAATCAGCTTTATGGACGACTTTACGATTACCGCTCACACGGGTGCGTTTGACACACCGGATAACACAATGGAATCAATCGAAACGGCGATTTCTCATAATATGCAGGTGTGTGAAATCGACATACGCCAAAGACCCGACGGCACGCTTGTTATGGCACACGATATTATTGCAAATAACAACGACGGAGTTGAGGTCGACAAGGTATTCGACCGAGTAAGCCAAACAGATATGAAGCTTAATCTCGACATTAAAGAAGTACGGGTTCTCCCTGCCCTTTATGATATGATTACAGATTATGGCTTTGAGGAACGTGCGTTTCTTACCGGAATAGACGAGCACCAAGCCGATAAGGTTAAGCAAAGCTGTCCGGGAATAGCTTACTATATTAACTATTGGCCGAGCAGAATAAGGATTTTTTCCGATGATTATCAGAAGGAAATTTTGGATATTTTGTCGCATACGGGTGCAATAGGAATTAATTGCAATCATATTTGTGCCTCCAGAACACTCTCCTCTCTTCTGCACGATAACGGATATAAACTCTCCGTCTGGACTGTCAACAGAAAATATCAAATGACCCGTGCTTTGGTTAATAAGCCCGACAACATCACCACAAGAGGCCCCGATAAACTCAAAAAGGTTATTGACGAATGGGGCAATGACTGATAAATAAGTCTGTTTGCGAACGGTAATCGCAGGCAGACTTTTAATTTTATATATATGTAAAAGCGTTTTTTATCGATTTTGTGTAAAATATGTCAAAAATTAAATATAATCAATATTTACTCTTGAACAGCATAGAAAATTTGGTTATAATATATACAGTAAATTTTAATAAATTTATTCTAAATTAAAAGTAAGGAGTTTAGAAAATGGTTTACTCACACGAAGTTGAAACAATGTGTCCTGTTGCACAGGGCGTTGCTCACGGTGCTGCTCCTATCCCGGAGGAAGCAAAATGGGTTAAGGCAAAGGAAATTACCGATATTTCCGGCTTTACACACGGTATTGGCTGGTGTGCTCCTCAGCAGGGCACCTGCAAACTCACACTTAATGTTAAAAACGGCGTAATCGAAGAGGCACTCGTTGAGACAGTAGGTTGTTCGGGTATGACGCATTCCGCAGCTATGGCAGCAGAAATTCTCCCGGGCAGAACTATTCTTGAGGCTCTCAACACAGACCTTGTTTGTGACGCTATCAATACAGCTATGAGAGAGCTGTTCCTTCAAATCGTTTACGGTCGTACTCAGAGTGCATTCTCTGATGACGGATTGGTTGTAGGTGCAGGTCTTGAGGATCTCGGTAAGGGTCTTCGCTCACAGGTAGGTACTATGTACGGTACACGCAAGGCAGGTCCTCGCTACCTCGAAATGACAGACGGTTATGTTACAGGTATCGCTCTTGACGAGGATAATGAAATCATCGGCTATAAGTTCGTAAACTTCGGCAAGATGATGGACTTCATCAAGGCAGGCGACGACGCTAACACAGCATTTGAAAAGGCTCAGGGTCAGTACGGCAGAGTTGATGACGCCGTTAAGGTTATCGACCCGAGAAAAGAATAAGAGAGTAGGAGGATATTATAATGGCTTTATTTGAATCATATGAAAGAAGAGAAAAGCAAATCCTTGCTGTTCTTGAAAAATACGATATTAAATCTATCGAAGAGTGCAGAGAAATCTGTCAGGCTAAAGGCTTTGACCCTTACAAAATCGTTGAGGGAATTCAGCCTATCTGCTTTGAAAATGCAAAGTGGGCTTACACAGTAGGCTGTGCAATCGCTATTAAAAAGGGCGTTAAGACTGCCGCTGAGGCTGCTGCTGCAATCGGCGAGGGACTTCAGTCATTCTGTATTCCCGGTTCTGTTGCAGACCAGCGTAAGGTAGGTCTCGGCCACGGTAATCTCGGCAAAATGCTTCTTGAAGAAGAAACAGAGTGCTTTGCATTCCTTGCAGGTCACGAATCATTCGCTGCTGCCGAGGGTGCTATCGGTATCGCAGAAAAGGCTAACAAAGTTCGTAAAAAGCCTCTTAGAGTTATTCTTAACGGTCTCGGTAAGGATGCTGCACAGATTATCGCAAGAATTAACGGCTTCACTTATGTTGAAACCGAGATGGATTACTACACAGGCGAGGTTAAGGAAGTATTCCGCAAGGCTTACTCAAACGGTCTTCGTGCAAAGGTAAACTGCTACGGTGCTAATGATGTAACCGAGGGCGTTGCTATTATGTGGAAGGAAAATGTTGATGTTTCTATCACAGGTAACTCAACTAACCCGACCAGATTCCAGCACCCTGTTGCAGGCACATATAAGAAAGAGCGTCTCGAAAAGGGCAAAAAGTACTTCTCAGTTGCTTCGGGCGGCGGTACAGGCCGTACACTTCACCCGGATAATATGGCTGCCGGTCCTGCTTCATACGGTATGACAGATACAATGGGCAGAATGCACAGCGACGCACAGTTCGCCGGTTCTTCATCAGTTCCTGCACACGTAGAAATGATGGGACTTATCGGTATGGGTAACAACCCGATGGTTGGTGCTACCGTTGCTTGCGCAGTTGCAGTAGAAGAAGCTGTAAAATAATTTAATATTTACACACAAAAAGCGTTGCGGATCTTATCCGTAACGCTTTTTATTATACGATCGTTTATAATAATTGTAAAAATTTTTCAGTGGTAAAAACGAATAAGATACACAAAATAAACTTGCAAGAGGAAAATGATGTTTTGCAAGGGCGAAAGCGTTTTTGTACGACATCTGCCCTTGCAAATCTTTTTAAGCGAGGTGTATCAATAATGGCTAAGAATACAGTACCTGAGGCAAAGGATGCTCTCAACCGTTTCAAGATGGAAGCCGCTTCAGAGGTTGGTGTTTTTTGTATTAAAATTTTTCAAAACGCCCTATTTAAGCCACTTTCGAGACTTAAAAAATATGTATAGTGGGCGGTCAAACACATTAAAAACATAAAATTAACGAAAAAAGGTCTACATACCCATAAGAAAAAGCGTTGAAGAAAAACAAATCTTCAACGCTTTTTTCATATTTACAGCCAAAAAATTCATAGTATGAAATATTGACATTAAGTGTATAATATAATATAATCAATATGAAGGAGGCGGCAGTATGAATATTTTTAATGAATTATCCGAAAAATTTAATACCGATGAGCCAATACTTATTGAAGATATAGAAAAAATGTTTCCGCAGCGTTCACGCCCTTGGATTGATAAAGCAATCAAAACTTTAGTTGACAGCAAACAGTTAAAACGATTTTCAACAGGTGTTTACTATATTCCGAGAAAGACTGTTCTCGGTGATTCCGTATTAAATCCGAGAAAGGTTATTGCAAAAAAATATATTCAAAATTCACAAGATATATACGGCTATCTCGGCGGCACCTCCCTGTTAAATTCATTTGGACTTACGACGCAGGTACCGAATGTTATTACTGTCATTTCAAATAACGAATCAACTCGTGGAAGAAAAGTTGAAGTCGGCAACCAAAGTGTATATCTCTGCAAGCCGCCGACAAAAATCACTAAATCGAACTTCAAAACACTGCAATTTTGCGAACTCATTAGGTTAATTGACCTTGATAAATTAGACAGTATAGAAATAAAAAATCTTGAAAATTACATTAAAGAAAACAATATTTCACTTTCATCCATCAGCAAATACTGTTCCGTATTTCCCGATTCCGTATCCAGAAAAATATTAGGAGGTCCGTTAATTGAAAAACTTGCACAATGATAAAGAAACTTTCAATGACATTCTAATCGCAACTTCTAATGCTTTAGGTATTGAAATGGCAATCGTTGAAAAAGATTATTATGTTTCTTTATTGCTCAAAGAAATCAATAAAAACTATCCCAATATTATTTTCAAAGGCGGTACTTCGCTGTCAAAATGCTATAAAATCATCAGCAGATTTTCCGAAGATATTGACATCGGTATCAATGCCGACAAAGCTACCGAGGGTATGCGTAAAAAGCTGAAAATTGCAATTAAGAAATCGATAGAAGATTTAGGATTGCAGCTTGATAACGAAGAAGAAATAATGACAAGAACTTATTTCAACAAATACCAAGTCACCTATCCGATTATTGACGATACTTTCATAACCATTAAGCCGTATTTATATGTTGAAACTGCTGTGTTTATGAAACCATTTCCGTATGAAATCAGGAAAACAGACACCTATATTTATCGCTTTTTGAAACAGCAAAATTTAGATGACATCATCAAAGAATATGGATTAGAACCTTTTGAATTAAAAGTGCAAACGCTCACAAGAACATTTATTGATAAGATTTTTGCTATCGGCGATTATTATTTGAGCGGCAATAAAGAACGCACATCAAGGCATTTGTACGACTTATATAAACTTATGCCACAAATCACATTTAATGATAAATTCTATGTGTTATTTGATGAAGTTCGAGAAATCCGTTCAACAGATTCCGCCTGTCCGTCGGCAAAAGATGACCAAAGCATTAAAGATACAATCGGCAAAATCATAAATGAAGATTACTTCAAAAAAGATTATAATGAAGTCACCACAAAATTATTGTTTGAAAATGTTGATTATAAAACCGTGAAAAATAATTTGTCAGAAATTTATGATCATTTGAAAGATTGATTTTAGTAAAAAAGCGTTGAAGAAAGCAAAATCTTCAACGCTTTTATAATTATACTTGAAATAATTATACTTTGTGGTATAATTATATGCAGAGATACAAATACTATATCGGGAGGTCGGATATAATGAAAAAATTTGTTGACAGATTTCAAGAACTTGAAACGCTTGAAAATGAATATAACAGCAATTCATCTTCCTTCGTTGTACTTTACGGCAGAAGAAGAATCGGGAAAACAGAACTCTTAAATGAGTTTTCGAGAGATAAAAAATGTATCAGATTTCTTGCAACGGAAGAGTCTGAAAAGATGAACAGAGAGGCATTTTCAGCAATTGTAAGCGAATACACATCAAATCCGCTTATTAAAAAAGCAAGCCTTTCGTGGGAAGAATTGTTTGATTTTATAATAGATTATAATACAGACGATAAAAAACTCATAATCATTGACGAGTTTCAATATATAGGCAAATCGAATCCGAGTTTTATTTCCGTGCTGCAAAAAATATGGGACACGAAGCTTAAAAATAATAATGTAATGCTTGTATTATGCGGTTCGTTGATAAATATGATGTACAGCCAAACCCTGTCATATGACAGTCCGCTTTACGGAAGAAGAACAAAGCAAATCAGATTAAAGCAGATTCCGTTTAAGTATTACAAAGAATTCATTGACAGCACAGATGAAAAATTTTTAATCGAAGTGTATTCCGTTACCGGCGGAGTTCCAAAATATATAGAAATGTTTGAGAGCAGCGACGACATCTATACTGCCATAAAAAATTCTATTTTGAATTCTCAAAGTTACTTGTATGAAGAGCCGGAATTTTTATTGAAAAATGAAGTACAAGAGGTCGGAAGTTATTATTCAATCATCAAAACAATAGCCTGTGGCTGCGAACAGTTGAGCGATATATCAAATGCGTTGGAAATAAAGGCAACAAATTTGCCGAAATACTTAAAAGTTTTAATTGATCTTGATATTATAGAAAGAGTTGTTCCCATAACGGAAGATAAGCCCGAAAAAAGCAAAATGGGGCTTTATAAAATCAAGGATAACTATATAAGATTTTGGTTTAAGTTTGTATATCCTTATAAATCATACATTGAAAGCGAGCACATAGATTTTGTTCTTGATAAAATTAAAGAGGGATTTATAAAAAATCATGTTGCTTATGTGTATGAGGATATTTGCAAAAATCAATATCTTCCTGAGTTGATTATTAAAAACACTTTCGGATTCACTCCCACAAAAATCGGTAAGTGGTGGGACAGAAAAGATACAGAAATTGATATTGTCGCAACAGACAATTCCAATAATATCATCTTCGGCGAATGCAAATATACCAAAAAACCGCTTGATGTTAATGTATATTACGACTTGCTTGAAAAGGTGAAAAAAGTAAATTGGAATAAACAAAACAGGAATGAATACTTTGTATTCTTTTGTATTAACGGCTACACGGAAAAAATGCAAAACCTCGCAAAAGAAAATTCAAATATCGTATTGTATTGAAATAAATACAAGTCTTGTAAAACGGCACTGATGCTTTGAACAAGTTCGCAAAAAAGGACAATAGAAAAAGACCCCTCTTGATGTAGAACATATACATCAGGAGGGATTTTTAATGGCAAGAATATATCAACACGTAAGCAATTACGAAAAAGGAATCAGAGATTTATATGACAATAGCATTGTTGCATACAAAACAGATAAAGAACAAAGTGTTAAATTCGTACTTGACACGATTAAAGTTGCAAATAGGAAAGAAAAAATCACAGCGGAGTTGCAACTCCACAAAGACCAAGGATTTCAGTACTCTTCCCACGCATACTTCCACAATCATACGGCATAACGCCGTCAATGTCAAGCGTGGTAATCCGTATGACAACGCTTTAGCCGAAATTTTCTTTCCGATTCTCAAAACTGAATACATCAACTTCTACAACAATTACCGTATTCAAACTAAAACAAAACTGACTCCGCTTGAAAAACGAAATCAGTTTGTTGCTTAAAATTTAACTTTTTACTTCAAGTAGGTTCTTTTTGTACTGTCTACACAATTTGGGGCAATTCAGTTAGGGGAGATTCCAAATTGAAACTGCCAAACAGTAAAAAACGAAATACAGTTAAAAAGTTGTTATATATAATATGTTTTTGTGTTTTTATTACTATCTATCCATATATTGCACTTTTAATTGAGAATTGTTTTCCAATTCGGTTATTAATGCAACTTCTTCTCCATCACCAACATATAAAAGATATTCATTATTAGTAAAGGTTTCTGTCTTTTTTTTGTCAATTTTTGTGAAATCTCCAACTATTCTTAAACATTTCAATTGGTCACTATATTGCAACAACCTTATTTTATTTAACTCAAAAGTAACCATTACTTTTGATGTATTATAACTAATTAGTAGTTGATTTCCTATTGATATAGATGCTATATCAAAAACATATGATCCTTTTTCTTTTGAAACTCTTAAGACGCTTACGCCCACTGCAAAAGCAATTATTATTGTGCTAAAATTATTTATCTTAAATCCACTAGTTATTATAGATATCAAACCTGAAATTGCAATAATAATAACACAAATACTAATAATAATTATTAGTGCCCTATTTATTTTTCGTTCAACGTAAACTTTGCTTTTTACTTCTGTTTTCCACATAACAACTCCTCAAATGTTGTGGAGAAAGATTGCTCTTTCTCCACAATTTTGATGTGATTAGCCCTTAAATGCTTTTGCAACTTCTTCATCAGCCTGCTCGATAGCGTCAGCAGCACCATTAAGTTGACCGCAGATGCCTTCGATAACCTGAGGAAGAGTATCTCTTAAAATAGGATACATATCATTGTCAAACGTTTCAATGAATGAACTTTGAGCAGCACCCTCCCAGTCACTTGATACATCGTCAATCTTGCTCTTGAGCTGACCAACTTCGCCATTAATAGCCTCTAGTTTCTGCTCTAAAAAGCTCGCTGCGTTTCTCAGTTCCTCGGGAGTAATTCTAATCTGTGCCATAGGTGATCTCCTTTCGTGTTATTATATTTAATTCGGTTTATCCGAACTATGGCCTATAAATTTAACTTTGTTTTTTTTGCTAATTCAGTAACTTCATTGTATTTGCCTTGTGCTGTGTTTAGATTTTCAGACATATGATTTAGAACCTGTTTGTATTGTGTAAAACCTTTTAACCATTCTTCATCATACTTTTCAAAGAAAGCAGTTCCGGCATCAGAATCCCAACCATCTTTAACTGAATCCACCATTTTCTGCATTTTCTTCTGGATTTCTGTCATCTTGATAACAGCATCAGCATATACCTGTTTAACTTCAAGCATTTTTTCTATGTCGTACTTAAGATATGACATATTATCTCACTCCTTATTATTAAGATAAACTTTCCGAAATCCTCTTTTCTTTTTGAGCTTCTTCTTCTCTACCAGCAGCATAAAGCACTTCGGCTTTCAAGCTATGATATTGACTTGAGTTCGAGTCAATCTTAATAAGATAATCGCTAAGTTCTAGTGCTTTATCGAACTCATTAATCTCTTTCAAACACAAGGCTCTAAACATGTAACCATCTGCAATTTCTGGCGTTTCTAGAGTTATTGCCCTAAGTTTTGACACCGATTCTTTAAAGAGTTCTTTTGCTTTTTCTTCGTCTCCTTTTTGCATATATGCGTAAGGTAAGGTGTAATACGAAGGTATTTTATACTGAAGATAATCACTATTAATAAGTTCTGTCGAATACTCTATAGCTTCATCGTATTTCTTTAATTCCAAAGCACAGCTGATCAATAGAAAGGTTGCTTCAGGGTCAATATCTTCCGCATCATTTTCTTTTGAATATGCTTTTGCTTGCTTCAAAGCATATTCTACATTTTCAATATCTGCATCTAATGCATAAATTCTTGATTTTTCAAGTTCAATCTGCCTTTTTTGCGTTAAATCGAGTTCAAAATCACGCTGAACATTACCCGCAATTTCCCTTGCCTTCTCTACCTCATTGTTCATAACAAAAAGATTTATCTTATCAATTTGGAAAGCAGGATCCTTTGGAAATATTGCTATTGCTTCATCGATGACTTTAATTGCCTCATCTACATTTCCCATTTCTGCCAGCAATAAACTTTTTAGGTGGTATCCTTCATACAAATCCGGATCTGCGAGAATTAATTCATTAAGTGTCTCAAGTGCTTCGGGAAACTTATCATTTGAAATATAGATTTGTGCTTTCCGTACTCGAGCATCTACTCTTAAGGGCTCTTTTATAATTGCTTTGCTATAATTTCTTATAGCAAGTTCGTCATTATCCTCTTCCTCGTACATCAAGCCTAAATTATAATAGATTTGTGAATCATCATAACCATAGACAATAGCTTTATTATAATTTTCAATTCCCCGAGTTTTATCGTCTTGGAGAAGAGCCATATTTCCAAGATGAAAATATGCTTCTGCACATTTCCGATCAACTTTAAGAGCATTATTTAATTCATCTATTGCTTCATCGTATTTATCAAGGTTAGCTAAAAATATACTTTTATATATGTAGAATTCCACATTCATTCTATCAATCGCAATTGCCTTGTTGATGCTCTCTAAACCATCCTCATACTGTTCTGCGCCTAGAAAGTATTTTGCTTGGTTAAGATATTCTATAGCTTCTGTTTTATCCATTATTTTTCCTCCACTCAATTATTGTTTTATTTGCATTATTTTCGCTAAAAGCAGTAATAAAAGAAAAGTTGTTTTCCATTTCTTTCAATTCGCTGTTTTTTAGTTTCGCCCATTCGGGTGAAGTTAATTTTGCTTTACCCTTAATTCTACATATGCCAGCATCATCGATTCTTAATTCCTTAATTGAATCTCTTTCTATGCTGTACACAAATTTGCTTTCATCACGATATACTGCTCTTGGACTACTATAAGCAGCAGGCTCACGAGGACCTACTCGCCAAAAAACGTATTCCAATTTATCCTCATTTAGGAAAAGGCTTGCATTAGCATAACTACTATAAGGAAACGGGCAATAATACTTTGCCTTATTTTTTGTTGAAATTGCAATAAAGAAAGGAATGCACGCAATAATAAATCCAAAACATATAAACACAAAAATGCCCATTGGTGTAGTTGGATGCTTTATTAATAATAAGGCAGTCGATAACAGTATTGCGATTGAACAAATGAACAACAAAAACACAATGGTCATATACATGTTCCATTTTTTATTTGTTTTCGCAATTTCCTTTAGTATTTCTTTGCGCTTTTTTAAGTCTGGGGTTAAGACGACACTCAAATTCATTATCCAGCCAATCCTTTCATTCCTCTCAATCCTTTGATGTCATATTTGATTCCTTTGTTGCAGTTGTTTTTGTAAATATCATATCCACTGGAAATAGTCTTTGGAATCTTAAACTTATCTATTATGCCCTTACCAAAATCTTTTCCGATCTTTTTAAGAGAAAAATCACCATTTAATGTATAGTCAAAGAATTTTTGAGTGTATTTAGCAAAGTTTTTACCATGTTTTGCTATATCAGACACATTTTTTGCAAACTTTTGAGTTTTAGTAAGTGAATCATTAAACTGTTTTATGGTTTTTGCAGTAGTTGCACGATAGAAAATATTGTCAGTACGTAATGTTCTAATTTTTCCACGTTTTTGTAGAATTCCTCTCCATTTTACAGGATTGTCTTTCGTGCTTGAGTAATGTTCAGAATTAAACAAGTATTGTTTTAATCTGTGGCCAAAACTAACTTTACCTTTTTGGGCGGATATTTTCATTTCTTTGTAAATGTTTTGGACATTTTTAATTCCATCATATATTGCAACTAGGTCACACACTGTTTGTACAACATCTATAGTTGTTGCAAAGCCATAGGATAATTTATTAAGTGTTCCATCTTTGAAATTAGTTTGTCTTAAAACATCTTGTGCGCTATCTTGGTCCGAATAAATCTTTGCCCAAGCTGGGTCGCCTTTATCTTTTGCTTCTTTTGCTTTTATTGATGTACACACATTAACAATCGCATTTACCGCAGCAATAACGGCACCGATCGCTGCACATACTGCAACTATTCCGCATATCGGTGGAACGCAGGCACATATAGCCAAGACGACTGCTGCTACGGCTCCAATTACCGCCAATACTACGCCAATTAACTCTTTGCCTCCTCCACATTTATACCAGTGTTTCAGTTCTTTAAATAGGCTTGAAATGTTATCAATCGCTCCTTGAATTAAAGTACAAATTGCATCAAACAGAGGACATTTATTTTTCATATCAATGAACCATTCTTTAAGATCGGTCCACCAATTTGATTGAATATAATCATGTTTATTTATAAATTCATCTTTTGAAGCATTTATAGATTTTGCTACTTTTTTATCAATTTCTTGTGCTTTAGTTGACAGTTTTCTCACATCTGACGCAAATGCAGTATATGCTGCATTTTTTGCATTCAGTTTTTTTATTTTTTGATTGACATAATATTGACTATTTGATGTTTTGCTAGATTGTCCACCTTCTAATGAAGAATACTTGTTTGAGACTTTCTTAGTTAAGTCATTTATGTAATCATTCATTCTGTTTGCGGCTTTATCAGCATTTTTAGCGATAGAACTTAACTGATCATAATCAATAACTACTATACTCATAATGCCTCCTTATAACCAACCTCTATAATTGTTGTACTCTCTTTTTGCCTCAGTTTCTTTCCTTTTGGCTTTTTCGTACTCTGTTTTCAAACGAGCATCTGATGGGTTGGATTTATAAGCTCGTTCAGCAGCCACTCTTTTGTTATAAGCACTGTTATAATTTCTTCTATAACTATCTGCTATGGATGATTTTTCTCTAATAATCTGACCTTTACATTCCTCTATTTGACGCTTGGTGGAATTGATTTTTGAACGTAAATCATCAATTTTACGATTTACATCATTTAGTTCGCTCTTAAGATATGTGTGCGAAGAATTCATATTTCCATCTGAATCAATACTTTTTTCTTTACTACTAGAGGCTTTGCTTTTACCAGAGTTGATAACGCCTTTTATAGCACTATCAAAGGCATTGATAATATTATTAATATATCCGTTGATATCGCTGCTCTTGTTATTGCATACAGATTCCATATCACGTATTATTTCTTGAATCTTATCTCTGCGCTTTTCAAGGTCTCTCAATTGACGTTCATAACTACTTAGATTTACCTGAAGGGTATTTAATCGTGACTGGAGTGAATTTAGTTCTGCAAATCCCATAATTTACCCTCCTTAACCATCCATAGTCATACTTTTAGCAATTTCTTCATCAGTTTGAACATATGTAGCATCCGCATCAACAAGTGAATCATATAAGTCATACATTACTTCACTAATATCTTCCAACTGACGATAAATTGTACTGTAATCTTTTTCAAAGGCTGTTTTTCCTTCTCCGAACCAAGTCGCTAATAACTGATCGGTTCGCGTTACAATGGTGCTAACAACATCATTATAATCACTTATACAGCTATTTAGCGTATTCGCAGCATCTAGTAGTTTTTGTGATTCTAAATATTTTACTGCCACGCCATTACCTCCTTTATGATTTGATGGTCTTGATTTTAGTTACAGAATTATCAGCAGTAATTCTATAGACATCGCCAAGTTCTATTGGCTTTTTGTACTTTCTCATTGTGGTTGCATTGAAATCAAACAACTTTGAATTTGAAAGGTCATCAAAAAAATATGAAGCTGAGACATCCTTCATTTGTTTTAGCATATCTGGAGATGAATAACCAATATTCAGATTTGGAACATCTGAGAATACAAACAAAACTTTGAACTGCTTATAATTTGTTACAATTCGCTTATATGTTTCAACAGCTTGTTTTGAAATGCCGTTGGCTTCAAATATATTATTGTTTTCAATAACGCAAAGCAATAGAGGTTCATTAGCAATTTGTTCTATGCCAAATTCTTGAACATCTTTTTTTCTTTGAATCAATTCATTTTCTATGCTTTCAAATATTGTATCTGTTTCATTAGTGTCAATAGTATACCTCTCTACGAATCCGTATGAAGAAAAGTCATAAAGTCCTTTTTCATAACTATCTATTAGATACGCTTTCACAGGGCAATCAAACACTTCATTTTGACAATAGTCCATAATCAATTTAATAAAGTTGCTTTTCCCGCTATGTTCTCTGCCACTGATTGCTATTGACAATGTTTTTAATAGATCTAATGCAACAAATTCCACTGTATCATAATCTATACCAACAGGAAGTACATAATTATGATTGTTATCCTTGTAGTTATTTGTTACATATTCAATATCTAGTTCCGCAGGAACTTCGGGAATATGCTTTGCAAACTGATTTGGATAATGCCCGTTACTTTGTTCTATGAACGCTAATACATCATTTACTCTGTCAATTTCTCTTTCACCTTGAAAAGCTATATATGTTTGACATTCAAATATTTCCTTGTTAACTTCAATAAGACAACGACCGGGAACATTTTTAGGCTGTATTCTACATCTATCAAATAGTGTGTTATATTCATCGCTTGAGTTACAATATAAGCAAATTTTATTTGGAAAATTGCTTAAGTATTTGTATCCTATACCATTTGTTTGAAGAGATGTCATAACAATGCATATGCCTAAAGATGTGCCTTCTCTACATAAAGAAATCATATCATCTTCGTATTCGTTGTATAATTCTCTAAATGCTATGATATTATCTATAGCAATTAGAATCTCAGGAAGGTCTTTATAACCAGCTTCTGTATATGAGTTAAACGATGTTATACCGAGTTGAGCAAACCTCTCTTTTCTAATTGAGATTTCTTTGTTCATTAATCGGAAAAAGTTTTTGATTTTTTCATCATCAGATGAAATAATAACACCGCCTACATGATTTAATTTATCAAAGACTTTGAGTGCCATTGAACCAAAATCTAGTATATAAACATTTAACTCTTCAGGTGATAAAGTGCTGGAAAAGTGTTTTATTATTAGTTGTAGTATGTTGGTTTTTCCATATTGTGAAGAACCAATTATTACTATGTTGCCTTCAGAAATATCAATTGACGCTGTTGGTTGTCGTTGATTTGCAGGATCATCATATACACCAATTGGCAAAGCATATTTTTTGTCCGACTTAATATCTTCAGGATAATTAATTAGTTCTTCAAGTGGCGGCAAACAAATATCAGGCAATTTTGCAATACTGTTATCTTCACAGTATTTATGAACATGAGAAACAATAGCATCTAATTGCGTTTCAACAACCCCATCTGTTTTCTCATTTTTTTGAGTAAATACAATCTTCCTTTTACCAGACAAGCTGACCTCACTAATCTGATATTCTTTTGCATTAGCAACATTGTGAGCAGGAGCACCACTATATGCTGATTGGAAAAGTTCAAATATTTCATTGTTTCCAACTTGAAGATACGCTCTACCGGGCTCTTTAATTTCCGCCGCAAGTGGTGATTTCAGCACTTCATTACTATCTTGTTGGTCTTGTACCTTTAAGCAAAGTTTAAACCGTGAATTTGACCAAATCTGTTCATTAACCTGTCCTGAAGGCTTTTGAGTTGCAAGTATAAGATGAACTCCTAAACTTCTACCTATTCGAGCTGTAGAAATCAACTCTTTCATGAATTCTGGTTGCTCAGCTTTGAGTTCTGCAAATTCATCAACAATAAGAATTAAATGAGGAATCGGTGTTTCAATTTTGCCTGCTTTGTAAAGTTTTATGTAATTGTTTATATTATTAACTCCGTTTTCAGCAAACAATCTCTGTCGCTTTTGGAGTTCAGCTTTTATTGACATAAGCGAACGATTAATTTCACGTCCGTCAATATTTGTAATTGCTCCAATAAGGTGAGGCAGTGTTTTAAACTGATTAACCATTCCACCACCTTTGAAGTCAATTATTACAAAACCAACTTCATAAGGATGGAAAAGGGTTGCCATTGATAATATGTAAGTTTGCAGTATTTCTGATTTACCTGAACCTGTAGTACCCGCAACTAAACCGTGGGGGCCGTGTGCCTTCTCGTGCAAATCAAGGCTGACTATTTCGTCCTTTGTCTTTACGCCTAAAGGAGCAGCCATTGATTTGTAAATGGTAGATGTTGCCCATCTCTGCTGCAAATTAACATCTTCTGCACTTAAAATATTAAACATCTCATAGAGTGTAATATTTTTAGTAAGTGCATTTTCAAGACTTATCTCTTCACAGAAAACAGGTGCTAATTTCTTGGAAATTGATTCTAAAGTTAAATCATCAATAGTATCAAAAGTAAAAGAAATTGGTTCATCTTTCTTTGAACTGTTTAGTAACTTTCCTGTATTATTGTTTTCTAAGAATAATACTTCGTTACAACCTAAAGGCAACTCATCTTTTTTTGATTCAAAAAAGATAAAGGTAGAAGTTGTATTGTTTGCAGTCTTTATAAACTGTGAAACGGGATGAGTTTTTATTCCCCAATCTTCCAAAACAAAAATAATATTATAAGGTAATGTAGCGTTTTTACTATTACTTCTGGCACTTAAATTAACAAATAATTGTTCAAATATTTGATTTTTGCTTTCATCATTATATACAATATTTCTACTATTCGTTCTGTCGTTGTAGATGTGTGGGAACCATCTCAACCACTTTCCGTATTTTTCTACTTCATTTTCATTTATCAAAAAATATATCTGTACATCTTTGTAATAATGACGAGAACAAATATCTATTACTATGTTTTTAACAAATGAGTAGATGTTATTATTGCTACCAATGACACCAATAACATTGTCGTCTTTGCAGTTCATAAATATAGGCGCGTTATCAATTTTTTTGTATTCGTCATTTAAGTGTTCTGGCAATGAAACAAGTTCATCAGTAGATGCAAATCGTTCCTGCTTTTTGAATGATATTTTCTTTTCTGCATCTACCGAACCTCTACCGATGTAGGTCTTTAGGAAATCATCATCATCAACAGTTTTATCAAAGATTTCACCAGAGAAGTTTAATACACGTTTAGACAATTCGTTTGTATCAACATAGATATCATTAAGTTTTTGTAACTCTGTTTGCCTACAAGCCTTTATTTGTTCTCTTTTTTCATTGATGTATTCATTATACTTTATGACTCTATTTTCAACATCTTCCTTATATTTCTTGCGTTCGCTAATCATAGAAATAACCGATGTAACAATACCCATTCCCATTGAACATACACTAAATATCAAGAATGAGGAATTTGAACTGTTACCCATAAAGCCTCTAACTACAACAGTTAAAGCTATCATTCCAAGAGCAGGAAGCAACTGAAGCAAAATGTTTCCCTTGGGTTTATTTGCTTCGTTGGGCGGGTCTAATACCTGAATCACTTCTGTATCAAGCTGAGTTTTTAACCTAGTATTTCTATTGAATTTCGGATAAGTCGAATAAAGCGAATCAACATCACGATAATTTAACGATTTAATGGTGATGTTTTTTGCAGTATATATTTTATTTTCTTTATAGTAGAAACTAAAATCAGCTATTGAAAAGAAATCGCCATTTTTTATAACTTCACCATTTGCTGCAAGATTGCCGTTATGATAAACTCCACAAGTTGTTGACTTAATTGCTAAAATTAGGTCTTCATTTTTTTTGTTAAGCTCAACAAGATCATTTCTTACATATTCACTATTTATACAAACATTGCAGTTCGAACTATTACCAATAGTGATTTTATCCTTTGATGTTATATCAATAACTCTGCTATAATCTTTATTTTCATTGTCAAAGTCATATACAAAATCGATTTTGAAAACTTCATTTTCCGATTTTTGATATTTAATTGCAAAGCTGTCGCCGTGTGACAATTTTTTAGTAATAAGTTTTCTTACATCACCAGCATCAATAAATACATTATCCGAACAGGTAATGTTCCACTCATTTGATTTCTTTTGAAGTACAAATTCAAAATCTTCAAAAAACGATTCCTTGTAAAAACGGACATCACAATCAATACCCATTCCGATTTTCACAACTTCTGTATCAACCGGAATTTGCACTTCTTTATAAATATTCTTATTTGATATTTTCAAAAGATAACCATATTGCATAATCAGTTCCTCATTCTGTAAAGTTTATAACGGTTGCATTTCTTATTCCATAATCACTTAACAATTTATTTCCTTTTAGCAATGCAATCGGATTTTCTGCCTTGAGATAACAATTCTTTACATCCGAAGTATCTATTCCTAAATCATAAGCAGAATTAAGAGCTATCACTAAATCGTTTGCCGATATATCAAGCGGGATTTCCAAATCGACAGAAAAATTTCTTTTTGTAATATTAAAAATAATTATCGCTTTATTATTCATAGTTCACACCTTAAATTATCAAATATGACACTTTTTGCACATCAGGTTGATTTGAAATATCTAACAATGACATTGAATCATAATTGTCAAATTTTTTTATATATTCATTTATAATAAAACTGTGCTCTATCTCGCCCGAAGTAATGGCGTTGCTTTTTTCATCATCAAATTTATTACAAACAAAAAAATATTTTGCACTGTCGTTACAACTGATATTTTTCAACAAAACTCCGGTAGCAAA
>OIZH01000008.1_pt1 | contig 38973 bp, 22 predicted proteins | sample 1588511 | NCBI WGS metagenome assembly OIZH01 (sample SAMN03283237) | human gut metagenome | biome: human-associated habitat; material: feces | host: Homo sapiens | place: Peru | collected 2012
GGTATGGTGAGAGACGTGTCTTTGGCTCAAGGCGAACTGGTGCTTATCGCCAAGAACATCATCGACGGTGCAGAGTATTATAGTGTGACGATTCCGGTTCAGGGCGAAGCTGTAGGCAACAAGGAGAAGGCTATGCTCTCGATGGTGAAGAACATAAAGGTGACTGCACCTGCCTTCACGCGCTTCATCAATACGGCGCGCAAGAAGATTGCCGACTATTACGCTAACAATTGCGCTTTCATTCTGCAGAAGGCTCAGACACTTTATAACCAGAACCGTTGTCAGGAGGCTGTGAGCTATCTGTCTGCCGCTACAGCCAACGTGCCTTGCTACGACCAGGCTGCGGCTTTGCAGAAGCAGATTCTTGAGAATATGGACAACACTCCAGAGCCGGTCGTCGTAGAGAAGGTGGTGGAGAAGGTCGTAGAGAAACCGGTTGTAGTGGAAAAGGTTGTGGAGAAGCCTGTTGTGGTGGAAAAGGTTGTAGAGAAGCCTGTTGTGGTGGAGAAGATTGTGGAGAAACCCGTTCCGGCGCCAGCTCCTGCCGCTCCAGAGTGCGAGATAACCATCTCTAAGAACGACCTCGACTTCCGCATTCTCAGTTGCACGGGCAATCCGACGCAGAAGCGCATCACCATAAAGGTCGAATACGTCAATAATAATGCGAATATCTCTAACGGCGACATCGCAATGAACGTAGTGATCGACGACAATGGACGCGAACTCACTCGTGAAAATATGGCTGTCACCTCTAACGATTCGTCATACGAATGGGTGAGCATGCCGGCACGCGTCAAGCTGAAGCACGATTTCTACATCATCAACTACGACCATCCTATGGAGACTGTGTCTTATCTGAAGCTTAAAGTGCGCGATGGTATAGTGGAGATTCGCAACTTGAAGGTTAACTGGTAATAATTAAGTATATTATGAAAAGAATATCATTGGCTTTGTGTCTGCTTCTTGCTGCGTGTTGCATGACATTGGCACAGGACAAGGTGGTGGAGCGTAGCGCAAAGAAGACTCCCGAATGGCTTAACCAAGCCAACGATGGAGCGTTTGTAGTTACAGTCACTGCCAGTTCTCTTGCCGACGCTCAGGTGAAGGCGATGACGGAGGTGACAGAACGCATCATTCTCTCGGTGGCAAGCAATGTCAGTGTGTCGCAGCGCAACGAGTCGAGCGAGGTTGTAGAGAACGGCAGCGTCGATTCGCGCGATGAGTTCACACGTCTTTCAAAGATAAAGTCGGCTAACCTGCCTTTCCTTAAGGGCATTTCGCCAAACAAGATTGCCGGCATCTATTGGCAGCGTATGTTCAACAAGAAGACGGGCAAGGGTTATTACGAGTATTCGGTGCTCTATCCTTACTCGCGCAGCGAGCAACTCACGCTTCAGGCTGAGTTTGAGGCTCTCGACAAGGAGATGACCGCCAAGTACGAACAGCTGGAACAGAAGTTGAACAATATAGAAGCGGTGGAAGACATCAAGACTGCCATCACCGAGCTCGACGCTCTTAAGGCTTACTTCTTTGATGATGTGCGTTTGGAGCAGGTTGACGGCTTGAAGAAGCGCTATCGTCAGCTTTATGATGCGCTCAGCCTCACTGGAGAGTTCGTTAAGCATGGCGAATACCACTGCCAGCTACTGTTGAAGGGCATGCCTGTCAAGGTGTCTACGGTGCCCACACTGAAGTCGAACTGTGCTTCGCAGCTCAATGTGCGTCCTACAGCCGACGGCAAGTTCGTCATCACATACGACGATAGCGACTGTATTGAGGACGAAGAAAACTTCATCAATGTGCAGTTGCGCCTCGACGGTAAGCGTCTTTCGCATAAGTTCTCGCTGGCTGAAGCCGGCGCAGGCAATGCCGACCAAAGGCTCTCGCTTGTTCCTGAAGGAAAGGTAATGCTGACAGCTGCAATGGTTGACGCAGCCGCACGTGAAGTGACCGACATCACCGTGCGCCTTACTGTCAACAACCGCAATGGCAGCAAGTTTGCGGTGAAGAGTCTTGAACTTAATGTGCCCGACCTCGCCGTTCCGCTTATCTTCGACAATGCAGACGCCGTCTATTCTACAAAAGGACTCATCCAGATAAAGATGCTGGCGAAGGGCGATTGCTCGCTGCGTAAGGTGAAAAAGGGCGACTTCGCATTCGTTAACGGCACGCTCACGGTCGTAAACCCCAACACCGGAGCTATCGAACCTATCAAGGTCGCGTTGCAGTATTCTACAAATTGGGAGTAGACTGGTTTTCGGGTTCTAAACCTTAGTCTGAAAATGTTTCAGATTTAGTCTTAATAAAGTTTAGACCAAGAGATTTGAAAAATGAAGGAATTAAACAAAAATAATTAATAACTATTTAAACTGAACCGTTATGAAACAGAGAATTTTTAATGTATTACTGGCTATAGCCCTTGTGTTCTGCGGCACATCAGTAGCTTTTGCTCAGTCGAAAGCGTTGGCAAAGGATGTAAAGAAGACCTGCAAAGAGTGGAAGAAGGCAGGTTGGTCATTGTATGCTACAGCTTCTACAATGGAGTACGCATTGACAAAGTATCGCACATACGTTGAGGCTGATCCTGACAACCACCTCGTGCTTACAGGTCTTGCTGTAGGTAAGAACCCGAAGATAGGTCGCGATAACGCCATGATGAACGGCATCACAAGCTATGCAAGCCGTGCAAAGGCTCAGGTTGTAGGTAAGATGAAGAGCATCATGTCTGCTGACGCAAGTGAACAGTCGGGTATGGAGATCGACAAGTTCGGTGCTGCTTACGAGTCGGGCGTCAACACAAAGATTTCTGGTCTTGTAAAGGTACACTTCATGCTCGTTCGCGAGAAGAACGGCGCAAAGGAGTTCCAGGTTTACATGACTCTCGACGAGACTGCTGCTAAGAAGGCTCGTGAGGAGGCTGCAAGAGAAGCAAAGAAGAAAGCAGCCCTCAACGACCTCTCAAATCAGGTTGAGGAGTTCATCGGTGAGCCGGTACCGGCAGACGAGTAATCTCTAAGAGATGTTTTATCCAATCCGGGGAAGGGTAGACTCGTCTGCTCTTCTTCGGATTTTTTAGATAATGATTAACTAAACGAAACCCGTACAAATGAGAAGATTGATATTATTTGCTTTAGGTGCAACGTGTTGTATGGGGACTCAGGCACAAGTTGTAGACGACGATTTCGACAACTTCATAAAGACTGAGGTGCAGTCGTTCGACAAGTTCATTGACGATGCCAACAAGCAGTTCATCAGTTTCCTGCGCAATCCTTGGAAGGAGTTTGAGGCAAAGAAGCCGGTGGAGAAGCGCACCAAACCGGAGCCGGTGAAGCCGGTCGTATACGACGAGAAGAAGGACCCGGTGGCGCCACCCGTGGAACTTGATATCGAGGACATCCTCGGACAGTCTACCGGCGAGAGCAAGCAGCGACCGCAGGGCAAGATTAATGACGGCGAGAAGGTTGGCTTTGAAAAGCCGCAGCCTAAGCCTGCGACTCCGACAGCTAAGCCTGCAACTCCAGCTACCAAGCCTGCAACTCCGACAGCTAAGCCTGCGTCTCCAGCTCTCAAGCCTGCGACTCCGACAGCTAAGCCTACGACTCCAGCTCTCAAGCCTGCTACTCCAACAGTTAAGCCTGCGACTCCAGCTACCAAGCCTACGACTCCTACTCTCAAGCCTACGACTCCTGCAGCCAAGCCAGCAACCCCGACAACTCCAACTACTCCGCCAGCAGTGGTGCCGGTGCCGACCGCTAAGCCTTCTGCACCTACAAGCGCACTCTATAAAGAGTCGTCAGAGAAGCAGATGATTAACTACTGCGGACAGAGAATTTACGTAGACAAGTCGCTGAAGGGAGTATGCTCTATAGGCAATATGCGCGAGAAGGCTGTTGCCGATGCTTACGAGGCGATGTGCAAGGCCGACTACAAGCCGTTGCTTGCCGACTGTCGTCAGCTGAAGAAAGACCTCAAGCTCAACGATTGGGGTGTGTTCCTCTTTGTTCGCGACGTGTCTAATGCCCTTTGTGCCGACGCACATGCGTCTGTTGTAATGCAGCAGTTCCTACTCAACGAACTCGGATATAAGTCGAAGATGGCGCGCCGTGCCGACCGCGACCAGATGCTTCTCTTCGTAGCGACCGACTGTAAGATGTATGGTCGCCCTTATTTCACTAAGGACGGACTCAACTATTACAACCTTACAAGCGACGAGACTTGCCAGTTCTATATGTGTCAGGAGGATTCGCCGAAGGCAAAGAGCAGTATCGACATGCAGATAACTAACGCTCCGCTGCTCAATTCTGGAATGGTCAACTCCGTACACAAGAATGGTGCGGGCACAGTGGCGGTATCTGTCGACGTTCCCAAGTCGCTGATGCTGTTCTACAAGAGCATGCCGCAGTGCGACTATAGCGTGTATGTGAATGCGAAGGTGAACCCGGCTGTTGCCGACAGATTACTCTCGTCGCTTGCTCCGATCGTTGAGGGCAAGAGCGAGACCGAAGCTGCCAACCTGCTCATCAACTTCGTGCAGACCGGCTTCAAGTACGCCACCGATCAAGAACAGTTCGGCTATGAGAAACCGTTCTTCGTAGAGGAACTATTCTACTATCCCTACTGTGACTGCGAGGATCGTGCGGTGCTCTATTCATATCTGGTGCGCAACCTGCTGAAACTCGATGTCGTGTTGCTCGATTATCCTAACCATATCGCCACAGCGGTATGCTTCAACGAGAATGTGTCGGGCGATTTCGTCACCGTAGAGGGAAAGAAATACATAGTTTGCGACCCTACTTACATCGGTGCATCCATAGGAAAGGCAATGCCGCAATTCAAGCGTGTGGCTGCCAAGGTCTTGAAATACTAAGACTTTAAAAAATGCAAAAACGGCATATCCTTGTTTTGGGGATATGCCGTTTTTGCGTGTTTTTGTTTACTCAACTATTTCTGCTTCTATCCAGCTGTCGAGCAATGCCTTTGCGTCGTTTTCTGCCGTAGCGTCGTCGACGTCGTATTCCTCGCAGAGCAGATGTTTCAGCGTCTCAGCGTCGAAATCCTTGTCCTTAACGCTTTCCCAGAGGAAAGCCGAACTCTCGTTCATGCTGATAATCTTTGTGAAGTCGATGTTCTCTTTGCCTTCTGCAACGATAATACTCTCGCCGCAAATGTCCTTCAGGACGAAACCTTTCTTTATCTTCATATTTCTTGGTGTTATTAAGCTGAGCCAGGCCTTTTTAGGCCTTTCTAAGCCTTTTTAGGCCTTTCTAAGCCTTAGCTAATTCTTTTTACTCTTTACCTTTCTACCTTTCCAACCTGTTTATTTTTCTATATATGTACAGCAGGTAGCGGCGTATGGGTAGCAGTCGGGTCCAGATAGCCGAATAGATGCGCCATTTGCGTCCTGAGGTATAGTCGGGCGTGCTGCGTCCTTTGCGGTAGAACGCCAGAGCGATGCCGCGTATGTCTGCCAGCGTACACTCCTCGGTGCCGAGATTGCCGTCACCGCGCAGCGTCACCTTGTCGCCGTCGATGTTCACGATGCGGTGCAGCACGTACGTCTTCGGACTTATCTCTGCCAGCACAGCGTCGCCGCAACGCACGGTGGTGTGTTTGCCGAGTATCGCTTTGTCGCGTCCGTCTTCGAGGAACGGGCGCATGCTGAAGCCTTTGAGTTTGAAGGTGACGGTGTGCCCTTGGTTTATCATCTCCACGAAGTACGGTATCAGTTGTGCATTGTTGTACTGTCTTATTTCTTTTTCCATATTGAGATAGGGTGGTGGTGAGATGGTGGTGAGGTGGTGAGGTGGTGAGGTGGTGTGGTGGTGAGATGTTGAGGTGGTGAGATGTGTTGTGATTTTACTGATGGGGTGCTGTCAGCGTCTTGAAGCTCACCTCTGCTGCCTCCTTGTTGGGCAGACAGTGCAGCGCATAGATGTACTGTGCAGCCTCAATGAGTCGTATCACGGCGTTGTATGTGTTGCGGAACACCACTTTGTCCCACTTCATCGTAGAGCAGGCAGGCAGAATGTATGTGAACGCCTTTGTAGGTGCTAAACGCTCCACGCGGTTCTCCTTCGCGCGCACTATCTGCGTTAAGGCTCCGATCGGTGCCTTAATGTTGCGGTAGCACGGCGTCTTGCCACTCCACGGACTGCCGTAGATGTACGCCTTGCCGTCGATGACGCGCACCACGGGGTTGTCGTCGTTCATCAAGTCCGAACCCGGTATGTTGTCGAGCCAGAGCTGCGTGTGCGTGCTCTTGCCCGTGCCGCTCTTTGCGGTGAACGCATAGCCGTAGCCGCCGTTTCTCACGAGCGAAGCGTGTATGAGCAACGTGTCGAAGAAGCTGCCGCGGAAGGCGTAGAGCATCATCAGCGCGTTGTTCAGTCCGAACTGGCGCATCTGATGGTCGCCGTTCAGCGCACAAACGCCCTCGCTGAAGTCCTTGTTGGTCTGCAGCAGACAGCAGCTGCGTCCGTGTATGTCCTTCACTATATACTGGTAGCCGCCGTTGTCGAGTAGGTCTACTACGGTGTCGCCGTTGCCCGTCTCGAATGTGTCGATGCGCTCGCGGCGGTTCTTATCCACGGGAGCCAGCGTGTCGTCCACGCGCAGCGTAAAAAGAAAATCGTCGTTTGAGCCTTCCTTCTTGAAAGGCTCGAACGACGGTAACAGTTCGGTATTGTTCTTTCCGTTTTCGGCAAAGACAACCCTCACGTTATGTTCTGCGATGCAATAGTCTGCTATGATATCCATTATTTCTTCTTCGCCTTCTTTGTCTGCAAATCGGCACGCTCGCTATCGTCTGGTACGAGACAGCTGTATGTAAAGTCGTGCTTTGTGACGTATTTCACGTTGTAGTGTCCTCTTGTTGCGTAGCGCTTCTTTATAGCCACGTATTTCTTCTCTATCTCCTTGCGTGTCTTTGCGAAGTAGGTTACGCAAGTGGGGGTGGCGAATCCGTTAGCCTTCAGATGGTCGCGCAACTGGAACGAGTAGTTGTTGCGGCTGTAGAGAAAGCCCGTCTTGGTGTCTACCCAAGCCGAATCGAGCTGCTGAATCTCTGTGATGTACACCGTAGAGTCGTTGAACGATGTGGCTACACCGTATACGTAGAGTCGCTCCTGCTTCTGCAGTGCGAACATAAGCGACGGCATGAGCAGCAGTGCCAATGCCAGTAATGTGCGAATCTTCATTTCTTTCCTTGTTTTCTGTTGTTTCAGCGGCGCTGTCCGTTTTTGTTGCGTCAGCTTTATCTGCCCAGGTAAGCCTTGAGCAGCTTGTTCTTTGTATTCTGTTTCAGCTTGCGTATAGCCTTCTCTCTTATCTGGCGTACACGTTCGCGTGTGAGTCCGTACTTGTTGCCGATTTCCTCCATCGTGCATTCGGGCTGGTTGATGCCGTAGAAAGCCTCTACCACGTTGCGTTCGCGCTCGTTGAGCACGGAGAGGGCGAGCGCAATCTCCTCGCGCATCGACTCTATCACGAGCTGGCTGTCGGTAGACGGCTCGTTCTCGCTCGGCATGAAGTCGAGCATGCTTGCTCCGTCGCTCTCGGTCATCGGCGCGTCTACGCTCACCTGTCGTGTGTCCACCTTCAGCACGTCCTCAATCTTTTCGTGCGGCATATCGGTCTTTTCGGCTATCTCGTCGATGCTTGGTCGGCGTTCGTTCTCCTGCTCAAACTTGTTCAGTATGCGCTTTATCTTGTTCACGCTACCCACCTGGTTGAGCGGCAGACGCACTACGCGACTCTGCTCTGCGATGGCCTGCAGAATGCTCTGTCTGATCCACCATACGGCGTACGAGATGAACTTGAAGCCGCGTGTCTCGTCGAACTTCTCGGCAGCCTTCAGCAGTCCGATGTTGCCCTCGTTGATGAGGTCGGGCAGCGAGAGACCCTGGTTCTGATATTGCTTTGCAACTGAGACAACAAAACGCAGATTCGCCTTTGTCAGCTTCTCAAGAGCCTTGCGGTCGCCGTTCTTTATGCGGTGGGCGAGCTCCACTTCCTCTTCTGCGGAAATCAGCTCTTCGTGACCAATCTCCTGAAGATACTTATCGAGCGAGGCGTTCTCTCGATTTGTAATCGATTTGGTTATTTTAAGTTGTCTCATTAAGTGTTGCTTTTTTTGATATTATTTTATTGTTAAAAGGGTAGGTGCGCTTTGGGCGCATCGTTCTGCAAATTTAACCATTTCTCTCGGTTGTCGCAAATTTTAATCTATTTATTTTCGGTTGCGGGTGCAATTAACAAAAAAGCGGAGGTCTTTAGGGCCTCCGCTTTGTATCTTAGTAGCCTATGACATTCCTGTCGTAGGCTTCTATTGTTTAGTCCTCAAGCGGCACTGCGAAGTAAGCCTTCTTGCCGGTAGGATAAACGCCCTGGATGTAGAGCACTGGGTCTTTGCTTGTAGAAGCCTCCTTCACGGCGTTCTGCAGATCCTCGATGGTCTTCACGGCACTGTCGTTGACGCGCTGGATGATGAAGCCCTTTGTGATGCCTGCGTTCTTCAGCTTGCCTGCGTTCACCTTCAGCACCTCCAGACCGTAACCGATGTTCAGCTGCTCCTTCTGGGCGTCTGTAACGGCGCGGAAGTTGCCACCGAGCACGTCGAGGTCAGCCTTCTTTACTACCTGCGTGTTGCCCTTTTCGTTCTTCAGCGTCAAGGTCTTTGTAGCCTTCTTCTTGTCGCGCAGATAAGTGACTGTAACCTTGTCGCCAGGGCGCTTCTTTGCGAGCACCTCCTGCAGTTCTGCCATCTTGCCCACCGGCTTGCCGTCGATAGCAGTGATGACGTCGCCTTCCTTCATGCCAGCCTCTTCAGCCGCACTCTCCTCAGAAACCTTGGCTACGTAGATGCCTTCCATTGTGCCGAGGTCTACGTCCTCGCCCTTGTCCTTCTTGGCGTCAACATAGTTCTTCACGTCCTGACCCTGTATGCCGATGAGCGCGCGCTGCACGGTGCCATACTGCTTCAGGTCGGCTACCACCTTGTTCATGATAGAGGTAGGAATAGCGAAGCCGTAGCCGCTGAACGAACCAGTCTGCGAGTAGAGCATGGCGTTGATGCCGATAAGCTCACCGCGAGTGTTGACGAGTGCGCCGCCCGAGTTGCCGGGGTTGATGGCAGCGTCGGTCTGTATGAACGACTCCACGCCGTTCTGATAGAGCGAGCGAGCCTTAGCGCTCACGATGCCCGCCGTAACGGTGTTGGTAAGGTTGAACGGGTTGCCCACGGCGAGCACCCATTCGCCCACCTTGATGTCGTCGCTGTTGGCGATGGTGATAGCCGGCAGGTTCTTGCCGTCGATCTTGATGAGCGCCAGGTCAGACGCCTTGTCGGTGCCGATGATGCGAGCCGAGTATTCCTTGTTGTCGTTGAGCGTAATGGTCAGTTCGTCGGCGTCAGCCACCACGTGGTTGTTCGTTACGATGTAGCCGTCGGTAGAGATGATGACGCCCGAGCCAGATCCCTGCTGCTTCGGTGTGCGCACGCTGCGCTTCTGCTTGCCGCCGTTGCCCTGCGGGTTGCCGAAGAAGCCGAACGGGTCAGAGAAGAAGTCGGAGAACGGGTCGCTCTCCACCTCTACGGTCTGCACCTTCGAGTTCTTTGTGCTGAGGATATGCACCACCGACGGCAGCGACTTCTCTGCTGCGTACGTCAAGTCGACGGGCTGGGCAGGCACGGCAGCCGATGTAGCCGGCGTAGCGTTCACCTTTAGTAATGTTCCTGTAGAGAAGGCAAAGGCAAGAGCGCTCATTGCCACAACAAAATACTTAGAATACTTTTTCATAGTTCTGTTTATTTTCTTGTTTGTTATTGTTTTCTAATCGTTTGCGACCTACTTAACGCTGTCGTCCGGTTTGACACATTGCCGTTCGTGTGGGTCGAGCGGTGTTAAAACAACAGCGTTTCTGTTTTCGTGGTTGCAAATTTAGGCGCAAAAATTGTTAATCTGACAAATTGACATGCATCTTTATCCCATTTTAACACTACAATTTAACATATTAACGGCTGTTAGAAAACAAATGCTCGTTTTTTACTTTTGTTTTATATCTGCCGCCTCCCTGCGTCTCATGTTGGGGAAATAGCGCAGTGTCAAGTAAAGTGTAGCAATCATACCGATAGTTCCGCCGGCATAACCTATATATTCTATAGATAGTCGGCTCACCACCAGTCCGCCTATGTATGCGCCGCTGCCTATGCCGAGGTTGAAGATACCCGAGAAGATAGACATGGCTATCGACGTGGCGTGCTCCGGCGCAAAGCGTATGGTGTTGTCCTGAAAGGCTATGTTGAACGCTGTAGCCATGGCTCCCCACAAGATGCAGACGGCGAGGATGTACGCCATGCCCGTAGCCGCAGCCTGCAGCAGAAGCATGCACAAGGCAGGACCTAACGTGACGGCAAGCATGAAGCGGCGGCGGTTAGACATATAGTATTTTGAGAAGGCTATGCTGCCGAACATGCCCGAACCGCCGAACACGATGAGCACCAGCGTCACGGTGTCGGGCGCCATGGCTGCCACCTTGCCCAGGAACGGCTCGATGTAGCTATAACCAGTGTAGTGGGCTGTAGCGAAGAGCACCGACATGATGAACACGCCTACCAGCACGCGGTTGTGCAGCAGCGTCGGAAGCTCCTTGAAGGCGAACTTGCCGCGGCTCTGCAGCTTGGGAAATACCATGAGTATGAACACGAAGATGAGGGCTGACACGACGGCGATGCTCATGAACGCCATTCGCCAGCCTACGTACAGTCCGACCACACGACCCAGCGGCAGACCTACGACCATGGCTACCGACGAACCGGTGGCAATGGCGCTCAGTCCTAAGGCACGCTTTCCGTCGGGCACGGTACGTACGGCAAGTGGTGGAGCTATCGACCAAAATATGGAATGGGCGCACGCTACACCAATGCGCGAGAGCATCAGTGTGTAATAGCCTTCGGCAAATGCCGATGCAACATGGCTCACAACAAACAGGGCTATAATGGAGAGCAGAAGCCGCTTCAGCTCCATCTTCGACACCATTATCATCAGCGGCAGCGACATTATCGCCACCACCCATGCGTACACCGAGATGAGCAGACCGGCACGAGCCTCGCTGATATTAAGGTCGGTGGCTATGTCGGTGAGCAGGCCGATAGGCATAAACTCGGAGGTGTTGAACACGAACACGGCAAAGGTAAGCCCTACAAGGGGCAACCATCTCGTAAAAGATTCTTTGTTTTGCATTCTGAAAATAAAATGTATTACTTGTTATCCTTTTTTACGCTGCAAAGTTACGCAATTAATAAGGTATAACTGCAACATGTAAACGTTTAACGTTGCAGAACGTGATGCAAATCAAGCGAAGGTCGCAAAAAAATCTTTCCCTAAATTCTTAAAATGTGGCAGAATAGGGATATTCATAACATTTTATAGGGAAATTTCTCTTGTCGTTAGTCGAATTTATCGTAAATTCGCAACATTAATCAAAACACATAGAACAATGAAGAAGTTTTTAATGGCAGCCCTGGCGCTGCTTACATCGGTGCTCGGCGTGCAGGCGCAGGGCTATCAGGACTATAGAGACCATAACTACGGCAGCCGCCGCGACTACTCCATGTATGCCAACCGCTACGACCGCTTCGGCATCGACGGCGTGTATATGGGCATACGCATCGGTCCGTCGTTCACCACCGTCGATTCCGACGACAAGGCGCTCGACGGCGGCAATACGCAGACCGGTCTCAACCTCGGCGTGTTCGGCGGTATGCAGCTCTCGCCGAAGGCTCCGGTGTTCATCGAGAGCGGACTGATGTATGTGGAGAAGGGCGGCAAGAACCTCTATGAGGGCAAGAAGGTGACCTACAGTCTCCACTATCTCGAGATACCGATCGTCGTGAAGTACGCCATACAGCTCAACGAGCACTTCTCTGTGCAGCCGTTCGCCGGCGGCTACTTTGCGTTCGGCGTGGGCGGCAAGGCTAAGAACTTCGGCGACCGCGAGGTGTCCAACTCCTTCTCACACCACTACTTCAAGCGCTTCGACGCTGGTCTGCGTTTCGGTTGCGGCGTGACGTACGACCTCTTCTACGCCGACCTCACCTACGATGTCGGACTCTCTAACATTTGTCACGACGAGTTCGATACATCGCACAACCGCAGCCTCTCGCTCAGCTTGGGTGTCAACTTCTAACATTTTATAGTGCATTTGTAGCCTATTAGTAGCGGAGGTCTCCGGCCTCCGCAGCACCAAGTCGAATAGTATTTTCAGCTTGCTGCGGAGGCCGGAGACCTCCGCTACTGTTAGTTGAATAAAAAAACGACCAAAAATTGCTCAGAATGCACAATTTTCAGTAACTTTGCAGTCTGTTGGAAACAGTGTCTCGGTTCTGTCGCTGCTGTGCATAGGCGCAGGAGAGGAAAGTCCGGGCAGCACAGGGAACCCCACTTCCGAAAGTAGAAGCTGTCGGCGACGGCAGGTGTCGGTAGAAGAAAATAACCGCCGTGCTTTAGTACGGTAAGGGTGAGAAGGTAGTGTAAGAGACTACCAGCCGATGGGTGATCATCGGGCTGTACCATCTGGGGGCTGCAAGTTCATGTATACCATCGTTTGAGGGCGTCCCGTCCGACCATAGCGACGGTGGAGGGTAGAATGCTGGAGACGCAGGGCGACTTGCGTAGTAGATAAATGACAGAAGGCTCGCGGCGCAGCAATGCGGCGCGAGAAACAGAACCCGGCTTATAGAGACACTGTTTCCAACTTTTTTTGTTCTGATTTTTTACTGCGGATTAATCGTATTCTTTGCTGAAATAAAAATAACAACGGATTAATCGGATTAATCGGATTCTATTGCTGAGATAAAGCGGATTAATCGGATTCGGTGGGTGCCTTCAAGGGGGTGCACTTGTCTCAAGTGCACCGACAAAGCTGATGGTATTCATTTGCTCGGTCGGTGCATTGCTTGCTCGGTCGGTGCATTGCTTGCTCGGTTGGTGCACTTGAGACAAGTGCACCCCCTTGAAGGCACCCAAAATCCGCTTAATCCGTTTAATCCGCGTTAATTCAACTACACCCAAAATCCGCTTAATCCGTTTAATCCGCGTTAATTCGACTACACCCAAAGTTAAATCCGTTGTCGATTCAACGCAGCCTAAAAATCCGCAGTTGGTTCAAACAAAAAAACGAACCCCGTTTAATCCGCTTTTAATTCGGACTGAAACGGAGTTCGTTCTTAATTCAATATCCAGTTTACTTGATAACCTTTACAGTCTTGCCGTTAGCCAGACGTACGATGTTGATGCCCTTCTGGAGGCTGTTAACGCGAGCGCCACCGAGAGTGTAGATCTCTGTGATAGTGTTGTTGTCGGCAGTGTTGACTGAGTTGATGCCGTCCACAACATCCTTGTTCACGAGCTTGATGTACTTGTAGAGAGCGTTCGACTGCTGGTTGCTGCCCTCACCGCTACCGATAACAATCTCAGTGCGTGTGAAGAAAAGGCCCATGTTGTTAGCGTCTACCTTGTTCTGACCGTTAACAGTAACACCAGTTTCCTTGTCGATTTCGATGTTTACCTCGTTCTCAGTGTCGAACTTGCCAGAGTTCGTCTTCTCTGCACCCTCACCCTCGTAGTAAGCCTGCAGCTGCTTGTCAGCCACGGTGTAGTAGATGTGGAAGTTCTCAGCCCAAGAAGTAGCGTCGAGACCTACAGAAAGGAGGTCCTCAACGTCGCGTGTGCAAGAAGTGACGTCGATAGACGCAACGAGCTTCTGCTTCTCCCAGTTGATCGGAGTGCTGAGTGTGAAGCCATTGCCGTCAGCCTGGTAGTTCTCCTTGAGCATAGTCTCGTTAGAAGGCTCCGGATCCGGCTCTGGGTCTGGGTCGGTAGTTTCAACGGCTGTGCCCTTGAAGGTAACATGTATAAGCTCGTCCATGTTTGCACCCAAATACTTTATATAAAGGTCAATCGACTTGTTGTTTACAGAGCCCTTGATCATCTGCCAGTATGCGTTCATTATAGCTTTGCCTTCAGTAGAAGCGTTGCCGCCGAGCACAGCATGTGCGAAGCCGCTTTCGTCGTTGAACGAACCGTCCTCAGTTACGTCTATCTTGTAGTCTACGGTGTAGTCGGGGAATGCGTAGCCGTTGAATACGTGGTTCTTTACCTCGAATTTCAGACCGTCGTCAGTCTTTGTCACCTTGATCTCACCTTCTGTCGGTGTGTATCCGCCGTCGGTGTCACCCCATGTACCCTTGAAGGTCACGCCAGTTGTGAGGTCGGCAGCCATAGCTACGACTGTGAGCATCAGCAACGAAAAAAGAGTAAAAATTTTCTTCATAATAAATCGTTTTTAGTTTGTTAAATGGTTTTTATTGGTTTAATTATAATGTTTGTCGATAGTTTGCGTTATGCAAAGTTATAAATAATCGTTGAATAACGGAAGAAAAAGCAAGAATTATATTAAAAACTATTGAATAGAAAGCGATATAAATCGTAGGAGTACATGTAAAATCAATTTATGCAAAAAAATGTACCATATCTCCCAGCAGGCTTGCAACGCGTTGTTGGTTAATATGTTAAAGGCTGGTAGATGGCAGTTTTATCTACCAGTCATCTACCAGCCATCTACCAGCATGGCACAGCCCACATTAATTGGGTTTTGACATGCTATACATTGATAGTATCTTTTTTTTCTTACGCCTTCTTGCTCTGCGGCAGCAACGATGCGCCAATACTTACGACGAGCACGGCGAGGATGATGCAGAGCGAAGCCACGGCGTCTATCTCCACCCACTCGTGAATGAGCATCTTCACACCGATGAAGAGCAGCAGTACGCATACGCCGGTCTTCAGATAGCGGAAGCGGTCGGCGATGGCTGCCAGGAGGAAGAACATAGCACGCAAGCCGAGGATGGCGAAAATGTTAGAGAAGAACACCACATACGGGTCGAGCGACACCGAGAACACAGCCGGAATGCTGTCGAACGCGAATATCAAGTCGCTGAACTCTATCACGAGCACCGTCACGAAGAGCGGGGTAAAGAGCAGACGACCTGCCTTGCGTATGAAGAAGTGGTCGCCCTCAAACTGTGTGTGTATGCGTCCGGTCTTCGCGAGCAGTCGCACGATAGGGTTCTTCTGCACGTCCATCTCCTCCTTCTTGTTGCGGTCGAGGTACATCTTCACACCACTATATATAAGTACGCCGCCGAATACCAGCAGCACCCAGTCGAAGCGACTGATTATGGCTGCGCCGAGGAAGATGAACACGAAGCGCAGCACTATTGCGCCGAGGATGCCCCAGTTGAGCACGTGCTGATACTCGTTCTTGCCCACGCCGAACGCCGTGAATATCATCATCATCACGAACAGGTTGTCTACCGACAGCGTCTTTTCTATAAGGTATCCAGAGATATAGCTCACCGTCATATAATGGCGATACTGCTGCAGACTCGCCTCAAAGTCCGATGGGTCGAGCTTCAGGTGCGGAGCGTACGCCGATGCCACGGCTTTAAGGTCGGCAAAGTTGCTTATGCCGTGCACCATGTCGCCCTTGAACCATAGAAAGGCCGAGAAAATAAGTGCGAGTGTTATCCAAACGGCAGTCCATGTGCCTGCCTCACGTATCGACACCTCGTGTGCTTTCTTGTCTATCACGAGCATGTCGAGCACGAGAATGGCGGCTATAAAGACTATGAAGCCGCCCAAAAACATAAATTCTGAAAGATGAAACATGTGTTACTATTTTATTTTTTTGCAAAGGTATACCTAATAATTCGAACATACAATATTTAAATAATGATTTAACCGAATTGTAATAATCTCTTAAAACGCATTTTTTAAGCCCTCTAAGCGCTGCTAATCCAAATATTTTTTGTAATTTTACACCCTTGAATAGAACCCTAAAAATCGCTTACAGCGAAAATAAAGGGCATTTGAGGCGATTTTCCGTTGTAGGAAGCGCCCGCATAAACGCAATAAAAATACATTTTATAATAATCAATGGACGAAAATCAAACAATTGATCTGGACAGAGTCCAGAAAATCAACATTGAGGAGGAGATGAAGAAGTCGTACATCGACTATAGTATGTCGGTGATTGTGGCTCCTGATGTTCGCGACGGATTCAAGCCGGTTCACCGCCGCATCCTCTACGGTATGCTCGGCATCGGCAACACAAGCAGCAATCCTTACAAGAAGTGTGCGCGCGTCGTTGGTGAGGTGCTCGGTAAGTACCACCCGCACGGCGACTCTTCTGTCTACGGCGCTTTGGTGCGTATGGGACAGAGCTGGAACATGCGCTACATGCTTGTGGACGGACAGGGTAACTTCGGTTCGGTTGACGGCGACTCTCCTGCTGCCATGCGATACACCGAGTGCCGCCTCTCGAAGATGGGCGAGCACATCATGGACGACTTGGAGAAGGACACCGTAGACATGGACCCCAACTTCGACGATACGCTCACCGAGCCGTCGGTTATGCCTACAAAGATACCTAACCTTCTTGTGAACGGTGGCAACGGTATCGCCGTCGGTATGGCTACCAATATGCCTACCCACAACCTCTGCGAGGTTATCGACGGCTGCTGCGCATACATCGACAACCCCGATATCGACACCGACGGACTCATGCAGTACATCCAGGCGCCCGACTTCCCTACGGGTGCGTACATATATGGCTTGCAGGGCGTGCGCCAGGCTTACGAGACGGGTCGCGGACGCATCGTTATGCGTGCAAAGTCTGAGATCGAGAGCGGCGATACCCACGACAAGATTGTTGTTACCGAGATTCCTTACGGCGTCAACAAGGCCGACCTCGTTGCCGGCATCGCCGACCTCGTTAAGGAGGGCAAGATTACGGGCATCTCTAACGTCAACGACGAGTCGGGCCGCCAGGGAATGCGTATCGTTGTCGACGTGAAGCGCGACGCCAACGCCAACGTCATCCTCAACAAGCTCTACAAGATGACAGCCATGCAGTCGTCATTCTCTGTCAACAGCATTGCGCTTGTCAACGGTCGCCCGCGTCTGCTCACGCTTAAGGAGTGCGTTAAGTATTTCGTAGAGCACCGTCACGACGTCACCATACGCCGCACAAAGTACGACCTCAAGAAGGCTCAGGAGCGTGCCCATATCCTCGAAGGCTTGATTATCGCCTGCGACAACATCGACGAGGTAGTGCGCATCATCCGTGCTTCTAAGACTCCGTCCGACGCTCAGCGCAACCTCGAGAAGCGCTTCGACCTCGACGAACTGCAGTCGAAAGCCATCGTCGATATGCGCCTCTCTCAGCTCACCGGCCTGCGCATCGACCAGTTGCACGCCGAGTTTGAGGAGCTGGAGCGTCAGATTGCCTACTTCGAGCAGATTCTCAGCGACCCTGAGCTTTGCAAGAAGGTGATGAAGGACGACCTGCAGGAGGTGAAGGAGAAGTACGGCGACGAGCGCCGCACGGAGATCAAGCCGTACGAGCACGAGTTCAACGCCGAAGACTTCTACCCGAACGACCCGGTTGTCATCACCGTGTCGCACATGGGCTACATCAAGCGCACACCGCTCAGCGAGTTCCGCGAGCAGTCGCGCGGCGGCGTAGGTTCGAAGGGAGCACGCACACGCGAGCAGGACTTCACCGAGTACATCTACCCGGCTACGATGCACCAGACCATGCTGTTCTTCACACGCAAGGGCCGCTGCTACTGGCTCAAGTGCTACGAGATACCCGAGGGCGACAAGAACTTCAAGGGTCGCGCCATCCAGAATATGCTCAACATCGAGCCCGACGACTCTGTCAACGCATTGCTGCGTCTGCGCGGCTTGAACGACGAAGAGTTCGTGAAGTCGCACTACGTAGTGTTCGCTACGAAGAACGGTACGGTGAAGAAGACAAGCCTCGAGGCTTACTCGCGTCCGCGCACCAATGGTGTCAACGCCATCAACATCGTTGAGGGCGACGAGGTGGTAGACGTGCGCCTCACCAACGGCAAGAACGAGATTATCCTCGCCAACCGCAACGGACGCGCCGTACGCTTCGACGAAGACTCTATCCGCACCATGGGTCGTGTGTCTACCGGTGTGCGCGGCATGAAGCTCGACGACGGCGACGACCAGGTCGTGGGCATGATTGTCGTCAACAACGCCGAGACCGAGACCGTGATGGTTGTGTCTGAGAACGGTTACGGCAAGCGCTCTCAGGTAGAAGACTACCGCAAGACCAACCGTGGCGGCAAGGGCGTGAAGACATTCTCTATCACCGAGAAGACCGGTCGCCTCGTGGCTATCAAGAACGTCACCGACGACAACGACCTTATGATCATCAACAAGAGCGGCATCGCTATCCGCCTCGCCGTTTCGGAGTGTCGTGTCATGGGTCGCGCCACACAGGGCGTGCGCCTCATCAACCTCTCTAAGAAGAACGACGTCATCGCAAGCGTATGCAAGGTGATGAGCACTGAGAAGGAGGCTGAAGTGAGCGGCGACAAGGACGACGAGACCTCTCAACCCCTCAATCCTCCCACGGCTTAGAGAAGCTTAGTTAGGCTTAGAATGCTTAAGTTAGGCTTAGAAAGGCTTAGAGAGGCTTAGTTCGGCTTATATAATTCAAAATTAAAAAACTCAATACTCAAAACTCAAAGTTATGAAAAAATTATTCGTAGCAGCATTGCTGGCAGTAACTGCCACATCTGCATTTGCTCAGGACATCAAGTCTGTTCTTAAGGCAAAGGATTATGCTGAGGCACAGAGCGGTCTCAACTCTTGCCTCTCTTCGCTCAACGACGAAGACAAGGCTAAGGGCTACAACAAGCTCGTCGACCTCTCTTTCGACAAGTTCAACAAGGAGAACGCCGTAGCTGTAGAGGCTCAGACTCTCGAGCAGATGGGTCAGAAGAGCAACAAGACCTACGACAAGCAGGGCATGTACGACGCTCTTCTCAACGGTCTTAACAACGCTCTCGAGTGCGACAAGTACGACCAACTCCCTAACGCTAAGGGCAAGGTGGCTCCTAAGTTCCGCAAGAAGAACGCTGCCCGCATCTGGCCTAACCGCATCCAGTTCGTTATCGCTGGTCAGGACGGCTTGCAGGGCGACGACCAGACCGTAGCTTACAAGTATTTCGCAGCTTACGTAGACAGCTACACAGCTCCGCTCTTCGCCGACGTTGACAAGGGCGCACGCGACGAGTATCTCGGCAGCGTAGCCCTCATCGCAGCTCGTCTGGCTTACCAGATGAAGGATATGGACAAGGCTAACCAGTATTGTGACGTAGCCCTCAACGACACTGCTTCTTACAAGGAGGCTCTCGGCGTTAAGGTGGCTTTCATGCAGCAGGCTATGAAGACCAAGGAAGACTCTCTGCGCTGCCTCAAGGACGTAGAGGCTCTCTACCTCAAGGACAAGGCTAACGAGAACATCTTCTCTGTGCTCGCTCCGCTCTACGGCGCTCTCGGCATGCAGGACAAGCAGGATGCTATCCTCGCTGAGCGTCTCGCTGCCAACCCCAATGACTTCATGGCTAACCTCGTGAAGGGTCAGGCTCTCATGAACGCAAGCAAGTGGGACGAGGCTATCGCTACTCTGCAGAAGGCTACCGCAGCTAAGGACGACGCTCTGGCTCTCACCTTCCTCGGCTTCTGCTACAACAACAAGGCTGCCCAGCAGCAGGACGTTGCAGCGATGAAGGGTCTGTTCGAGAAGGCTAAGGAGTGCTTCGAGAAGGCACGCGACATCGACCCCAACCAGCAGCGTGCAAGCTGGTCGTACATGCTCGACAACACCAACTACAACTTGGAGCGTCTGAACGGTGGCAAGTAATCTGCCGTTAGCTTCTATTTTTATTAATTAACTCATGCGGCATGTCCTGCCTATATATATAATAAGGTGGGGCATGCCGTGGATTGTAATCGGGATAAAATGTTCAGAAAACTATTCCTGGTGTCGCTGTTTGCGTTTGTCGCCCTCGCTCCTGCCTTTGCGCAGAAGAAGGAAATCTCGCAAGCCAAATCTGCTATTAAGGCGGGCAAGGCGGTTGAGGCAGAAGCCTCGATGCGCAAGCTGCTTGCCGACTCTGCCCACCGGCAGAACGAGAAGATATGGCTTGTGCTGTTCGACGCTGTGAAGAATCAGTACGAGGACGTCAACGAGAAGATGTATCTCAAGCAGTCTACCGACACCGCAAAACTCTTCGATGCCGCCTACCGTATGTTCGGTGTGCTCGAAGCGCTCGATTCTGTTGACGCCATGCCCGATAAGGATGGGCGCATAAAGCTGAAGTATCGACGCAAGCACGCCGAGTATCTCGACGCCTATCGCAAGAACCTCTATACCGGCGGTTCCTACTTCCTCAACAAGCAGGACTATCCGCGCGCGTTCAAGCTCTTCGCAGCGTACATCGACTGCGCCTCGCAGCCGCTCTTCGAGAGTCAGCAGTACGCCTCTCGCGACAAGCGCCTGCCCTCGGCGGCGTTCTACGCCCTCTACAGCGGCTATCGTGCTAACGACGCCGCAGCCACTCTGCGCTACAAGCAGCTGGCTGAGACCGACACGGCGCGTCTGCCGCTCACGCTCGAGTACGAGGCTGAGACCTACCGCGCACAGGCCGACTCGGTCGGCTACCTGGCTACGTTGGAGAAAGGTTTCGCCCACGACCCTGCGTCGGGCTACTTCTTCCCCCATCTGTTCGACTACCGCTTCCAGCGTGGCGACACCGTTCGTGCGCTTGACGTCTGCAACCGTTCGCTCGCCGTCAACGCCAAGAGCACGGTGGCTATGGAGGCTAAGAGCGCCGTGCTGCTCACCATGAAGCGCTACGACGAGTGCGTGCAGGTGTGCGACTCGGTGATAGCTACCGACGACGCTGCTGCCAACGCTTATCTCAACGCCGGTCTGGCTTATTTCAATCAGGCGGTGAAGATAGACAACGCGCCGAAGCACACGCGTGCCGAGCGCGCAGAGATGCTTGCGCTCTACCGCAAATCGCTTAAGTATATGCAGCCTTATCGCCAGCTCGCGCCCGCACGCTCCGACCTGTGGGCTATGCCGCTCTACACTATCTACCTCAACCTGAATATGGGCAAGGAGTTCGTGGAGATAGATGCGATAATGAAGCAGAAGCGATAGTGGCTGGATAGAAAACAAGTGATAGGGTTTGCTTTGAAAAAGCGATAACCGCTTTATACGAGACGACCGTTTTATATGGGTTGAAAGCTCTGTGTTGCACCACTCTGTGTGGGGCGATACGGCGCTTTCAGCCCTTTTTTTTGTTCGTAGGAGGGTGGGGGTGTCACTAACTTCCAGGGGGTGCAGCTGTCTCAGCTGCACCAACAAAGCAGATGGCATTGGTTTGCTTGGTTGGTGCATTGCTTGCTTGGTCGGTGCATTGCTTGCTTGGTTGGTGCACTTGAGACAAGTGCACCCCCTTGAAGGCAGCCAATATCTGCTTTGAGCGTTATTTTAACAACGGATTAAACGGATTTTGGAGGGTGCGTTAAATTAACAACGGATTTAACGGATTAAACGGATTCGATGGGTGCGTAAATAATCGGATTAAACGGATTTACTGCTGATAATTTTTTAAACAACGGATTAAAGCGGATTCGATGGGTGTGCAGAATAACGGATTAAACGGATTTGGGTGCGCAGCCATCCGTAGCGGAGGTCTCCGGCCTCCGCAGCAATCTGCTGTACTAATCATTACAGTCTGACTTGGTGCTGCGGAGGCCGGAGACCTCCGCTACGGTTAATAACATCCGTTTAATCCGCTGTTAAATCTCCCAAGCAGAAGGAATCCGTTCAATCCGTTTAATCCGCTGTTAAATTTCCCAAGCAGAAGGAATCCGTTGTTATTTGGTTGATGCACTGTTTGCTTGGTCGGTGCACTTGAGACAAGTGCACCCCCTTGAAGGCAGCCACCGAATCCGCAACTAACCTTCAGGGGGTGCAGCTGTCTCAGCTGCACCAACAAAGCGGATGGTATTCATTTGCTTGGTTGATACACTGCTTGCTTGGTTGATACATTGCTTGCTTGGTTGGTGCACTGCTTGCTTGGTTGGTGCACTTCTTGCTCTGGCAAGCGGCAAAGCCGAGCGGAGACAAGTGCACCCCCTTGAAGGCAGCCGCTTAATCCGTTGTTATTTTTGCGCTGTCTTTTTATCCGTAGCGGATGTGAAATTCCACCGTCACCGTACGCAATCTGATCGGACGGCGAACGGAATCTGATCGGGCGGCGAACGGAATCTGATCGGACGGCGAACGGAATCCGATCGGACGGCGAACGCAACAGGAAAGAGTTTCAAATTATCAAAAACGGCAAATATAGGGCTAAAATTTGTAAGAAATCGGCGTTTTGATAGAAAATGGCTATTTTTTGTAAGAAATATCCTACTCTTTTTGCAGAATTTTAGCTTACTTTGCAGCAGAAACTTAACACGATATTGTTCTTGTGCTACACATATATATAATGTATGCGCAGAGCGGTGGAGTGTTAGCCTGTTAAACCTAAAAGAGTATTCACGCTAAAAGAGAATGGATATGACAACAAACGACGGTAGCTCAACCAAAGATACAAACATAACCAACACAACAGGACTAACTCAGACTGGCACCAATGTCCGTCCTTCAACCAACACTTTTAAAACTAAGACAACGAACAACGAAACTAAGACAACGAACAACAAGACAAAGACAGAGAACAACGAAACAACGACAGAACGAAACATCGAAACCAAGACAGAACCAACAACTGAAACCTCAACCGACCAAAACGCGACGACTAAGACCAAACAAGACACAAAAGCTACCCAGTCGTACATAACGATGGACTTCGATCCGCCCACCACGATGAAGGAGGAGCAGGATCTGCTCTCGGCTATGTACGCCAGCGCCTGCGTACCCAACACCATGCGTATGTCGTACGACATGGTGGAGGATATGCTGACCGACCACATCGACCTCATGGAGGGCGACGACCTCGAAATATGCAATAAGGACACCGAGCTGATTAGTATATAGCGCAAAAACTGAACCTGCATATCGCGCAAAAACCAGATTAGCATATAACAAGAAACAATATATAACAATGAAAAGAGTAAAGAAGAAGTATCAAACCCCTGTGATCCACTCGATTGAGTTGGGTCCGATCAGTCCCGTCACCGCTTCGCCGGGTGGTGGTGTTACTATCCCCGGTGGCGGCAATGCCAGCGGCGGCGGAGGTGGCGGAACACCGCCGCCAATGCAGAGTCCGTCGCGCGACCTTTGGGAGAGCGGCTTTCAGACCGATGACGACGAGACGGCGTACGAATACGGTTGGTAAGTGCCGCTCTTCACCGTCGGGCAACTCCAACCGACACTGTCTGGCAACAACCAACAGTAGAACTAAACCCAAACCCATTAGCAAATCAAAAAACAGAACGAATATGAAGAAAAGAATTTTCATGCTTGCGGTCTTGATATTGTCAGGGCTGCAATTTGCCGTGGCTGCAATAGACGAGCAGCTGCGAGCGCTCATCACCACCTCCGATGATATAGAGGTGACGGAAGTGACTAACGACGAGGCGAACCCGTGGAAGGTGGAGAACGGTATGGCGTCTACCACACACGGCAAGACGACCACAAACGTAACAGCTACTATTACAATCAAGTTCAGAGCAAAGGGATACATTACGTTTCAGTATTCCGATACCTTCGACCCTTGGACTAACGATGACTATAAAATAGTGAAGTTGGATGATGTTACTTATGCAAACAACTATGATAAGCATACAACCCTTACCACTTTCCTACACTATATATCTCTTGAAGAAGGCGAGCATGTTCTTACATTCTCCCATTGGCACAAAAATTCCACAACAGGCAATTATTCTCAGGTTCTTTCCATTGGCAATATCCGTCTCGAAACTATAGAGAGTATGTATAAGACAATTCATCTCTCTGCTCCAGGTACGCTTGGTGTAGAGGCGTTGTCGCATGTCAACACTTTGCCCGAAATGCGTGCTTTGCGTCTTTCCGGCAAGATGAATGCTTCCGACTGGAATGATATCAGCAAGATGACTGGACTCATGGCTATAGATATGACAAATGCCGACATTGAAACAATTCCTGCCAGTGCGTTTACTAATACTGCGATACGCTTTGTCGACTTACCGACCAAGCTCAAGACAATCGGTGACAATGCTTTCGACAGTCGTTTTCTTACCGGTCCGCTTGTGTTGCCGGAAGGATTAGACAGCATAGGTAAAGAAGCGTTTCAGCATAACTATTATATAACAGAGGTGACAATACCAGAAAGTGTAAGGGGTATCGGACAGGCTGCTTTCTATGACAACCAATCTTTGCAGAGCGCTACATTGAATAACAACATGGAAACAATTGTTCGGTCATTATTCAATTACTGTAAAAAACTTGCTGTTGTGCATGGCGGCAAGAATGTGAAAAATATTTTTTATCGTGCTTTTTATGGTTGCGATTCGTTGAGAAGTATTAAAGATGTTGTTCCTGTCACTATAGATAGGGAGGCATTTTATAGTTGTCAGAAATTGGATAGTATAAACTTTTCGCGTATCAAATCAATCGGTTATGAAAGTTTCTATCAATGCTATTCTTTGAAAGAAGCCAACTTGACAACTCTTACTTCGATTGACAGAAGTTTTGCTGGTTGTAAGGGTCTTAAGAAAGTGACGCTTGGAAACGACATTACGACTATAGTAACAGATGCTTTCTATAACTGCCATGCTCTTGAAGAGGTGGTTCTTGGTTCTTCTATCAACAGCTTAGGAACTGATTGTTTCAAGAGCGACCAAAACGCCTTGAAGCGTGTGTACATCACTGCGCCAGCTCCTCCAGCCGTAGGTAGCACACCGTTCTATTCTCCTACAAGCGTAACGCTTTACGTTCCCGAATATGCAATGGTGAGCTACAAGCTCGACAACTACTGGAGCCAGTTCACAAAGGTGGAGCCGAATCCGAATACACCTGACAAGGTAAACATCTACAAGAAGCTGGAGCTTACCAGCAATGCACGCATCCCGAACTCGCCGGATATCTTTATAGGCAAAGGAGGAGCGCTTATTGTAAATGGTGACAATCCGCAGACATTCGGCAAATACACCCAGTATATGACGATAGCAGATAATACTTCCTCTTCGCTTATCAACCGTTGCAAGCAGATGACATCTTCTTCTTCGCAGTTCAATTTCTACATAGGCGCCACCTCTGGCTCTGGCTATTGGTATTATTTGTGTATGCCGTTCGATGTGAAGCGCAGCGACATCATTCTGCCTAAGGGCACAAGCATCGCTGTGCGCTATTACGACTCAGAGTCGCGTGCTACAAACGGCGCAAGCGGCAACTGGAAAGACGTGCCAGCCGACTCTGTGCTGCACATGGGCAAGGCTTATATCTTCCGTTCAAACAGTTCGGGCAATGTAGGTTTCCCCGCTACCGAGGAGACACATAACGCCATCTTCCGCAGCGAAGCTGTAAGCGCACCGCTCGTTCAGTATCCTGCCGTGGAGAGCGCAAACGCAGGATGGAACTTCGTGGGCAACCCATATCCTTGCTTCTATGACATCTACTATATGGATTTCGCAGCACCTATCACAACATGGGATGTTGACAACCGCACATACAAGGCATATAGCGCTGCTGACGACAATTTCGTGCTCTCACCGCTGCAGGCATTCTTCGTTCAGAAGCCCGAACTGGTAGACGCCATCACGTTCCAGCCGGCGGGCAGACAGATCAACAAGACCATCGACCACTCGGCTTTGGCTATGCGCCGCGCAGCACGCAGCAAGCAGGTGCAGCGCAAGCTGGTAGACGTGGCGCTGACATGCGCCGACCGCGCCGACCGCACACGCGTCGTAGTGAACGCCAATGCTTCTGACGACTTCTGCGCAGACAACGACGCTGTGAAGATGATGGCATACGAGGGCACACCGCAGATATACACCATCGCCGGCGCTGACCAGCTGGCTGTGAACGAGGGCGCTCACCGCGACGGTAGCGTGGCATTAGGCATGTATCTGCCTGCCGACGACGCATACACCATCGCCGTAGACCGCGACGAGCTGGGCGTGAAGCTGCTCGACTACGGCGTGGAGGTAGAGATGCCGTACACCTTCAGCGCCGCTGAGGGATACATGGACGACCGCTTCACACTCACCTTCGAGGCACCCACTACGGGCATCAACACCGTAGCTACTGACGCCGACGCCGACAGCGCTATCTACACTATCGACGGACGCCGCGTGAACAGCACCGCTCAGAAGGGCATCTATATTCAGAATCATAAGAAAATAGTAAAGTAAAGCTACTATGATCAAGTCAAGATATATACTGACTCTCCTCGCCATGCTGCTAAGCATGGTGGCGAGAGGACAGGACTTCAACCCCGACAGTCCTCCCGAACCGGGAGCACGCTACAAGCTGACGCTGAAAGCCCAGCCAGCTGAGGCTGCCACCGTGAGCGGAGGCGGACTGTATGCTGTGAACGCCAATGTGAGCGTGAAGGCTGTAGCCCGAAACGCCAACTGGCGCTTCAAGAACTGGACCGACGCTGAGGGCAAGGTGGTGAACACGAGCAGCTCGTTCACTCACCGCAAGCTGAACAGCGCTGAGACACTCACCGCCAACTACGAGTATCAGAAGACCAGCCGCCTCACCATTGCCTACGACCCGTCGTCGATAAGGGCGAGCGAGGTGAAGGAGTATGCCGTGGGCGTAACCTACTCTTACACGGCGTCTACTTACAGCGACTATACGTTCGTCAACTGGACAACAAGCGACGGAACGGTTATCTCTACAAATCGCACGGTAAGCTATACCGTTACGGAGAACGACGAGACCATCACTGCCCACTACCGCTTCACGCCGGGCAGTCCGGCTGAGCCTAACGAGACGAAGCCGAAGCATAAGGTCTATTTCAGATGTGACCCCGCAGGTTTGGCAGGGTTCTATCAGAGCAACGGCTTCTCGGTGTCTGAGGGCAGCACGTTCAGCGTGACTGTTTACGACGCAAGCAACTATGAGTTCAAGGGCTGGACGCGCGAAGGCAGTTCCGAAATAATCGGACAGTATCGCACGTTCAACGGAACGATGGGCAAAGAAGACGTGCACCTCGTGGCACATTTCGAGTTTAAGCCATCGTCGCCCAGCGAGCCGTCTACCGACACCAAGCAGCGCCACAGCCTCTACGCCACAACTACGTCGATGTATCGCGGCGAGACAACGCTCCTGCCTATATACATGCAGAACACGGGCAACGTGAAGACGCTCAGCTTCAAGCTGCATCTGCCGAAGAATCTGACGGTGGATGTGGCTGGCATACAGAAGACGCTGCGCACCGACGCCTACACCGTTCAGGCGGCGCAGGAGGACAGCGTGCTGAGCGTGAGTCTGGAGGGCGGAACGCAGATTGTGGAGCACGATGGAGTAGTGGTGCGCATACCGGTGAGCGCGCAGGAAGCGCTGAAGGACAGCGTGTACACGGTGAAGTTCAGCGACATCGCAGGCACAACCACTGCCAACGCTGTCATCAACTTCACCAGCCGTTCGGGTAGACTCGTGGTGAGCACGCCCGAGGAAGGCGATCTGCAGGCGAAGTTCTCTGTAGAGACATACATGAACCGCGCCCAGTTCACCAATCTTAGCAGCGAGAACGCAAAGACATTCGAGTGGAACTTCGGCGACGGCACTACAAGCACCGAGCGCAATCCTATGCACAGCTACGCAGAAGCCGGCACATACACCGTGCGTCTCACGGCGCGTGGCATAGTGAAGACCGTCACAGCCGAACAGCAGATAATCATCAACCCTGCCAACACATGGTCGGCGAGCGGCGACTACCGACTCGACCCAACAGCGAACAGTGCACGTGCGTTCAAGTCGATGCACGAGATGCTCTCTCTGCTGTCGCAGTGTACGCCCGACGGCACCATCAACGTAAAGACCGGCGGCAAGGAGGCGTTCAGCGTCAATCTTCAGACTGCCGACTCGCTGGCGCTGCTCAGCACGCTGACAGAGAAGCTGGGCAAGGCGGGCGTCGTGATGGCGTTCAAGAACGAAGCGCCGAACCCCGTTACGCTGCAGTTCAACACTGCCGCTAACAGCCTCGATATGCAGAAGGCTACCGACTTCTTCCGCCATATCTCGCTCGACAACGTGGTGGTAATGCTCAACGGAGCCGCGATAAACATCGGCGAGATAGACCGCTTCTCGGCACAGACCATCTGTTCGGGCACAAGTACGCAACCCGAAGCGTTCGCCGCTATAAGCAGCAGCGAGAAAGTGAAGGTGAAGTGGACGGCAAGTGTGGCTGAGGGCTGCACCGTACGCGGCTATCAGCTCACCGGCACCGGCAATCTGCCCGCAATGACGCTCACGAACGAAGGCAGCAAGACCGACCTCGTTACGTATCATGTAAGTGTAGAGCTTGATGGCGTTGCCATGTACACATATATATATAAGGTGTATGTGAAGCCGTTGCTGAAGAGTCTCGCACTCAGTTCGCCGTCTGACAAAGCAACGCTCGAATACGGACAGGTTACGCTCAGCTGCAGCAATCTCGGACAGGCTGCTGTAGGCTATACGTTCAGCTATCGCCGCACCGATGCCGAGGCAGAGAGTGCAGAAGAGTGGACGGTAGTGAACACAACAACGCCTTCAACAGCGTTCGTGCCAGTAGAAGGCGCGTCGTACGAGTGGTATGCTACGGCGCATGGCGAGTGCAACGAGACTGTCGAAAGCGCACACCGCACGTTCAGCATACGCAAACGCTCAGACCTTACGGTAGAGTCGGTCACAGCGCCGGCGGAGGTGAAGGCAAACACTACGTTCCAAATCACGGCTGTTGTGCGCAACATAGGTAAGGGCGCTACACGTAACAGCGGTTGGACGGACGCACTCTATGAAAAGAGACCTGGTGGAGTGGTTCGTGTTGGTGAGCGAACTCATAATGGTGTGTTGCAGCCTGATGATTCGTACACAGTTACTTTCTATGTCACAAGTCCTGACGCTTCGCAAAACGAAGTCAGCTATTTCGTGCAGACCGACCTCTATGGCTCAGAGACCGAGTCTGATGAAAGCAACAATATAAAATCTACAGACACGATTGCAATTATCAATCGCTACATTGACGCCGCCGACTACGAGGCTCTGAAAGTGCTTTATCAGGCAACCAACGGCGGCGCATGGACCAACAAGACATGGCGCATTGGCAGCAATGCCGTAACGTCTACCGGTTGGCCCGGCGTCACATTCGACGAAGAAGGTCACGTACTGGCTATCGATCTTCAGAACAACAACCTCCGAGGCACGCTGCCTACAGAGGGAATGGAGATGAAGAGTCTGCGCACGCTCAATCTGAGCGGAAACAGTTTGAGTGGTGATGTGGCTGCGTTCTGCAAACTCCTGCCTGCATTGGAGACGCTCAATCTTGGCTACAATCTGTTTACAGAACTTAGCGGCGTTCTGCCTGCTCATATCACCTCGCTCAATCTGCAGAATCAGCGCGAAGGCTACGGTCTCTCTACCTTCACGCTGCAGGAGTGGGCTATGGGCGACAAGCAGGCCGACATACAGCTCGGAACGCTCATCGCTTACGACCATCTGAACCAGAACTTCGAGGCTCACCCTACGCTCCGCATCTACACTACCGACAACAACAGTTATGTAGGCGAGATGAGATACGCAGACGGAGCATACCGCTACTATCTCAGCGGCACGTACAACTACGCAAGCGGCACGGAGTTTTGCATCCGATCGTATGAAGGCGTGGCGCAGAACAACCGCCTGCGTGCTAAGCTGACGTGGACAAAGGGCGACGTGAACGCCGACGCATCGGTAGACGTGCTCGACGCGCAGCAGACGCTCAACTACATCATGGGCACGCAGAACGGCAACTTCAACTATCCGGCAGCCGACACTTATGAGGGCTGCGGCATCAATGTGCAGGACGTCGTGGCAACCATAAACATCTTCATCGGCAGCAACGACAACGCCGACCAGAAGAGTCTTAGGGCTGCGCAAAGACGCTGGACGGAGAGCATGGGTGAAGAAGCCTCTACAGCTAACGTGCTCAGCGTGGAAGACGACGCATTGTGGCTCGACGCAACCGACCAGGTGGCTGCGCTCGACATCACACTCGCTGGCGTTAAGGCGAACGACGTGAAGCTCGCTATGAGCAAGCAGCGCTATCAGCTCGTGACACACAACACCGCAAACGGTGTTCGAGTAGTGATAATAAGCACTACGGGCGACATCATCAGCGGACGCACCAAGCTGTTGCGACTCGCTAAGCAGGCAAGAGTGGACCAGGCGATGGCTGCAGACATAGACGCACAGCCGGTAGGCGTGGCGTTTGAGGGTCAGACCACAGACATCGACACTATAACCACAGACGTCGACAGCCGCGAAGCTGTATACAGTCTCGACGGACGCAAACTGAACGGCGTTGCACGAGAAGGCGTCTATATTGTGAACGGAAAGAAAAAGGCTATTAACAGACATCAATAGACATGAAGATCAGAAGATACATAACCATGATGCTGTTCTTGCTGATGTACATCACGGCAACGGCTCAGAACAACCTGTCGGTAGGAAAGCTGACAGGCGGTCAGGGCAAGGACGTGCTGATACCTATCAGCCTTGAGAACACAGACGAGGTGGTGGCGCTGCAGTTCGACCTGCAGCTGCCATTCGACCGCTCGTCAAGAACAGCGCCGACGCTGAGCCAGTCGCGTATAAACGAACACACGGTGTCGGTAAGAAATCTCGGCAACCATAAATATAGAGTGGTTGTCGTGAATATGAGCAATCGTCCTCTGTCGGGCAACGCCGGCACAATCATCAACTTCCCGATGGCTGTGCCTACAGGATTGGACCCCGGCACGGAGTACGCCGTAAGCTTGTCGGATGTTATCATCACAAACCGCAAAGGCGACAACATTCAGGGCGATTCTAACGTGAACGGCAGCTACACGGTGCAGCGAGAAAACGCTCCCGACCTTGCTACTACCGATGTTAACATCACCGAGAGTACGCTTGTGCCGGGCAAATCGGTCACTGTAACTTGGAAAGTGAGCAACATCGGCAACGCCGATACGCGTAGCGGCTGGACAGAACGCGTCTATCTCGTGAGCAACGAGACCGAAGAAGCGGTGCATGTAGGCAATACTTACTTCAGTAATACGCTACTCAATGGCGGCTACATCGCACGCAACGCCACCTTCAACCTCTCGCAGACCGTCGGTCTCGAAGGCGAAGTGACGGCGAAAGTGGTGGTTGAGCCAAGCAGCGGTTGCGGCGAGTACAACGCCGACCGCGCCAACAACACAAGCGGCGGAACCGCCGAGCTTGAGAAGCACTTGTTCCTTACCGCTCCCGACAACAGCGTGAAGGAAGGCGAGTCGATGCGCCTAACATTGAAGCGCAGCGGCGACCGTAGTATGGACGAGACATTCAGCATTGCTTCGTCTTTGCCCGAACACGCTAAGGTTCCGGCTACTGTGACCATCAGCAAAGGCCAATCGGCAGCGTCGTTCGACGTGGTTTGTCCGGACAACAACGTGGTGAACACCTACTCTAAGGTCACCATAACCGTGAACAAAGCCAACGGATACCCGCAGGATGTTGCCACATCCTTTAACCCAAATCGGTCAATAGAAGTGGAATAATTTGTGGTTGAATCTGTAATACGTTGATAATGAGTTATTTATAAAACCTATTTTCTAATGGCGGTCATTAGAAATCATTATTAGCAAAAGGCTTATAATCAAGCAGTTACAAAGTCAACCACAAAAATGGCCGTACTAATGACCGATTTGGGTTTAATATAAAGGACGACGAACTGCTGCCTCTCACCGTGAAGCTCGACAAGACCGAGTATAACGAGGGCGAAACGATGAAAGCAACCGTCAGCGTGCCTTACCGTATCGGCAATGATACGCTCACGGTCTACTTCAGCGTGGAGAAGCCGAAGCGCTTCCGCCTGCCTAAGAGCTACACCTTCGAGCATGGAGCGACAGAAGCTGTGATTGACATTCCGATTATTGACGATAACATCGCAGCCAACGACGAGACATTGCAGCTCAGCGTGTCGGCAGACCATCATCTGACGGGCACAGCGCTCTTTGTGCTGAAGGACAACGATGTGCCGGCGATAAGCATGACTCTGCTGCCCACAACCGTGAGCGAGGCGGCAGGCTACAACGCCATTCACGCCACCATCAAGCGCACCGAGGCAAAGAACAGCAAGATTACGCTGAAGCTGAGCGACGACAGCAACGGCGAACTCTACTACACAACGCCGATAACCATGCCCGAAGGTACAGAGGAAGTGACGTTTCCCATTGGCGTGAAGGACAACCAGAAGGTGGACGGCACACGCAAGGTGAAGTTCAGCGCAGCTATATACATCACCGATTGCGGCTGCTCTGCGATAGGCGACAAGCAGACCGTTGTGAGCGACACCATAACCGTCCTCGATAACGACGGACCTACGCTTAGTGTCTCTTCGAACAAGACAACTATCCTCGAAGGCGACGCTACAGGCGCTACGCTCACCATTAGTCGCAACGACGCAACGACCAGTCCGCTCACGGTTACGCTGAGCGCGAAGGGCGACGACCTGCAGTTTGCAAAGACCGTGACTATCCCTGCCGGAAAGGAGAGCGTTACAACGCCGTTCGTGGCGTTGAGCAACGAGGCCAGTGAGGGCAACCGCACCATTTCTGTCATCGCAAGCAGCGACGGCTATAGTCCCGGTACGGTGTGGATGCTCATCTCCGACCAGACTCTGCCCGACGCAGAGATGCAGACTCCTGCATGCGACGCAGAGATAGAGGCAGGAAGCAAGGCGAAAGTGACGGTAACGGTGAAGAACATCGGTGCCATCAAGATGCCGAAGGGCACACAGATCCGCACAAGCATCGGCTCAAGCTCTACTATGACGCAGACAGATGCCGACATCGCGGTGGGCGCTACCTACACATCTGTTGTGGAGCTGGACGCACCGAGCGTGCCCGGCAACTACAGAGTGACGGCAGAAATCAACCCGAACGGCACCGTAACCGAGTTGCAGACCATCAACAACAGCGCCTATACCGAGACAACCGTAACGACAGCATACACTTACGACGTCAAATCCGCGAAGAATACGTATAACATTGGCGAGAAGGTAGTGCTGGGCGGCACGGTGAAAACACGCAGCGGCGCTACGGCAGCCAACGTTGAGGTAGAACCATATATCATCTATGCCGGTTCGCGTATAGCTCTGAAAGCCACCACCGACGCCGAGGGCAAATACTCTGCAGAGTACACCATCCAGGCAGGTATGGGCGGCGAGTATGGATACGGTGTCTGCACACCGGGCGAGAACATCAGCGCCCAGCAGGGCACTTTCGCCGTGTATGGCATCTCTCGCACCACAACCGAGTACATCAAGCACGAGATGTACGAAGGCGATGTGGCTCGCGGCACTATCAAGGTGAAGAACATGAGCAGTCTGCCTCAGCACAGTCTGACAGCAACCTGCGAACCGAACGAACAGTATGAGGTTACGTTCGGCGGCGACACAGAGCTTGCGGGCGGCGGAACAGCCGAGATAAGCTACACCATCAAGCCGCTTTCGCTCTCTAAACCTAAGGAGTGGGACCGCCTGACGTTCAACATTACAACAGCCGAGGGCGCATCGCTCAGCGTAGTGACCTACAACTACACACGCAAGCATACGCCGAATCTCGTGGTGTCTACCAACAGCATCAACACCACCGTGACCAAGGGTAAGGTGCGCACATATCCCATCGTGCTCACCAACACCGGCATCGCAGAGACGGGCAAGATAACCGTGTCGCTGCCAGCCGCGCTTTCCGACTTCATCAGTCTGGCTACGCCTGCCACAATGCCGTCGCTGGCAACTGGCGACAGTGCTACGGTGATGCTTAAGTTCAACGCTGCCAACTACGACGTGAATGTCTACCAGAAAGGTAGCATCGCCATCAACTGCAGCGAGGGCAACGGCAAGCAGATTGGCTTCAACGTGAAGGTGGTGAGCGAGGAGAAGGGCAACCTTCGCATCCGCGTTCGCGACGAGAACACCATATACGGCAACAAGGACGGTGAGCATCCGTACGTCAGCAACGCCAGCGTGCGACTCACCGACTACAATACCGGCGCACTCGTGATGCAGGACGTGACGGGCGACGACGGCAGCATTACGTTCAACGGTCTGAACGAAGGCTACTACCACCTGCACGTTACGGCAGACCGCCACGACACCTACGACCAGAACGTACTGGTGAGTCCGGGCGAAACAACCGAGCATCTTGCCACAATCAGCTACCAGGCAATCAGAGTAGACTGGACGGTGGAGGAGACAGAGGTGGAGGACGAGTACGACATCACCACCAAGCTGACATACGAGACGCAGGTGCCTGTGCCGGTAGTGGAGATGAATGCTCCCGACGCAATCATTCTTGCAGACATCAACCGCGGCAAGAGCGCACTCTTCAACGTAGTGCTGCGCAACCGCGGACTCATTGCCGCACAGAACGTGCAATACACACCGCCAACGGCAGACGGTTTCGTGTTCATGCCGATGGTCGAATACACGGGCTTCACGCTCGCTCCCGAGCAGAGCTACGTCATACCGGTGCTCGTGATGCACGAGGAGGACTTCAACAGCGACGACTTCGCACGCAACGTGAAGCGCAAGATGGTGCAGTATGCTGAGGGCAGAGCAAAGAAGAAGTGCTTCGGCAATATGGGCACCCAGTTTGAGTGGCCCTGCGGCGACGGCGCTAAGTACGCATGGATAGGTTCTATCATCAGATTCGTGCAGGACAACGCCGAATGTTCTGACCCACAACCAGCAGGTGGACACGCTGTGTTTTATCCAGATATACAACCTGGCTTGGGCGGTGGTCCTTGGGGCGGTGCTGGCGGCTATGCAACGGCGAGCGGCGGCAGAACAGACGCCAAGGCTCTGCTTAAACTGTTCTGTACAGCAATAGAGTGTGTGCCGCTTCCCGACCTGCCAACTTGCGTGGCGCCAGCCATAACCAACGCTCTTGAAGGATCGGCTCTGCAATTTGCAGGCGACTGCGCTATGGATTATCTCAGCGGAAAGGTAGCCGACAAGATTCCGTTGTTCAGCTGCCTGAAGGGTATAGCTTCCAACTACGGACCGGACATGGTAGAGTGTCTCGGAAAATGGGGTAAGGAGATGGCCGATAAGTTCAGCAAGGCGCCGCTGCGCAAGGCAGCTGCTGCCGAGGACAAGCCGATACCGGCTCTGATGGAGTCGTCGGGCTATAAGCAGTTCCTGTTCTACAGCTACTTCGACACATACATGGAGTACAACCGACAGCTCACCCAGGCGCCAGAAGCTATAAGCATGAAGGACTTCGGCGTGGAGCTGATGTCGGCAATACACAAAGCCGACCTTGAGCTGCAGAAGATGCGCGTGGACGGCACGCTTTGGACGTTCGACCTGAACACCATTCCGGACAACACCACGGTGGACGACAAGAGCCAGGGTATGGGCGCATACCTCACATCGCTCATGCCGAACAAGAGTGCCAACATAGCCGACTTCTCGCTGCGCAACTATGTGGAGCGTCTGCGCAACACATGGAGCAAGGAGGACGGACGCGGCTATATCAGCGCTAACCACATGGATGAGGCTGTTGTGGCAGACATTCTGCAGACACGCCAGAACTGTGTGACGAAGCTCGTCAACCTGGGCATACCTACATGGACCGACCTCATGGGAAGCGCACGCAAGGACATGCTGCAGTATATGGAGACGCAGTCGGAGAACACCTGCGCACAAGTGAAGCTCGAGATAAAGCAGAAGCTGGTGCTCACGCGTCAGGCGTTCCGCGGCACGCTCACCATTGAGAACGGATCGAGCAACGCCATCGAGGACATCCTCGTCGACGTGAACGCTACGAACATGGAGACCGGCTTCATGGCTACATCGCGCGAGATGCAGATAGCTATCGAGAAGATAGAAGGCTTCGATGGCGAGAAGGACGGTGCATGGCGACTGGGCGCAGGCAAGAAGGGCGTGGCTACCATACTCTTCATTCCTACCAAGTATGCAGCGCCCGAGAACCTCACCACCTATAGCTTCGGCGGAACGCTGAGCTTCAAGGACGGCAGCACAACGCAGAACCGCTCGCTCTTCCCCGTGAGCCTGCAGGTGAAGCCGTCGCCAGAGCTCGACCTCACTTACTTCATGCAGCGCGACGTATACGGCGACAACCCGCTCACGCCCGACGTCGTTGAGCCGGTGATACCTGCCGAGTTCTCGGTGCTCATACACAACAAGGGCAAGGGCGACGCCAACAACGTGCGCATGATTACGAAGAAGCCTGAGATTGTGGAGAACGAGAAGGGACTGCTCATCGACTTCGACATCATCAGTTCGAGTCTTAACGGAGGCGAGAAGACGATGGCGCTCGACGACGACATCGCTACGCAGTTTGGCACTATAGCCGCCGGCACTGCCTCGTACGCCACATGGGACCTCACAGCGTCGCTCATGGGCCACTTCACCGAGTACGACGTGAGCGTTACGCACGTGACCGACTACGGCAACCCCGACCTCTCGCTGCTCGACCGCGTCACCATACACGAGTTGATACACAGCCTGAACGCCACAATCGGCGACAAGGTGTACCGCGCATGGATCACTAACGACGAGCCCGACGCGGAGGATGCGCCCGACCATATCTACTTCGCCAACGGCACCGACGAGGAACTGGTGACGCTGAGTGGGGAGACCAGAATGGAGCGCATCGATGCTACGCACTACCGCGTGACGGTGCCCACCGACCTGCCGCGCAACTGGTTCTACACGGCTGTGGCTAATCCGGCGGGAAAGTACGCGAAGATACTCAGCATAACCGACGAGACGAACAACCGACCGCTCGACCCGGCTAACTTCTGGACAACCGACTACACGATGAAGGACGGCATCGACCCGCAGCTCGACTATCGTCTGCATATTGCCGACATCGTTTCGGGCAAGGGCACGAACAAGTACATCGTGGAGTTTGAACCGATACCTGAGCTGCGACTCGACGTGAAGAGCATCACGACGGTGCCTGCCGACGACCAGATTGCGGAGAAGCCGATAGAGGAGCTTACCGTGGAGTTCAACAAGGATATCAAGCCCGAGACTTTCACGCGCGAGGACATCGTGGTGCGCCACGAGGGCAAGCTCTACAGCGGCGACATCGCCATCGCACCGAAGGACGAAGCCTCGAAGCGCGTGTTCAACCTCAACACAAGCGGTCTGAGCGAGAACGGCTACTACGTGCTGCAGGTGAAGACCGACAACATCACCGACGCCGAGAACTATCTGGGCGCTGAGGGCAAGATGGTGAGATGGATGCTCTTCAAGGACGGACTGGTTCACTACAACGTGCATGTTCTGCCGCTTGCCGACTGGGGAAGTGTGGAGTGTGTGAAGGACGCTCCTACAGAAACGCCTGCCGCTTTTGCAAAGCGCGGCATGAAGAAGGCTGAAGCCAACAGCGGACAGTTGGCTTACGGCGGCGGAATGACCTTCAAGGCTACGCCGAGCAAGGGCTACAAGTTCGTTTGCTGGAAGGACAACGCCACCGACGAGGTGCTCTCAAACAACGCCGAATACCACGTGGAGGCACGCAACACGCTCGACATATCGGCTGTGTTCGAGGCTGAGACGTATAAGGTGACGGTGAAGTGCGACGCCGACGGCGGAACGATGGACGTGGCATCCGGACTCTACGAGTACGGCACGAAGCTCACGCTCGACGCAAAGGCCAACGAGGGCTATCGTCTGGACGGCTACAAGCTCAACGGCGTGCAGACCGAGACTGCCGCTCCGTATGAACTGACAGTTGAAGGACCGACAGAGGTGGAGGTGCTCTTCCACGACCTCTCGCCCGTAGACGTTATTCTCGACGAGCGCAAAGACTATCAGCGCCCCGTTGAATACGTGAGCGCAGCGAGTCTGGAGAACGGCACGAACGTGAAGCTCTACCGCTCGTTCCTCAAGGAAGCATGGAACACTATCTGTCTGCCGTGCGCCGTGGAGAACCCCGAGGAGGTGTTCGGTGCAGGTACGCAGGTGGCAAAGCTCGCAGGCATGACGCCGACGTCGCTCACCTTCGAGTATGTAGAGAAGATGGAGGCTAACACGCCGTACATCATAAAGCCTACAGCGGTGAACAACGCGGCTTACGCCAACGTAGCGTCGCCAACGGTGCTCTATGACCTCGGAATGCGCAAGCTCGAAGACCTGCCGGAGGGCATGGACCGACCGACGTACGAGACCGAGAGCGGAGTGTCGTTCATCGGAGCGTACAGCGTAGTGGAACTGCCGGCTAACGAGGGCTACTACTACATCAGCGGCAACAAGTTCTACTACATCGACGTGCCCGTGCCCACAACACGCTACCGCGGATTCTTCCATTCCGACGTACACAACGGCGCTATGCTCAGTCTGGCTTTCGGCGGTGGAACGACAACCATAGAGGATGTCTACTTCCTGCCTGCCGGCGCCGGCGATATCTATGACCTCACCGGCAAGAAGGTGCGCTCGAGCGGCGAGTCGCTCGACGGACTGAAGCCCGGCGTGTACATCACGAAGAACAAGAAGTTCGTGGTGAAGTAGGTTGGAGATGTTGATGTGGTGAGATGTTGAGATGTTGACATTTGAAATGTTGAGATGTTGAGGTGTTGAGATGTTGAGATGTTGACATGTTGACATTTGATATTTTGATGTTGGGATGTTGACATCTCCCACTACTTTCAATGAAAAATCCCTCTAAGAGGGACAAATCTGCTGAATATTTCCCTCAATGAGGGACGTTTTAAGCCCAAAACGTCCCTCATTGAGGGATTTTTTCGTTTTTGGCTCATACTTGCAAGTAAAGATTCTTTATTATTGCTGTCCGCTAAAACTCCAAAGAGCATAAAAACCCTGCCCGAAGTCCT
>OIZH01000010.1_pt1 | contig 38471 bp, 24 predicted proteins | sample 1588511 | NCBI WGS metagenome assembly OIZH01 (sample SAMN03283237) | human gut metagenome | biome: human-associated habitat; material: feces | host: Homo sapiens | place: Peru | collected 2012
AGTTCCAGCCTATAACCTCTACTGGCAAGGCTGACAAGTACATGAACTGGCACGGCGGCGTCGACTTCAACCCACTCGACAACAAGACTATCACCGTGGGCCTGTGGCAGGACAACGGCAAGCAGGACAACGGCAGCGCATGGGTGCTGCAGGAGATGGTGTCGAACACGTACACCGTTAGCGGTGCAAGCGTCACAATCAACGGCAAGACATACAACGACGGCGAGACTATCACCGTAAGCGGTTCGCTGCTGCCGAGCGACGTCACCGCTCCCGAGAAGGAAGGCAAGTTCGCCACCGTACAGATCGACCCCGAGACAAAGACCATCACCGTAGCATACTACGACCTGCCCACACTCGAGGACAGCGAGCCGTACACCAACGCATGGCTCTATCCTATTCAGCAGGACAAGGTGGGCGACGCGTCTGCATGGCAGAAGAACAACGTATACACATTGGGCAACAACGTGCTCCAGGCAAGCTTCCTCAACACCGAAAAGGCTATCTACTTCCTCGGCTCTAAGGCTATGAACCTCGTGGCTGGCACTGAGCCTTTCTACGTGAACTTCGGTTCGGGCGTGAGCGTGGCAGCAAGCCAGATGACTCTCGGAAAGGTAGAGCTGGTAGACCTCGCTGCCGAGCCGAACGCCATCCGCGGCGCCAAGCACTATGCCGGCAAGGCTCTGCAGGCTAACTACACATACTCGTACAACGGACAGCAGATCAGCATCGTATGGCGCGCCGTGCTGCGCTCGGGCAGCCACTACCTGCGCACCGAGATGGAGCTCACCGGCGTAGACGACGTGGATATGTTCAGCATCATACCGATGTCGTACAAGGTGGACACCAAGGCTGCTGGCAGCAAGCCGAGCGCTATCGGCAACACACGCGGACAGGTGGTTCTGAACGACAAGATATTCGCTGGTCTTGAGACTCCTACCGCTTTCAACACCGTAGAAGACGTGGCTAACACCAACTACTCTGTAATTCAGGGTATGTGGAGCCGCCACACCACTCTGAAGAAGGGCGACACATGGAAGGTGTCTGCCGTTGTGGGCCTCATCGCGCAGGACGGCAAGCAGAGCTCTAAGAACATCCGCGAGACACAGAAGCGCCGTTCGTTCCTGGCTTACTCTGAGCGCGAGCGTGCAGTGCCTTGGCGTGCCAACCCCTGCTACATCAGCTGGTATGAGCTTAACATCGACCGCAACAACGCTGCTCCTGGCAGAGAGTACACAAACATGACTGCCGACGGCGTGCTCGACGTATTGGCACACTGGAAGAGCAGCCTTTGGGACCGCTACAACGTGGCTCCGAAGAACTTCGTAATCGACGACGGATGGGACAACTACGGCACATGGACATTCCATAGCGGTTTCCCAAGAGAGATGCGCGACATTGCTTCGCAGGCTGCCGACATGGGCGCAAGCGTAGGTGCTTGGCTCGGTCCGGTAGGTGGCTACGGACAGAGCGGCGAATATCGTCGCAACTACTGGAAGAACAACGGTGGCATGCAGCTCTCTAACCCTAAATACTACGACACATTCCTCGCAGCAGCAACAAACCTCGTGAAGAACCAGCACGACGAGAACGGCAAGGGCTCGTTCGGCTTCTTCAAGTTCGACGGCATCTCCGCTCAGGGTACAGCCGTAGGTCCCGACCCGGGCGACACCGGCAACGAGAACGCTGAGGGCATCATCCGTATGGAGCAGTACATCCGCGATAACCTCAAGGAGGACATCTTCTTCAACACTACTGTAGGCACATGGGCTTCACCGTTCTGGTACAAGATCACCGACGCTACATGGCGTCAGGACGCCGACTGGAAGAAGATCGGCACCAACCCGAACGACCGCGAGGCATGGATCACATATCGCGACATGCAGGTATATAACATCTACGTTACCGACTCTCCGCTCTGCCCGATCAACACGCTGATGACTCACGGCTTCATCCTCACCGAGCACGGCGACGTGAGCAAGAACATGAACTACGAGAACGCTCTCAACGAGCTGCGCTGCGCCTTCGCTTGCGGTAGCGGCATGGTAGAGCTCTACAACGACTATAAGCTCATGGACAACATCAACAACGGCAAGCTGTGGTCTGACCTCGCCGACCTCATCAAGTGGCAGAAGGACAACGCTGACGTGCTGATGGACGCTCACTGGGTAGGCGGCAATCCGTGGAACGGCTACAGCCACGAGATATACGGCTGGGCAGCATGGAACGGCAAGAAGTCGACACTCACCCTGCGCAACGGCGACACAAAGGCGAAGTCTATCACTCTCACTCTGCGTGAGGCTCTGGAGATTCCGGCTAACATCTCTGGCAAGATCGTCCTCACAAAGCCGTTCGACGACCAGGCAGCTCTGGAGGGTCTCACCGAGGGCGAGGCTATCGACATCGACCAGCAGCTCACACTCACTCTGCCTGCTAACAGCGTGTTCATGTTCGGCGGCGTAGACGCCGACCCGTCTTCTGCCATCAATGGCGTTGTGAACAACAAGAATGAAAAAAAAACGCTCGCCGACACCACTCTTTACGACCTGAGCGGTCGCAAAGCCACAAGCAAGCACGGCGTGCTCGTAAGTAACAACAAGAAATTCATAGTACGCTAAGTCTGACACTCGGACAAGCATATAATAAAGACAAAGAGGAGCCTCGGCAAACACCGAGGCTCCTCTTTTTTTGTTTTAAACGTACCATCCAGGGGGTGCAGCTGTCTCAGCTGCACCAACAAAGCAAACGGCATTCTTCAGGGGGTGCAGCTGTCTCAGCTGCACCAACAAAGCAGACGGCATTCATTTGTTGCCGGTTGGTGCACTTGAGACAAGTGCACCCCCTTGAAGGCACCCCAACCATCTGTGTGCATCTGTGAAATCCGTGGGAGAACATCGCAGCAGAAGACAGCGTGGGTACGACGGGGATGCCGCACCCTATACAATCGGCAGCGAGATGCCCTGTATCTTCTGATAGATATCGAGCGCGAAGATGTCTGTCATGCCCGAGATGAAGTCGATGACAGCCATGACACGCGTCTCGAAGTCGTCGCTGTTGATGTCGTACTGACTGCTGAAGCGCTTGCGCAACTGCTCCGAGTGGAACTTGCCGGGCTCGGTAGCAGCCTCGATGAGCGTATCCATCAGCGTCTCCATAATCTTATAACCCGACAACTCCACGTCGAGCACCGGCTTAGAGTTGTAGATGCGCTGCACGCTCACCTCGATGCAATGGCGGTAGGCGGCGCTCACGAGCGGAGACACATGGTCGATGAGCGAGCCCTGCAGCTTGCCTTCAAGAATCTCCAGTTCGTGCTGCACGAACGCCTTCGCACACTCGCTCTCGAGCAGTCCGATAGCGCAGGCACGCATATACACAATCTTCTCGTTGTTGTCGGTGATACCCTCCTCGTCGATGCGGTTGAGGATATGGCGGCGTGCGTCGTCGCCGAAGAAGCCCAGCAGCAGACCGCTTGCCTCGTCGTAGGAGAGGATGCGCAGCTTGTGAGCGTCCTCGATGTCCATTATCTCGTAGCAGATGTCGTCGGCAGCCTCAACAAGGTAGACCAGCGGATGGCGTGCATAGCGCAACGGTTCGCCCTCAGCCGAGAGGCGCAGCATGCCGAGGTCGTCAGCGATGCGCTGGAACGCCTCCTGCTCGAAGCAGAAGAAGCCGAACTTGCCCTTCTTGCCGGCGCACTCGCTCGAGTAAGGATACTTCACGATGGAAGCCAACGTAGAGTAAGTCATCACGAAGCCGCCGTCACGTCGCCCGTGGAAGCGGTGCGTGAGCAGTCGGAAGGCGTTGGCGTTACCCTCGAAGTGCGTGAGGTCCTCCCACATCTGCGCCGACACACGAGGCTTCAGCGCCAGTCCCCTACCCTCGCGGAAGAACGCCTGTATAGCCTTCTCGCCGGAGTGACCGAACGGCGGATTGCCCATGTCGTGCGCCAGACACGCCGTGCTCACGATGGTGCCAAGCTCCTCGAAGAGCGTACCAGAGAGTTCGGGACGAACACGCTTCAAGGCTCGCGCCACGTCGTTGCCAAGCGACATGCCCACGCTCGCCACTTCGAGCGAGTGAGTCAGTCGGTTGTGCACGAAGATGCTGCCCGGCAGCGGGAACACCTGTGTCTTGTTCTGCATGCGGCGGAAGGGCGCCGAGAAGATAAGGCGGTCGTAGTCGCGCTTGAACTCCGAGCGGTCGTCGTGGCGCTCAGGGTGGCGCAGCTCCTGTCCGAGACGCTTGTTAGATATGAGTTGTTGCCAGTTCATTGCCATAGTGGTTTTGTTTTATCGTTTATAGCACAAAATTAAAACTATTATTCCGAATAGACAAGAAGAATGCGCAGTCGGCGTCGCCATTTCCAGTTTTTTAATACTCCAAAACGGCGTTATCTCGTTATAATTAAGTACTTTTGCAGTTTGAAACATTACGTCATAAACTAAAATAGAAACACATAATGGTAAAGATAAAGATAGTGAACCGCGGAACGCAGCAGCTTCCGGCGTACGCCACACCGCAGAGCGCAGGCATGGATCTGCGTGCCAACATCACCGAGCCCATCACCCTGCAGCCTATGGAGCGCCGCATCATACCCACCGGACTGCACATCGCGCTGCCCGAGGGCTACGAGGCGCAGGTGCGTCCCCGTTCGGGTCTGGCTCTGAAGCACGGCATCACCGTGCTCAACTCGCCCGGCACCATCGACGCCGACTATCGTGGCGAGCTGGGCGTGCTGCTCATCAACCTCTCTACCGAACCGTTCGTGATTGAAGCCGGCGAGCGCATCGCACAAATGGTAATCGCACGCCACGAGCAGGGCGAGTTCTGCCTCGTTGAGGAGCTCGACGAGACCGAGCGCGGCGAGGGCGGATACGGACATACCGGAGTGAAGTAAGCAGCCTCCTACGGTTAGCCTCCATCGGCAACTCACTTCAAAACAATTAGAAAAGAAGAAGAAAAATGAAGAAAATCATACTCTTTGCGATAGCTGTGGCAGCCATCGCCCCTCTCTTCGCAATAGGCGGAGCGCGCACGGGAGCAGCAGTAGACCAGAAGTGCGACACGATGAGCATCTCAGCCGACTCGCTGCTGAAGGAGACGCCACTCTTCGACCGACTCTATCTCGACGCCGTGTGCCGACAGATAGACAGCGACTCCACTGCCTTCGACCTGCTTGAGCAGTGCCGCAAGATGCGACCCGACGCCGCCGAGGTCTACTACTCGCAGGCTATAGCATACGCCAAACGCGGCAACGACTCGCTTTCCATCGAGTATATGCGCCGAGCTGCCGAGCTGCAGCCCGACAACGACAACTATCTGGAGAACGTAGCCGAGACATACATACACCAGCGTGAGTACGACCGCGCCATCGAAGCCTACGAACAGCTCTACGCCCACCACCGCGACCGCAGCGACGTGCTCGAGATTCTGGTTCGCCTTTACGATGCGAAGAAAGACTATGCGAAGATGCTCTCCACCGTAGACCGCATGGAGCAGGCAGACGGACCGAGCGAGGACATCTCGTTCATGCGCATGGGCATCTACGAGCAGCAGGGCGACAAGAAGAACGCCTACCGCATACTGAAAGCGCTCACCGACGACCATCCCAACGAACCGTCGTACAAGGTGATGCTCGGCAACTGGCTCATGCAGCACGACCGCAAGAACGAGGCGTTCAAGTGGTTCGAGAGTGCGCTGCAGGACGACAAGCAGAACGAGTTCGCACTCAACTCGCTCTACGACTACTACCGCAACACGGGCGACGACGCAAAGGCACGACAGTTGCGCGACGACATACTGTTCAGCAAGCAGACCGACATAAAGACGAAGCTGTCTATGCTGCAGCAGGCCATTCGCGAGAACGAGCAGGAGCAGGGCGGCGACTCGACCATCGTGCTCGACATCTTCGACCGCGTGATGCGCACAGCGCCGCACAACGCCGACCTGTCTAACCTCAAGGCTGTGTACATGCGCCTGAAGAAGATGCCGCAGGACAGCATCAACGCCGCATACGCCCACACCCTCTCCTTCGAGCCCGACAACCTGTCGGCACGACTCACGCTGACGCAGAACTTGTGGGAGGAGAAGAAGTGGAACGAGGTGGTAGACCTCTGCGACAAGGGCATACAATACACACCCGAGGAGCTTATGTTCTACTACTTTATGGGACTCGCCTACGTGCAGCAGGACAAGGACGCTGAGGCTTACGACGCTTTCAAACGCGGACTCAGCGCCGTCGATCTCAGCAACGCCGACGAGACACAACGCACTATGGCGTCCGACATGTACGGACTCATCGGAGACATCAGCTACAGCAACGGCAAGTACGACGAGGCGTTCGGCGCATACGAGGAGGCGCTGAAGATGAAGGCGGACAACGTGCAGGTGCTCAACAACTACGCCTACTATCTCTCGATGCAGAACACACGCCTCGACAGCGCGGCAGAGATGAGTCTGAAGACGCTGAAGGAGGAACCTACGAACGCCACATTCCTCGACACCTACGCCTGGATCCTGTTCCTGCAGAAGCGCTACGACGAGGCGAAGGCGTACATCGACCTCACTCTCGCCAACGACAAGGACCCGAGCAACGTGCTCTGGGAACACGCCGGCGACATCTATCTGATGACGGGCGACAAGCAGAAAGCCGTAGAATACTGGCAGAAGGCGATTGAGAGCGGAGGCGACAAGACTCAGCTCGAACGCAAGATAAAGACACGCAAGCTGAAGTAGTGCAACGACGCTGCCGCGGCATGCAACCACCCGAATAAAATAGAAAAACCCACGAAACGAAACAGAAAACAATAATAAGATGAAGAAGATATTAAGATACGCCCCGATAGCCATGGCTATGCTGTTCATGGCTTCGTGTGCGAGCAAGAAGACCATCACCGACGGCACAAAACTGCCCTCGCTGCCACACGCACAGACCGAGAAGTCGGCTGAGAAGCAGTCGCTGCAGTTCGTGCAGCGCATTGCCGACAACAACGCCACCACAGCGAACATACTCGCCAGTGGCGACTTCACGCTGAGGACGGGCAGCAAGGAGATTACGGTGCCCGCCAAGCTCAGCATGCGCAAGGACGAGTGCATACGCATCCAGCTGCTCATGCCCATCCTGCGCAGCGAACTCGCCCGCATCGAGTTCACGCCCGACTATGTACTGCTCATCGACCGCTACCATAAGGAGTACATAAAGGCCTCGTATTCGGAGGTGAGCTTCCTCGCCAACAACGGCATCTCGTTCTACAGCCTGCAGTCGCTGTTCTGGAACCAGCTCACGGCGCCCGGCGCCAAGCACCTGTCTGCCGCCGACCTGAAGAAGTTCGCAGCAGACATAACTGCCACAGGTTCGCGTGTGCCTGTGTCGCTCTCAAGCGGCAACATGACATTCAAGTGGAGCGTAGACGCAGCCACAGCGCTCATCAAGAACGCCGACATCTCGTATCGCAGCGCTGCGCACGGCACATCGTCGCTCGCCTGGAGCTACGACGACTTCAAGACCGTAGGCGCAAAGAAGTTCCCGATGACGCAGCAGTTCGGCTTCAACACCAACTACGGCGGCAAGAACCATGCAGCGCAGGTGACGCTGCAGATGTCTACACCGAAGACCAGCGCCGACTGGGACGCCAAGACCGAGGTGTCGTCGAAGTATCGCAAGGTGGAGGTAGACGAACTGCTCCGCAAGATAACATCGCTGCAGTAAAAAACGCAGCGCAATTGATGCAATAAACACGTCGCAAGAATGAAGAAGTTAATAAACATAATGCTCGCCGCCCTGATAGCTCTCGCCCTGCCCTGCACGGCGAACGGCGTCAACGCCGAGCAACAGCAGCGCAAGACAACCGCCGCAAAGAAGACAACCACTCAGCGCAAGAAGACAACGACGGCAAGAAAACACGCCACCGCTGCAAAAAAGAAGACAACGCAGCGCAAGAAAACCGCTACAAAGAAGAGAAGCACAAAGCAGAACAACGCAAAGTATTCTACAGCCGAGATTCGCGGACTGCAGAGCAAGCGCTCGGGCATTCAAAAGGAGATAAGGAAACAGGAGGCGGCTCTGCGCGCCAACAAAGCCGACGTAAAGAAGCGCCTCAACGACCTGCTCATCCTCAACAGCGAGATAGACCGCCACAAGCAGAACATCGACGGTATACAGCGCGACATAACACACCTCGACGGCAACATCGGACTGCTCAACGCCCAGCTCGCCACGCTGCAGCAGCAGTTGAAGGAGCGTAAGGCGAAGTACGTGAAGTCGATGCGCTACATCTCAAGACAGCACACCATGCAGGACCGCCTGATGTTCATCTTCTCGGCGAAGAGTCTCACCGAGATGTACCGCCGTCTGCGCTTCGTGCGCGAATACTCGTCGTGGCAGAAGGCTCAGGGCGAGATGGTGAAGTCGAAGCAGCTGCAGGTAAACGAGAAGCATAAGCAGCTGCAGCAGGTGCGCGGACAGAAAAACGTGATGCTCAACAAGGGCAGACAGGAGCACCGCGCACTCGAAAGCAAGCAGAGCGAACAGCAGACTATGGTCAACTCGCTGCAGAAGCAGCAGAAGACCATACAGAGCGTGATTGCGAAGCAGCGTAAGGACGCCAGCGCCCTCAATGCGCAAATCGACCGACTCGTCGCTATAGAAGTGGAGAAGGCGCGCAAGCGTGCCGAGGAGGAGGCACGTCGCAAGGCTGCCGAAGCCGCCGCTGCGAAGAAGCGTCGCGAGGCAGAATTGGCTCGCAAGCGTGCCGAAGCAGAAAGAGCACGCGCCGAGAACGAGCGCCGACTGCGCGAAGCTCGCGAGGCAGAGGAACGCGCCAAGCAGCGTGCTCGCGAAGCTACAGCACAGCAGAAGGCATGCGCCGAACAGCAGGCTCGCGAGGCAGAGGCTCAGCGCGAGGCTATAGAGCGCAAGGCAAAGGCAGACGAACGCCGCTCCACGAAAGAAATCGCCAACGCCAAGCGCGAAGTGGAACAGACCTACACCGTGTCGTCGGTAGACCGCATGATGTCGGGCGGCTTCGAGGCAAACCGCGGACGTCTGCCCATGCCTGTATCGGGCGGCTACCGCATCGTGTCGCACTACGGACAGAACACCATCGAGGGTCTGCGCGGCGTGACGCTCGACAACAAGGGCATCAACATCAAGGGACAGCCAGGCTGCCAGGCACGCGCCGTATACGACGGCATAGTAAGTGCGGTGTACGGCATCGGCGGACAGTGGCTCGTGATGGTGCGCCACGGCGTTTACATCTCGGTCTACTGCAACCTCACGTCAGTAAGCGTGCATAAAGACCAGAAGGTGTCGACCGGTCAGGCGCTCGGAGCAGTCGGCGGCGAAGGCATACTGCAGTTCCAGCTGCACAAGAACAGCAGCCGACTCAACCCAGAGCCGTGGCTGAGACGATAAAACGCCCGAAACAGGGTAGAAAACTCAGTAAATATTTGCAAACGTTGCAGAAAATTAGTAATTTTGCATCGTTCAGTGGAATGAGGGGCTCCGAGAGAGCTCCTCATTTTTATTTATAAATGCAATATATGATAAACAAAGACACCGTAAGAAGTATCGTAGAAGAGTGGCTTGACGGCAAGGAGTATTTCCTTGTTGACATCGAGATAAGCCCCGACGACCGTATCGTAGTAGAAATTGACCATGCCGACGGCGTGTGGATTGAAGACTGCGTAGAATTGAGCCGTTTCATCGAAGACCACCTCAGCCGCGACGAAGAGGACTATGAACTTGAAGTAGGATCAGCCGGACTGGGACAGCCTTTCAAGGTGGCTCAGCAGTACCACTGCTTCGTAGGCAAGGACGTGGAAGTGCTCGACGCAGACGGAAAGAAGTACAAAGGCGTACTCAAAGCCGTTGAAGGCAACGACTTCACTGTGACGGTGCAGGAGAAGCAGAAGGTGGAAGGCAAGAAGCGCCCGCAGCTCGTAGACACAGACCACACCTTCCAGATGGACAAAGTGAAATATACAAAATACTTAATAAATTTCAAATAAGCTATGGCAGCAGTTAAAAAAGACGACGTGGTGAGCATGTTCGACTCTTTCAAGGAGTTTAAGGAGACAAAGAACATCGACCGCACTACTTTGGTAAGCGTTTTGGAGGAGAGCTTCCGCAACGTTCTCGCAAAGATATTCGGAAGCGACGAGAACTTCGACGTTATCGTAAACCCTGACAAAGGCGACTTCGAGATATACCGCAACCGTGTGGTAGTGGCTGACGGAGAGGTAGAGGACGAAAACAAGCAGGTGTCGCTCAAGGAGGCACGCAAGATAGAGCCCGACTACGAGGTGGGCGAAGACGTGTCGGAGCGTGTTGACTTTGCCAAGTTCGGTCGCCGCGCCATCCTCAACTTGCGCCAGACTCTCGCTTCGAAGATTCTTGAGCTCGAGCACGACTCGCTCTACAACAAATACAAGGACCGCGTAGGCCAGGTCATCGCAGCCGAGGTTTACCAGGTATGGAAGCGCGAGGTGCTCGTGGTAGACGACGAGAACAACGAGCTTATCCTCCCGAAGGCAGAGCAGATTCCGGCAGACGTATACCGCAAGGGTGAGACAATACGCGCCGTCATCGAGCGCGTTGACAACGAGAACAACAACCCGAAGATCATTCTCTCGCGCACCAGCCCGATGTTCCTCCAGCGCCTGCTTGAGGCAGAAGTGCCCGAGATTGCTGAGGGTCTCATCGCCATCCGCCGCATCGCACGCATCCCCGGCGAGCGCGCCAAGATAGCAGTAGAGAGCTTCGACGACCGCATCGACCCGGTAGGCGCATGCGTCGGCGTAAAGGGTAGCCGCGTTCACGGCATCGTACGCGAGCTCTGCAACGAGAACATCGACGTCATCTGCTACACCGGCAACACAAAACTCTTCATCCAGCGCGCGCTCTCACCGGCTAAGGTGTCGAGTATCAAGATTGACGAGGAGAACAAGAAGGCAGAAGTATATCTGAAGCCAGAGGAAGTGAGCCTCGCTATCGGCCGCAGCGGTCTGAACATCAAGCTCGCATCGCTGCTCACAGAGTACACCATCGACGTATTCCGCGAAGTGTCTGAAGAGGACGCCGACGAGGATATCTACCTCGACGAGTTCGCAGACGAGATCGACCAGTGGGTTATCGACGCCATCAAGGGCATCGGTCTCGACACAGCCAAGGCAGTGCTCAACGCTCCGCGCGACATGCTCGTTGAGAAGGCAGACCTCGAAGAGGAGACTGTCGACAACGTGCTGAAGGTGTTGCGCGCCGAATTCGAGTAATCAAGATACACATATAAGGGAGTCTCAAAACCGCACGGTTTTTGAAGCTCCCTTAGCGAGTATCTACACACTAACATATTTATAAACAAATTTTATAAGGAAAAGGAAAGACGTAAAGCGGGTAGCTTTCTCCACGCAACGCCCCGAAAAAGGGCACGAGGCCGAAGCAGAGGTAGGCAGACGTTTTACTTTTTTACTCCTTTACTCTTTTACTTTTAAAACAGCAAAATATGAGCATCAGGTTAAACAAAGCATTACGAGAGTTGAACATCGGGCTCCAAACGGCAGTGGAGTTCCTTGAGAAAAGAAGTGACCTTGGAGAGGTAAAGGCAGAGCCCAGCTTCAAGCTGAGCGACGCACAGTACGCCGCACTCGCTGGAGCCTTCCAGCAGGACAAGGAGGTTCGTTCTCAAGCCGAGAAACTCTTGCAGAAGAAGCCGAAAGAGAAGAAACGCAGCGAGGAGACCCAGGCTGAGCCGCTCCTCAAATCGTCTACTCAGCAGCAGTACAAGCCGCTGGGCAAGATAGATCTGGACAGTCTGAACAAGAAACCGGCACAGAAAAAGCCAGCAACACCTGAGACTCATAAAGAGCCGCAGGCAAAGACTAATGCCGTAAGTCATAAGCCGGCAACAAATTCCGAAGCACCACAGAAAGCAAGCACAGAGGCTAAAGTGGACAATCAAAACAAAAATCAGAACACTGTGGGTCAGAACAAAGAGCACAAGCAGGAAAAGAAACAGGAAGCAGCAAAGACTGTTGTAAACAACACAGCAAGCGCCCCGAAGAAGGTGGACGCCGCAGAGAAGCCGGCAGAAGCACCGAAGACAGAGACAGGCATCTTCACCACAAAGAGCGAGAAGAAGATACTCAACGCGCCGAAGGTTAACGTATTGGGCAAGATCGACCTCTCTACGCTCAACCAGAGCACTCGTCCGAAGAAGAAGTCGAAGGAGGAGAAGCGCAAGGAGCGTGAGGACAAGGCGCAGCAGCAGCGCGGCGACAAGAAGAAGCGCGAACGCATCAACAAGGTGCGCGTAGACATCAACGCTGCGTCTAACCAGCCCAACGGCGGCAACAACAACGGCGGCAAGCAGAACGGTGGCGGCAATGCCGGCACAAGCAACAAGAACAAGAAGAAGAACCGCAACCGCGGCGGACAGCAGAAGCCGGCTGAGGTGAACGATGAGGACGTAGCACGCCAGGTAAAGGAGACGCTCGCACGCCTTACTAACAAGCAGAACCAGAACAAGAAGGGCGCCAAGTATCGTAAGGAGAAGCGCGAGGCTGCTCAAGAGAAGATGAACGAGGAGCTGCGCGAGGAGAAGAAGGAGAGCAAGACACTGAAGCTGACGGAGTTCGTTACCGTATCGGAACTCGCTACGATGATGAACGTAAGCGTGAACCAGGTTATCGGTACGCTCATGAGCGTGGGCATCATGGTGTCTATCAACCAGCGCCTCGACGCCGAGACCATCAACCTCGTTGCTGAGGAGTTCGACTTCAAGACAGAATACGTAAGTGCAGAAGTGCAGGAGGCAATCACCGAGGTGGAGGACGACGAGAACGACCTCGTTCCGCGCGCTCCGATCGTAACCGTGATGGGTCACGTAGACCACGGTAAGACCTCTTTGCTCGACTATATACGCAAGACAAACGTCATCGCTGGCGAGGCTGGCGGCATCACACAGCACATCGGTGCATACAACGTGCAGTTGGAGGACGGACGTAAGATTACGTTCCTCGACACTCCGGGTCACGAGGCGTTCACCGCTATGCGTGCCCGTGGTGCTCAGGTGACGGATATCGCCATCATCATCATCGCTGCCGACGACGCCGTGATGCCTACCACCAAGGAGGCTATCGCACACGCTCAGGCTGCCAACGTGCCGATGGTGTTCGCAATCAACAAGATCGACAAGCCGGGTGCTAACCCCGACCGCGTACGTGAGGAACTTGCAAGCATGAACCTCCTCGTAGAGGAATGGGGCGGCAAGTACCAGTGCCAGGAGATAAGCGCCAAAAAGGGTATCGGCATCAGCGACCTCATGGAGAAGGTGCTCCTCGAGGCAGAGATGCTCGACCTGAAGGCCAACCCTAACCGCAAGGCTACGGGTTCTATCATCGAGTCGTCGCTCGACAAGGGCCGCGGCTACGTTTCTACGGTGCTCGTAAGCAACGGTACGCTGCGCGTGGGCGACAACATCATCGCCGGCACATCATGGGGACGCATCAAGGCTATGTTCAACGAGCGCAACCAGCGCATACAGTCGGCAGGTCCGGCTGAACCTGCAATCATCCTCGGCTTGAACGGCGCGCCGACAGCCGGCGACTCGTTCCACGTGCTCGAGACAGAGCAGGAGGCACGCGACATCGCCAACAAGCGTCTACAGCTGCAGCGCGAGCAGGGTCTGCGCACACAGAAACGTCTCACCCTCTCTGATATCTCTCACCGCATCGCTCTCGGTTCGTTCAAGGAGCTTAACATCATCGTTAAGGGTGACACCGACGGTTCTATCGAGGCTCTCTCCGACTCATTCATCAAGATGTCTACAGAGAAGATCAAGGTGGACGTCATCTACAAGGCAGTAGGTCAGATTTCGGAGAGCGACGTAACGCTCGCCGACGCTTCAGACGCCATCATCGTGGGCTTCCAGGTGCGCCCGTCTGCCGCAGCACGCAAGCTGGCTGAGCAGGAAGGCGTTGAAATCAACACCTACTCTGTCATCTACGACGCTATCGACGACGTCAAGTCGGCTATGATCGGTATGCTCGACAAGGTGAAGAAGGAGGTTATCACCGGTCAGGTAGAGGTGCGCGAGGTCTACAAGATCTCGAAGGTGGGCACCGTTGCCGGCTGCTACGTAACAGAAGGCAAGGTACACCGTGTCGACCGTGCTCGTGTCATCCGCGACGGTATCGTGGTTCACACAGCCGACATCGCAGCCCTCAAGCGCTACAAGGACGACGTGAAGGAGGTTGCTACCAACTTCGAGTGCGGTATCTCGCTCGTCAACTTCAACGACATACAGCAGGGCGACGTGCTCGAGACCTTCACAGAGATTGAGGTAAAGCAGACACTGTAAGAATACGGAACTTAGTTAAATCATAGATATATGAACTTACTTGAACACATTGTAGCTCGCGCAAAGAGCAACAAACAACGCATCGTGCTCCCTGAAGCAACAGAGGAGCGCACTCTGAAGGCTGCCGACCGCGTCCTCGCTGACGACCTGGCTGACCTTATCCTCATCGGCAACCCCGACGAGCTGAAGACTCTCGCTGCAAAGTGGGACCTTCACAACATCGACAAGGCTACCATCGTAGACCCGTTGAACAACCCGAAGGCTGAGGAGTATGCAGAGCTCCTCGCCGAGCTTCGCAAGAAGAAGGGCATGACCATCGAGCAGGCTCGCGAACTCGTGAAGAACCCGCTCTACCTCGGCTGCATGATCATCAAGACCGAGGGTGCCGACGGCCAGATCTCTGGTGCGCTGAGCACAACGGGCGACACTCTGCGCCCTGCACTGCAGATTATCAAGTGCGCTCCCGGCGTGACATGCGTGAGCGGCGCAATGCTCATGCTCACCCACGAGCACCAGTACGGCGATGACGGCATCATCGTGATGGGCGACGTAGCCGTTACACCGGTTCCTACAGCAGAGCAGCTGGCTCAGATCGCTGTTTGTACAGCGCAGACAGCACGCTCGGTGGCTGGCATCCAGGACCCGCGTGTGGCTATGCTGAGCTTCTCTACAAAGGGCTCTGCAAAGCACGAGGTAGTAGACAAGGTTGTTGAGGCTACACGCCTCGCTCACGAGCTGGCTCCTGAGCTGAAGCTCGACGGCGAGCTGCAGGCAGACGCTGCTCTCGTGCCGGCTGTAGGCGAGAAGAAGGCTCCGGGCTCTCTCATCGCAGGCCACGCTAACGTGCTCGTTGTGCCGAACCTTGAGGTGGGCAACATCTCTTACAAGCTCGTTCAGCGCCTGGGCAACGCCCTCGCTATCGGTCCGATCCTCCAGGGTATCGCTCGTCCGGTGAACGACCTTTCTCGCGGTTGCTCTATAGAGGACATCTACTACATGGTGGCTATCACAGCTTGCCAGGCAATGGACGCTAAGTAAATTTTGAATTTTGAGTTTTGAATTTTGAGTTGTCGGCTTCGCCGATTTTGAATTATTCAATTTTGAATTCATAACTCAAAACTGATAAACTCAAAATGCGCATAGCGCATAATTCAAAACTCAAAATTCAAAACTCAAAATTGCGACGCATGTCGCAACAATTCAAAACTCAAAATTCAAAACTCAAAACTCGTAAAAATGAAGATATTAGTTCTTAATTGTGGCAGCTCTTCAATCAAGTACAAGCTGTACAATATGGACGACAACTCAGTGCTGGCAGCAGGCGGCGTTGAGCGTATCGGTCTTGATGAGGCATTCATCAAAATCACTCTGCCTAACGGCGAGAAGAAAAAGATCATGCACGACATGCCCGACCATAAGGAAGGCGTCAACTTCGTGTTCCAGTGCTTGCTCGACCCTGAGTTCGGCGCTATCAAGTCGCTCAGCGAGATCGACGCCGTAGGTCATCGCATCGTGCAGGGTGGCGACCTCTTCGAGAAGAGCGTCATCGTCGACAAGTCGGTAGAGGACGGCATCGAGAGCCTCTGCGACCTCGCTCCTGTACACAACGCAGGCCACCTGAAGGGCTTGCGCGCCGTAGACAAGCTGATGCCGGATGTGCCGCAGGTATGCGTGTTCGACAACGCATTCCACAGCACCATGCCCGACTACGCTTACCTCTACGCCGTGCCTTACGAGCTCTACGAGAAGTATCACGTACGCCGCTACGGCTTCCACGGCACCAGCCACCGCTACGTATCGCAGCGCGTGTGCGAGTTCCTTGGCCGCGACATCAAGACACAGCGCATCATCACCTGCCACATCGGCAACGGCGCTTCTGTGTCTGCCGTTAAGTTCGGCAAGTGCGTCGACACCTCTATGGGTCTCACTCCGCTCGCTGGCGTGATGATGGGCAGCCGTTCTGGCGACATCGACCCGTCTGCCGTTACATTCCTCATGGAGAAGCTCGGCAAGAAGCCGCAGGAGATGGCCGACTTCCTCAACAAGGAGAGCGGTGTGCTCGGCATCACCGGCATCTCTTCTGACATGCGCGAGGTAGAGAGCGCTGCTGCTGAGGGCAACGAGCGCGCACAGCTCGCTCTGAAGATGTACAACTACCGCATCAAGAAGTACATCGGCGCTTACGCTGCCGCTATGGGTGGCGTTGACATCATCGTATGGACAGCCGGTGTAGGCGAGAACCAGATTGGCACTCGTCTTGAGGCTTGCTCGGGCCTTGAGTTCCTCGGCGTAGAAATGGACGCAGAGGCTAACAAGGTGCGCGGCGAGGAGGCTATCATCTCTAAACCGGAGTCTAAGGTAACGGTTTGCGTTATCCCGACCGACGAGGAGCTGATGATCGCTAAGGACACTATGGCATTGCTTCAGAAGTAAGCAGCTGTCTTTTGCCGCGACGCATGGCTTCGCAGCCTCTGCTTCGACGGCATAAGCCATAAGCATAAACTAAACACACGGGGATATACCTGCATAGGGTGCATCCCCGTTTTTTCGTATCGTATAGCTATATATAAATTTCGTATCGTATGACTATATATAAATGCTGTTGGTGAAAAAATCCACCATATCTCCCAGTACCTGCCTAACCCACTCTGTATAAGCGCAATAAAGGCTGGCAGATAACTCTAAAAACGGGGTTATCTACCAGCCATCTGCCAGGGCATCTACCAGGAGCTCCATAGCGGACAAACTGCTATTACGTAGTTTTAACACACACCATGCTATTTACTTTGCTGCATAAACCCCGATTACTGCGGGGCGGAACACCTGTTACCGCGGGGCTGTAATATTGTTGCCGATACGCGGTAACGAGCGTACCACGGGGCTGTAACAAGATTCTTGGTTTGTCTGTGTGTTTTTATCATCAACATGGCGCCTAAAAAACTTGGTTTTTCGGATAATTCTCGCTAACTTTGTCATCTAAAACGGGTCTTGTATGTCGCTGACTTGCAAAACCTAAAATTAAACCTTTCAAGCAATTTTGATAATAACCTTTTAAGCGATTCGGATTATGAAGAAGACTCTACTCCTGCTGGGCTTCGTGCTCACCGCAATAGTTGCCAACGCGCAGTCGTTCAAAGACGTCGTGTCGGGCAACGCACCACTTCTGAAAACAACATCATCCAATAATGCAGCCGCTCCTGCAGAGCGCGTGCTGAAGGCTCCCAGCAAGGCTTTGATGCACAAGCTGAGCGTGCCTAAGGACGAGAAGCCCATCTTCGACCCCGAAGGCGAGGACGAGGCGTACATCATGGCGTACACCGAGAACAACGGCTTCTACGAGCAGCAGTATACGAACGGCAAGGTGACGGTGCGCCAAGACGGCACCACCTTCTACCTCAACGGACTCACGCCTGGCGGCAACCGCGACTACCGCGGAGCCAAGGAGAGTTGGCTGAAGGGCGAGAAGGTGGGCGAGGAGATTGTCATCAAGGCAGGACAGGTACTCGTGCAGAACGATGCAAAGACGCTCTACCTTGAGATTGTACACGCCGACGAGGAGGGCAACATCACGAGCTTCGAGAAGGAGGCGCGCCTCGCCATCGGCTCTCAGGGCGAGCTGACAACGCAGAACGGCGACATCTTCGCCATCTACGAGGACGCCGAAACGGAGGACGAGGCTGGCTTCTTCGGATTCTTCTACACGATGGAGCTGCGACCGCTCGGCGAACTGGTGCGCTTCGAGTTCCCGAAGGGCGTGAAGCCGCAGACCTACGTGCTCAGCGGCACGGATGCGAACGGCATGAAGGCGTCGCGCCAGGTGAAGATAGCGTTCAGCGACGGCAAGTTCTTCATCAGCGGACTCGCTTCAAAGTCGCCCGAGGAGGTGTACGAGGGCACGTACAGCGGCACAACGGCTTCCATCCCGTCGTTCCAGATTGTGAAGGACGCCGACCTCTTCTTCTACCGCATTGCGCCGGTGAGCGTCGACGAGGACATGAACTACGAGTATCTCCGCACCATCAACTTCAACTTCTCTGCCGACCGCAAGCTGCTCACGATGACGCCCGAAAAGGCGTTCCTCTGCGAGACGACATACGACCTTAAGAATTTCGTGACGACAGCTACGAACGTGACGATGACTTACTACGCCGGCGACCATGCTGCCAAGCCTGCCATGCCGACCGACCTGCAGTGGGACGATCTGAACTCGGCGCTCGTGTTCAACATGCCGACCGAGGACGTCAACGGCGAGTATATCAACGCCGACAAGCTGAGCTACCGCATCTACGCCGACGGCAAGCGCTATACGTTCACCACCGACCTCTACACCCACCTCGCAAAGGACATGGACGAGATTCCGTTCGGCTTCACCGACAACTTCGACTTCGTGAACAACGGCACACAGAAGGTGGTCTACTTCCACAATCTGCAGGCTAAGAAGCTGCACGTGGAGAGCGTGTACACCGTAGACGGCACGGCGACCGCTTCCGACCGCGCACTCTACGACTTCGACCCGACGGGCATCAGCAGCAACACCGCAGCGAAGCAGCCGGTCAGCACGCGCTACTACTCTATGGAGGGCGCACAAATCGCGACACCTGCTAAGGGCGCCATCGTGCTGAAGAGCGTGACATACGCCGACGGCGAGCGCATGGTTACAAAGGAAATAGTGAAGTAGTACTCCGTAGCGGAGGTCTCCGGCCTCCGCATCACCAAATAGAACAAATATTATTGCTTGCTGCGGAGGCCGGAGACCTCCGCTACGAATAAAAAAGAAATGGACATACAGCAATTCAACAATACCAACTGGAGCCGCAACATAATCCTCGTAGACGGCGACTATATCGACTCCGTAGCCTTCAACCTCTCTGTCAACTTCGAACGCATGCTCGGCAGACGCATCCCGAAAGCCGACCTCGCACGCTGGATAGACTGCGTGGCACTCGACGGCGGAATGCGCGAGAGCCGCGACAGCGAGGGCGAGACGCAGGTCATATTCATCCACTCTAAGGAGAAGGCTGCGCTCGAGAACTTCGCGCCCGGCAACTACGAGGCAGACCTCAACGCAAAGGCGTTCAAGGACCGTCTGGGCGAGTTCATCCTCAGCTCCTACCCCGTAGAGGAGGTGGTGAAGCACGACGACTTCTTCCTCGACATCCTCAAGACCGTGGTCAACCACAAGGACGTGCACCGCGTGATGGCTATCCCCAACGCCGAGCACCCCGCGCTTTGGGACGCTCTGCGCCACGCCCTGCGCGACGTAGACGACGAGGAGAAGCGCGTTACGCTCTTCGCCATGCAGCCGCTCGAAGGCGGCAACTTCAAGCAGGAAATCTTAGGCTACTCGCTCATGAACGCCCTCGGAATAAAGGGCAGCGAGCTGTAAAGCGGTGGGCTGGAGTACTAGGCTTTCTAGGTTAACTAGGTATTCTAGAACACCTAGAACACCTAGTCAACCCAGAAAACCTAGCCCATAGTAAAACCGAAAAAACAACAAACTAAAAAAATAGAAACAATGGGAAAAGTACTTATGATCGGCGCCGGTGGCGTCGCTACAGTTGCAGCGTTCAAGATTGCGCAGAACGCTGACGTTTTCACCGACTTCATGATTGCAAGCCGCACGAAGTCGAAGTGTGACCGCATTGTCGAGGCAATCGGCAACCCCAACATCAAGACCGCTCAGGTGGACGCTGACGATGTAGAGCAGCTCAAGGCTCTCTTCAACGACTACAAGCCGGAACTGGTCATCAACCTCGCCCTGCCCTATCAGGACCTCACCATCATGGAGGCTTGTCTGGCTTGCGGATGCTCGTACCTCGACACCGCCAACTATGAGCCGAAGGACGAGGCTCACTTCGAGTATTCTTGGCAGTGGGCTTACAAGAAGCGCTTCGAAGAGGCTGGTCTGACAGCTATTCTCGGCTGCGGCTTCGACCCGGGCGTTACAAGCATCTTCACTGCTTACGCAGCTAAGCACCACTTCGACGAGATTCAGTATCTCGACATCGTAGACTGCAACGCCGGCAACCACCACAAGGCGTTCGCTACTAACTTCAACCCGGAAATCAACATCCGCGAGATCACTCAGAAGGGTCTCTACTGGGAGGACGGCAAATGGGTGGAGACAGCTCCGCTCGAGATTCACAAGCCGCTCACATACCCGGAGGTGGGTCCGAAGGAGAGCTACCTGCTCCACCACGAGGAGATAGAGTCGCTCGTGAAGAACTACCCGACCATCAAGCGCGCTCGCTTCTGGATGACCTTCGGCCAGCAGTATCTCACATACCTCGACTGCATCCAGAACCTCGGCATGTCGCGCATCGACGAGATAACATACGAGGCTCCGCTCGCCGACAATCCTTCGGAGAAGGTGAAGGTGAAGATCGTGCCGCTGCAGTTCCTCAAGGCCGTGCTGCCTAACCCGCAGGACCTCGGCGAGAACTACGACGGACAGACTTCTATCGGTTGCCGCATCCGTGGCATCAAGGACGGCAAGGAGCAGACCTACTACGTCTACAACAACTGCTCGCACGAGGCTGCCTACAAGGAGACCGGCATGCAGGGCGTAAGCTACACAACGGGTGTTCCGGCTATGATCGGCGCTATGATGTTCTTCAAGGGTCTGTGGCGCAAGCCGGGCGTTTGGAACGTAGAGGAGTTCGATCCGGATCCGTTCATGGAGCAGCTCAACAAGCAGGGTCTGCCTTGGCACGAGCTGTTCAATGTAGACATTGAATTATAAATTTTGAGTTTTGAATTTTGAGTTTTGAATTATCGCTACGCGATTTTGAATTATTCAATTTTGAATTACGTTAGATTAAAGGTCTACAAGCGATATTGAATTACTTTAAATTAACAGTCTATGAGTGACTTCGGAAACCTCTTGGAAGAGAAGTGCATGAATTTTTCTATTCGCATAATAGGATTATGCAGATTCCTTAATGAGGAAAAGCATGAATATAGAATTGCTGATCAGATGTTTCGCAGCGGTACAAGTATCGGTGCAAACGTCGCGGAATCGCAATGCGCAATAAGTAAAAACGACTTTATTGCCAAACTCTATATATCGCTAAAAGAGTCAAACGAAACTTTGTATTGGTTGCGCCTTCTACAAAGAACGCAATATATAAATAACAAACAATACGAGTCTATATATAAAGATTGTGAAGAACTGAAACGAATGCTTGTGTCTATAACAAAGAAAATGACTACAGCAAACGATATTTAGTTTTGAATTTTGAGTTTTGAATTTTGAATTATCGGCTTCGCCGATTTTGAATTATTCAATTTTGAATTCAAAACTCAAAATTGCGACGCATGTCGCAACAATTCAAAACTCAAAATTCAAAATTGCGACGCATGTCGCAACAATTCAAAACTCAAAACTCAAAACTCAAAATTGCGACGTACGTCGCAACAATTCAAAACTCAAAATTCAAAATTCAAAATTGCGACGCACGTCGCAACAATTCAAAATTCAAAACTCAAAATTCAAAATTCATAATATGGCTAAAGAAGAAATGAACATCGACCAGGCGGGCAAGCTCAAAGCCCTCCAGGCAGCGATGTCAAAGATAGAGAAGGACTTCGGCAAGGGCTCCATCATGAAACTCGGCGACGAGCAGGTGGAGAACGTCGAGGTAATCCCTACCGGTAGCATCGGTCTCGACGCCGCACTCGGTGTCGGCGGCTACCCGAAGGGCAGAATCATCGAGATATACGGCCCGGAGTCGTCAGGTAAGACAACGCTTGCCATCCACGCCATCGCCGAGGCACAGAAGGCAGGCGGCATCGCTGCATTCATCGACGCCGAGCACGCCTTCGACCGCTTCTACGCTGCAAAGCTCGGCGTAGACGTAGACAACCTCTGGATCTCGCAGCCCGACAACGGCGAGCAGGCACTCGAGATTGCCGACCAGCTCATCCGCTCATCGGCTATCGACATCATCGTCATCGACTCTGTGGCTGCGCTCACTCCGAAGGCGGAGATTGAGGGCGACATGGGCGACAACAAGGTGGGTCTGCAGGCTCGTCTTATGTCGCAGGCGCTGCGCAAGCTCACCTCTACAATCTCGAAGACCAATACAACGTGTATCTTCATCAACCAGTTGCGCGAGAAGATCGGCGTGATGTTCGGCAACCCCGAGACAACAACGGGCGGTAACGCCCTGAAGTTCTACGCTTCGGTGCGCCTCGACATCCGCAAGGTGACGGGCATCAAGGACGGCGACCAGATCATCGGCAATCAGGTGCGCGTGAAGGTAATCAAGAACAAGGTGGCGCCTCCGTTCCGCAAGACCGAGTTCGAGATTATGTTCGGCGAGGGCATCTCAAAGGTTGGCGAGATTGTAGACCTCGGCGTAGAGTACGGCATCATCCAGAAGTCGGGCTCGTGGTACAGCTACAACGGCTCGAAGCTGGCGCAGGGTCGCGACGCTACAAAGACTCTGCTGAAGGACAACCCCGAACTCTGCGAGGAGCTCGAGATGCTCATCAAAAAGGCTATCGCAGAGCATCGCGAGGCGTAAAGCGCGGAGAGTCGTGCAATAGGAGGGTATGGCATTAGCTTTCCGCTACGCGCCGCTGACTTTCAGTTCTTGCCTTATCCACGCACCCTCATTCTTGGAATAGCCTTCCACAGATGCAATCTCAGGGGGTGCAGCAGTCTCTGCTGCACCAACCAAGCAAGCAGAGGTTCTCCCACAGAAGGCACGGAACGCACAGAATCTTCTTGCAGAGAAGAGCCTCCCACAGATGGCACAGATTTACACAGAAGTTATGGTGCTTTAAGGGGGAGAAGTTCTGTGGAAGAACCTATCACAGCAAGTAACGGCTGACAGAAAGGCTGGTAGATAGGCTGGAAGATTTTGCATTTTCCAGTCTATCTACCAGCCTTTATTGTTCTTATACCGTGAGAGTTACGGCGATGCTGGCAGATATGGTGGATATTTTCGCCAAACAATATTTTTATAACTTTTGTGTCCTTTATAGTTTTACCGGACAGCAATAATAAAAGAACGACCACGAATAACTCGAACAGTACGAATACGTTAGATTGATTCGGGAAATTAGTGGTCGTAATATAACGATTTGATTGCGACATTGCTTGCTGCGGAGGCCAGAGACCTCCGCTACTAAGGCGGCATCACTCGGTCTTGATGCTTTCTACCGGATTCTGCGTCGCTACGCGCCACGACTGCGCCACGACCGTTGCAATGACAACGGCAGAGACACCGACGAAGCTGAGCGGGAAGAGCCACCAGTGGAGCGGCGTGTGCTCGGCGAAGCTCTGCAGCCACTGCATGCTGAGCCACCAGCCCACGGGAACTGCAACGGCGAACGACACCACGAGCGGCACGGTGTAGCGCATGGCGAAGAGGCGCACGATAGAACCAACCGACGAACCCATCACCTTGCGAATGCCTATCTCCTTGCGGCGATACTCGGTCTCGAACATCGTCAGCGAGAACACACCGATAACGGTGATGATGATGCAGATGATGGCGAAGAACTTCACCTGCGATATGAAGCGGAACTCCTCGACGTAGGTCTGCTGCAGGTCGTTGTCGAGGAAGTTCATCTCGTACTTCTGCGACGCGTCGAGACGGTTGAGCACATCGGCTATGCGGCGTTTTGCCTCCACCTTGTCCTGACCCTTTGCAACGCGCACGAACACCTGGTTGCAGCGGTCGCCCCACTGCTCCATGTCCGGTCCGAAGATGATGAACGCCACAGCCACACGACTGTTGTCGTTGCGCATCGACTTCAGCTTGAAGTTGTTGCAGACGCCCACGATGAGATAGTTTGCCATAGGTCCCCATTCGTTCTGACGTCCGATAGAGTCGCCCACGGCAAGCCATTTGTACTGCTGCATGGCAGCCTTGTTGAGCACGTAGGCACCCGTCTTCATGTCAGCCTCGTTGAAGTTGCGACCCTCCAGAATCTTCAGTCCCATAGTTTGCGTATACTCATAGTCGCAGGGCAGCACCTGCAGCGACATCTGATGCTCATCGTTGCCACGTCCCCAACCCATATACTGGTCGCTTGTGCCGATGGCGCTCTGCGCGAAGCCCACGCTCTCCACGAACGGAAGCTTCTTCAGTTCGGTGCGTATCGTCTCGCGCTTCGCCTTCGCCTCTTCCGAGAGTTTGGTGTAGAACACCTCGTTCTTGTTGAAGCCGTAGTCGCAGCTGAAGATGTAGTTCGACTGGCTCGACATTACACCTATATATATAGCGAGCACGAAAGCCACGCAGAACTGCACCGCCATTATCGCCAGACGCAACTGTCTGCCGCGCGGCGAGAGTCCGAACGAGCCTTTCAGCACCAATGCCGGAGCGAACGACGTGCTGTAGAACGCCGGCACCAGAGCCGCCAACGCTCCCACGACAAGTGCCGACACAGCCATGACGGCGGCAAGCAGCCAGTGTGCCGAGAAACCGATGTCGCCCGAAACGAGCTTCATGCACGCCTCGCTGCGCTGGAACGCCACTACAAGCAGAACGCCGAGAGCCAAAGCCACGAAGGCGAACAGCACGCTCTCCATTATCATCTTAAGGCGCAGACTGTCTACAGAGGCTCCCATCACACGGCGTGTGTTGACGCCGCGCATACGCATCGGCACCTCGGAGAGCTGGAAGTTGAGCAGATTGAGCAGGGCGATGAACAGCACGAAGACAGAAGCCACGGTGAGCACGTCGACAAGGCTGCGGTTGCCCTTGTCCTGCTGTCCGATGCCAGAGAAATAGACGTCGTCAATGGAGGTTATTCTGAACTTCATCTGCTTGTCAAACTCTTTCTCGTCTTTAGGACTGATGCCTTGGGCTTTCATGAAGCCCTGTTTCAAGCCACGCACTACCTTTTCAGGACTTGCACCATTGTCAAGTCGCACATATATATAGTAGCTCCACTCGCTCCAGTCGGTCATTCCGCTTTCGTTATCGCAGAGATACATGCCGTTGGGTATGGTGCAGTTGTCGGGCATATCCTCGCTCACGCCCACCACGGTGATGGGTTTCATTCCGCCATCGTCGGTGTTGATTTCGAACGTCTTGCCAGCAACGTTCGCCGTGCCGAACATCTTCTCGGCTGTGCTGCGGTTGAGGATGGCAGTAGCTCCGGTGCCCCATGACTTGCTTGAGCCGGAGATGAGTTTGCCGGTGAAGAACTCAATGCCAGGCTTGCTCATGTTCACTACAGGCACGGTTATTGTGCGGTTGTTCACCTTAACATCGGTCTTATTGACATACGGACAGTAATAGACAACGCTCTTAACCTGCGGTACATCCTTCAGCATTGAGGCGAACGGGCGGCAGATAGTGCAACCCCAGTTGTCGCCGAACAGATTGCCGTAGATTTCGAGGCGGTACGTATGCTCGTAGTCGTTGATGTTGTGGTTGTACGTGCGGTTGTATATCACCTGTGTCATGAACAGGTAGAACGTCGCTACAGCCACACTCAAGCCGAAGAGGTTGAGCAGCGTGGCTATGCGGTAGCGGCGGAACATATATAGGAATGTCTTCATATTTATGATATTTTATTTTGTTGAGAATTGAGAGTTGTCTCTGTTGAGAATTGAAAGTTGAGAGTTTAGAGTTATGATTACCTTGAGAGTTCTTGCTTATGCAAGCGGCAAAGCCGAGCGATGATTATCATTCAGAACGGTACGAAACACAATATCATTAGTACATATCATCTATAGTGCATATCATAACTTTCAACTCTCAACTTTCAATTCTCAACTGAGACAACTCTCAACTCTCAATTCTCAATTATAAACTAAAAGAACTGCCCTCCACAACCTGACCGTCGAAGAGGTTGATGATGCGGCTTGCCATCTGCGCATCGTGCTGCGAGTGAGTCACCATTACGATTGTTGTACCCTCGGCATTGAGCTGCGAGAGCAGTTCCATGACAGCCAGACCGCTCTTCGAGTCGAGATTACCCGTAGGCTCGTCGGCGAGAATCAGCTTCGGCTTGCCCACCACGGCGCGCGCTATCGCCACACGCTGCTGTTGACCGCCCGAGAGCTGCTGCGGATAGTGCTTTGCGCGGTGGCTCAAGCCCACCTTGCGCAGAATCTCCGTAACACGCTCGCGGCGTTCCTTCGCCGCTACGCCCATGTAGCGCAGCTGCAGGTCGACATTCTCCTCAACGGTAAGCTCGTCGATGAGGTTGAAGCTCTGGAACACGAAGCCGATGCGTCCGCGACGGTATCGTGTGCGGTCCTTCTCCTTAAGGTTAGCCACGGGTTCGCCGTCGAGCAGATAATCGCCCGAGTCGGGATTGTCGAGGAGTCCGAGGATGTTCAGCAGCGTCGACTTGCCGCAGCCGCTCGGTCCCATTATGGCGACGAACTCGCCGTCTTCTACATTTATACTAACGCCGTTGAGGGCGACTGTCTCCACTTCTTCCGTGCGGAAGACCTTGGTAAGGTTCTGAGTCTTTATCATAATTTTTGCTATTTATTTTTGGGGGAATAGGCCTCTCTAAGCCTCTTTAGGCCTTTCTAAGCCTTGGGAAAAATAAGCCTCTTTAAGCCTTTCTAAGCCTTGGCAAACTAAGCTTCTTTAAGCCTTTCTAAGCCTTGAGAAATCAATGGTAACTAAGCCCTCCCCGACGGGGAGGGTTGGGAGGGGCTTTTACTTTATCACCAGCACCTCGTTATCCTTAAACGCTTCGTATCCGCTGGTGATGACGCGCTCGCCAGGCTCCAGTCCATCGGTCACCTCGTAGTATTGCGGGTTCTGGCGGGCTATGCTGATGCGTCGGTAAGCCTTCTTGACCGATTTGTCGAGCACGAATATCCAGTTGCCGCCGGTGGTCTGGAAGAACGTGCCGCGCGGTATGAGCGTGGCCTGCTGCGACTTGCCGAGAGCTAATTCCACGTAATAGGTTTGTCCGCTGCGCATCTGCGCCGGGCGTTCGCCGACGAAGACAAAGTCGGTGCGGAACGTTCCGTTGCGCACTTCGGGATACACCTTGCGCACACGCAGCCGGTAGGTCTTGCCGTCGCGACTGAACGAAGCCGAGAGGCCGGGACGCACGCGGTCGATGTAGTGCTCGTCAATCTGCGCCTGCACCTTGAAGTCGGAGAGGTCGTTTATCTGTCCGATGTTCTGTCCGGCGGCGATGTTCTGTCCCAACTCAACGTCGAGCAGTCCGAGTTCGCCGTCGATAGCCGAGCGCACCTCGAGCTTGTTCTTGCGGTCGCGCACTAAGAGCACGTTCTTGCGCATGTTGTCGAGGTTGTCCTCCATCTGCGCCATCTGCACGTGGCGGTAGAGGCTGTCCTGCTTCAGGCGCTGCGAGATAAGACTCTGCTTGCGGCGTGCGAGCTTATAGTCCTCACGACTCTGCAGATACACCTCCTTGCTGATGAGGCGCTCCTTGTAGAGGCGTGCGTTCTGTTCGTAGGCGCGGCGCTTGCGGTCGCAGTCGGTGTCGAGCGTAGCCTGCTCGGTACGGTTGTTGAGTCGATCCTGCTGCATCGCCACCTGCGTGTTGCGCAGCAGGTTCTGCTTCTCGGCGAGTTCGGCCTCAGCATTCAGAATCTGCAGGTCGAGATTGCTGTTGCTGAGTCGGAGTATCACGTCGCCCTTTCTGACGCGTGTACCCTCCTCCACTACCTTCTCGCGCACTATGCCGCCCTCCTCGGGCGAGATCTGCACCACCTGAATAGGCAGCACCTGTCCGTTGAGACGCACATAGTCGTCGAACTTGCCGCGAGTGACGTCGCTGATGGTGATGTCTGTGGCGTCTATGGTCATCGTACTGGCGGTTGTGCCGAGCACTATCCACACGAGGAGCGCAGCGAGTGCGGCAGCCGCAGCGATATACCATGCGTAGCGGCGGAGGAATGATTTCTTTTCTATTTGTCGGTCCATAATGGTTATTTTTTAAACTAAGCCTTTTTAAGCCTCTCTAAGCCTCTTTAAGCCTTTCGAAGCATTGTTTAAAGCCCTCCCCGATGGGGAGGGTTGGGAGGGGCTTTTTTACTTTTCATAGTACGCCAGCACCTGGCGGTTGTACATCATTGTGAGCTGGCTCTGCAGCAGTTTTACACGGCTTTGCAGGAGCGTGACCGCCGCCGTGCGCACGTCGATAGACGACGCCATGCCCTCTTCGAACTTGCGCGTAGTGAGATAGGCGGCTAAACTGTCAGCCTCAACCTGCTCCTTCATCTTCTGCACTTCCTTTGCGCTGTTCTCCACATCGGCGACAGCTTCGGCAATGATGCGCTGCAGTTCGGAGCGCTCGTAGCAGAGCGATTCGCGTGCCCGGTCGAGAGCTATGCGGTGCGAGCGAACGGAGGAAACGGAGCCGAGTCGGTTGAAGATAGGAATGCTCAGCGAGAGAGCCACGTATTCGCCGGCGTTGTTCTTGAACTGCTTGCAGAACGGAGCGTGTCCACCCACATCCATATTGCGGAAGAACGAGGTGGAGACGCCGCCGGAGAGAGAGAGCGTTGGTAGAAAGGCGCCGCGGGCTGCGCGCAGGGCGTAGCGGGCTGCAGCCACACTGCTCTCAGCCTGCGCTATGCGCGGATTGGTTTTGAGCGCCACATTATATATATTATACGCATTGTCTGAAGACTGTAGCGGAGCATCTACCGAAGGCTTCTCAACGATGAGCGTGTCGGCGATGGGGAAGTTCATCTGCTGCTTCAGCGCGAGCAGTGCCTTCGTGGTCTGGCTCTGCATGTGCGTCAGCTCGTAGTCGTCGGCAGCCAGTGTGGCTCGCATCTGCGCCACGTCGGCTTCGCTCTTCTGCCCCACCTCAGCCATCACTTCTACTTGATGGAGCAACGCACGACTCTCGTCGCGTTTGCGGCTGGTGTGTTCCACGGCACCCTCGCAGTAGAGCAAATCCATGCACGCCTTGTACACCCTCAGTCGCACGGCGTCTTTCTCCGCCTGCAACGCCGAGCGCCCCATCGCCACATTGGCGCGAGCCATACGCAGTTCGTTGTAGCGCTGCAAGCCGTCGAAGACGACGAGCGACGCCTGCAAGCCATAGCCGTTATAGAAGGTGTTAACATCGGTGTAGGTGTTGGTCTCGGGGTCGATGGCGCGTCCGAAGTTCATCTGTGCGCCTACCGATCCATACACGTCGGGCAGGAAGGCGCCTATGGCGCGTGTGCGTTCGGTGCGACTTGCGTCGAGGTCGTACTGCTGCAGGCGCACCGTGTGACTGTGCTCGGCGGCGTACTCCATGCAACGCTCCACGCTCCACGGCTCGGCTGCCTCTGCGGTCATCGTGGCAAGCACGAGGGATAGGGTGACGAGTAATCGGTTCATATCGTTCTGTTTTGTTTCTGCTGCAAATTTACGTCTTTACACAGGCAAATGAAAGTGTTTGGTAGCAGAAAAACGGCGGTTGTATGATTATCATACAGCAGAGTGTATGAAAATGATACACATGTGCCAGTGGCTTGCACTTTTTTTTGTACTTTTGCAGTAGAAACATAAAGTGCTTAATATGAGCGACTATTACAACACGATACTCATTGTCGACGACAACCCGACGATACTCACCGCCTTGAAGATTTGTCTTGCAGGGGTGTTCACGCGCATCGTGACACTCAGCAGTACGGACCGACTCGTAGACACTATGAGCGAGGAGCAGGTTGACGTGGTGCTGCTCGACATGAACTTCTCATTAGGCGTGAACACGGGGCAGGACGGACTTTTCTGGCTGCGCACGCTGAAGAAGCTGCATCCCGACACACCGGTGGTGCTGATGACGGCGTATGCCGACGTGCAGTTGGCGGTGAAGGGACTGAAGAACGGGGCTGCCGACTTCGTGACAAAGCCTTGGGACAACGACGAACTGGTGCGCACGCTGCGCGACGCGGTGGAGAAGAGTCGCGAGGTGGTGACGCTCGACGAACTCGAACAGCAGCATGTGCATCGCGTGGTGGACCAGTGCCACGGCAACATGAGCAAGGCGGCGGAACTGCTGGGAATAACAAGGCAGACGCTGTATAGAAAGTTGAAATTATGATATATATCATCACCTTTCTCGCCGCACTCCTCGTAGTGCTCTTCGTCTTTGAGTGGCTCCACCAGCGGCGCCTCTCCACCCGAGTGCGCCTTATGCGCGAGGCGCTGCGCAACCGCGACTTCATGTTCCGACTGCCAACGGACAGCATCATGCCCGGCGAGCGCGACCTGCAGAAGATGCTCAACGAGATGGGCGGAGAGATTAACAAGCTGATGGCACGCAGCGAGGTGGAGTCGTGGCAACGGCTGACACGCGTGTTGACGCACGAGATAATGAACGCCGTGACGCCGATACAGAGCATCACGCAGGCGTATATAGGCAGCAAGATGGTGAAGGGGACGCCGCTCGAGGAGGGCATCCAGGCGATATACGACACGAGTCGCAGCCTGTCGGCATTCGTGGAGAGCTACCGCAAGATGACGCAGCTGCAGACGGTGAGCTTCGAGGAGATTGACCTGCAGCGACTCGTCTCCAATCTGCAAGCGTTCTATCCCTCTCTCGCCTGGCACGTGGACATCAACGACATGCAGACGCTGCGCGCCGACGCAAGCATGATGCACCAGGTGCTGACCAACATCGTGAAGAATGCGGCGGAGGCTGGCGCGCACAATATAGATATCTGCGCACAACGCAACGACCAGTGCACACAACTGCTCATCAGCAACGACGGCACGCCGATAGCGCCTGAGGTGGCGCGCGAGGTGTTCGTGCCGTTCTTCACCACGAAGCGCACGGGCTCGGGCATCGGTCTCTCGCTCTCTCGCCAGATGATGATGGCGCAGGGCGGCGACCTCGCTCTCGCCGAACGCCCACAAGCAGGATACCACGCCACGTTCGTCGTGACGCTATAGAAGGATCTACAGCTAACTTCAGGGGGTGCAGCTGTCCCAGCTGCACCAACAAACAAAATGGCGCTATTAACTTGGCTACTTCAGGGGGGTGCAGCTGTCCCAGCTGCACCAACAAAAAAATAGTGCTATTAACTTGGATGGTGCACTTGTACTTGGATGGTGCACTTATACTTGGATGGTGCACTTGAGACAAGTGTACCCCCTAAAAAAACAAATAAAAAGTTCTCGAATGAAAAAGATTAGTTTCACAAGCGACATATTACCAATGAAGGATATCCTCTACCGCCTCGCGCTACGCATCACGCTGAGCCGCGAGGAGGCAGAGGACATCGTGCAGGACACGCTCATACGTGTCTGGAACCGTCGCGACTCGTGGGACACCATCGAGAACATCGAGGCGTTCGCACTCACCGTCTGCCGCAACATGGCGCTCGACCGACTGCGACTGCACGAGAACCAGAACGCATCGCTCGACGACACGCCCGTAGACAGCAACCCCACGGCGACGGCTAACCCGTACGAGCACACCGTACAGCGCGAGAAGGTGCAGATAGTGCGACAGCTCATCGACGCTCTGCCCGAGAAGCAGCGTGCCTGCATGCAGCTGCGCGACATAGAGGGCAAGACGTACAAGGACATAGCGACCGTGCTCGGCATAACAGAGGAGCAGGTGAAGGTGAACATCTTCCGCGCAAGACAGACCATCAAGCAGCAATTCGAACGCTACGACAACTACGGACTTTGATTCTCAATTGAGAATCTTTTTAGTGGAGAATTGAGAGTGGAGAGTTGTGAGTTATGATATGCTCTTCTGAAATCTGAGTGGATTCTGTGGGAGAACCTGCGAACACTTCCAAGGGGGTGCACTTGTCTCAAGTGCACCTACCATTCTGTTGGTGCACCTTTTGCTTTGTTGGTGCACTTGAGACAAGTGCACCCCCTATCCCTAAAAGCGTTTTTTGTTAAAGGGCGTTAAAAGCGCAATTTCTCTGTAACCTTTTCTCCGTTCAATCGTCGTACATATAGAAACACCCAAGAACACCCCGAGAGATATAACAAGAGGCTCAATACCCAAACACCTCAACATCTCAACATAACAACACCTCAACATCTCAATATAACAACATCGTAAATATGGACTATAAATACATAAACCAACTCTTAGACCGCTACTGGAAGGGCGAGACATCGCTTGAGGAAGAGCAGATACTGCGCTCGTTCTTCAGTCAGATTTGCGTGCCGGAGGAACTCGCAAAGTATCGTCCGCTCTTCAACTACGAGCAGACCGAAACGAAGACCGACCGCCTCGGCGACGACTTCGACGAGCGTATCATGTCCATGATCGACGAGCCGCAGGAGCTGAAGGTGAAGGCACAGCCGATACGCATCAGCCAACGCTTCGCACCACTCTTCAAGGCGGCAGCAATGGTAGCAATAGTGCTCACACTGACACAGGCTGCACAGCTCTCGTTCCAGAGCAACGATGCGAGCAACACGGCGATGCCGGAAGTCTACTCTACGCAGCCCGTACCCGGAGTGTCGGTGGCGCTTAACGACTCGGCTCACCTCGACTCGGTGAAGAAGACAGACGCAGACGCCGTGCCGCAGCAGTTGGAACAGCACGACATCTCCATGCTCAAGTAAGACAAAAAAGACAATTTCTATGCTTTCTCAATAAAATCATGTTTAGTTAAAACACCAAACGAGTTGAGGCTGTGAAGTCTCCGACTCACCAAAAAATTCATAACATACTAATGATTTGCTTGCCGCACGACCCTCAACGAGGCGTTGTGCGGCAAGTTGGTTTTTATGGCCTTATGTCGCCAGACATGGCGGCATGGCGCATATACAGCCAGTTTTAACACTGCCCTTCGCAACAAACGCCACAAAAAACGGCTCATTTTCAAAAGTTTTATCTAACTTTGCATGTTGCTTTTAAACATACTCTATATGGGTTTCAGCACAATAGAAGCCTAAGATACTATAACATTCAAAATACTATTGACTCTTATGCGAGCACAACTATTCACAGCATTGTTCGTTCTGCTGGCAGTGGCAGCACCCACAAACGCACAGAAGCGAACCTTGGCAGAGGCACAGAAAGTGGCTGAAAACTTCTTTCTGGCTAACGACAACAAAACTGCAGTCAGCCTACTGCGCATCAACAACAAAAGCGGACGCCATCTGCTGAAGAAGGCGCACGACGAAAAGCAAGCGGAAGCCTTCTACCTCTTCACCGACGAACGTGAGAAACAGTTACTCATCGTGTCGGGCGACGAGCGCATGCAGCGCATTCTCGGCTACACCGACCGACCACTCGCTGGCAACGCTATACCCGACGGACTCGCCGACTTGCTCGACGGATACACGGCGCAATACAACGCGCTGGGCAATGCTGCCAGCAGCGCCGCTACAACGCCCGCCCGTTCGGCTCTATATAAGGGCGAACGCCTGCTCAGCACAGCCGCTTGGGGACAGTGGGCACCGTTCAACAACCTCACGCCGCAGCACTACCCCACGGGTTGCGCCGCTACGGCGATGGCTATCGTGATGCGCTACCACCAGTGGCCCGACGTGGGCAGCGGCAGCAAGACGCATATCTGGAAAGACTCGGTGATGACAGCCAACTTCGGCTCGACACACTACGATTGGGCGAACATGCCCGTAAGCTACGAGTCGTACAACGACGCGCAAGCCAATGCCGTGGCTGTGCTCATGCGCCACTTGGGCGTGTCGGTCGAGATGTACTACGACGCGGAGAGCAGCGGAGCACGACAGACGCTCGTACCCGTGGCGCTGCAGCAATACTTCCGCTACGGAGCTACGGCGCGTCTGCTCACGGCGAGCGACTACGACGCCGCTACGTGGGACGGCATGATGCGCAAGGAGATTGACAGCAACCGACCGGTTATCTACACCGGCGAATCGATACAAGGACGCGGAGCGCACGGCTTCGTGCTCGACGGCTACCGCGACAACCTCTTCCACTTCAACTTCGGATGGAACGGCAGCGGCAACGGCTTCTTCGCCATATCAGCCATAACATCGACCGACCGCAACTTCGAGTTCGCCAACAAGCAGCAGGCTGTGATAGGCATCACACCCGTGAAGGCTGAGAAAGCCGCACCGCTACAGCTCGACTGCGAGGGCAAATATGAAGGATTCTGCACCTCAATATCTTCATTGAAGGCGGGCGAAAAGCAAAGCGTACACCTCTCGGCGCTCTCAGCGCTCAGCACATGGCGAGGCAAGCTGCAGTGGAACCTCTGTAAAGCCGACGGATCGGTAGTGGAATCGTTGGGCAGCAAGCAGATTGACATGAACGGAGGTAGCACGCAGGCCGTCGATTTCGAACTGACGGCGAAGAACAATGCCGCAAAGGGCTACTATCTGCAACTCATGGCGTGTGCGGACGGCGCTACAAAGTGGCTGCCGGTGCTCAACGCGATGGGCAGAGAGGTCGTAGTGCAGGCTTATGAGCGCAAGGTGCCGGTGGTGGAGATTGTGAGCGACACGAAGGACGCCACCGTCGATTGCAGCAATGCGCAGAACAAGACATACAACGGGAAACCGCTCCTCGGTTCTACATATATATATAAGGTGAGCTTCGACGGCAACGTCGAGAAAAGTCTCGACATGCTGAGTCTCGACGGAAAGGCTTACACGGCGCACACCGACGGCGTGCAGCTCACCGCCGACACGCTCTACATAAAGGCGAAGGGATACACGGCAGAGCAGCTTGTGGCTGAGTGCAGCGTCAACGTTGAGAAGCCCGGTCAGCTCAAGGCTGCCATCAATAAGGTCACGGCTGACGCCGACGCCGTGGAGGCGCTCACCATCACTGGCGAACTCAACAACGAGGACTTGCAGTATCTCTCTTCACTGCAGTCGCTGAAGCTGATTGACCTCGAGAACGCCACCACTCCGCAGGGACTGTTCGGCGCTACGTTCAAGAACTTCAGCCGTCTCAGCAGTTGTGTGCTGCCTCGCTCGCTGAAGCAGATTGGTAGCGAAACGTTCAGTGGCTGCTCGGCTCTGCAATCCATCTCGTTGCCCGTATGCTTGCAGGCTACCGGCAGCAAGTTGTTCAGCGGATGTCAGGCTCTGGCGGATATCTACGCTCATCCGTCGTCGCCCGACTGCGTGGCGGCTGACGCTTTCGACGGACTTGCCAACCCTGGCAAGGTGACGATTCACGTGCAGCAGGGTCTTGCCGGTGCTTTCCAGCAGAGCAGCAAGTGGAGCATGTTCCAGCGCTTCACCGACGACCTGCCCGCTCTGCCGCAGCGCTTCACATACGACGGCATCGACTACAAGGCGATATATGCCGGCGACGGCAACTTCGCTGAGGTGACATTCCCGAGCGGCAACATGTACGCCGGAGCAATCACCATTCCTGCCACAATCGCTTACGAAGGCATAGAATACACCGTACGCGGATTCGACAACACCGACGGTATGTCACCGTTCGTGGGCAATATGTTCGTTACGGCGCTCAACCTGGAGCTGCGCATCGACACGCTACGCTCAATGCAGTTCATGGGTTGCACCAATCTTACCGACCTGAAACTGCCCGAGACGCTGCGATATATCGGCAGCGAGTGCTTCCGCAACTGCCCGATGCTCACGCAGATCAAGCTTCCGGCAAGCCTGGAGGCGCTTGGCGACAACGCATTCTGCGGATGCCAGTATCTTACGGACATCTACAGCTACGCACAGACGCCGCCCGAAGGCAGCAACACCGATAGCTATCCGTTCGCTCAGTGTCGTCCGCAGAACGTAAAGCTGCACGTGCCGGCTTCGAGCGAGGCAGCTTATCGCGCTACGGGCTTCTGGACCAAGTTCGGCAACGTTGTGGCTGACCTGCCCGACGCTCCGACAGACGCTATTACGGACGCCGCAGCCGACTACTGCACCACATTCCCCGTGAAGGTGGCAGGCAAGCAGTGGACAACGCTCCACTCACACAAGGCGCAGACTGCATACATCTACACGCTGAACGGCACGCTGCTGCGCACAGCACAACTGCAGAAGGGCGCCAACAGCGTATGGACTGACGAGCCAAGCATAATCATCGCAAAATAAAACAACTTTAAAGATATAAGTATGAAGGATATTTGTTGCATAGGACACATCACGAAAGACAAGATCATCACCCCGCGCCAGACCGTATACATGGCTGGCGGCACGTCTTTTTACTTCTCTTATGCCATAAACCATCTGCCCGACAATGTTTCATTCCAGCTTGTGACGAAACTCGGAGAGGGCGAGATGAAAGCTGTAGAGGACATGCGCAACGTGGGCATCGACGTGCTTACTTACCCAAGCAGCCACACCGTTTACTTCGAGAACAAGTACGGCGAAGACCAGAACGACCGCACTCAGCGTGTGCTCGAGCGTGCCGATCCGTTCACCATCGAGGAGATGAAGAACGTGGATGCACGCGTCTACCACCTCGGTACGCTGCTCAACGACGACATCTCGCCGGAGCTTGTGAAGTATCTGTCTACGAAGGGCAAGATTTCTATCGACGCTCAGGGCTATCTGCGCGAGGTTCGCAATCAGGAGGTGTTCGCCATCGACTGGGCTGAGAAGCGCGAGATACTCGCTAACACCGACATTATCAAGGTGAACGAGCACGAGATGGAGGTGATTACCGGACTGCGCAACCCGCGCATGGCTGCGCTCCGTCTGGCTGAATGGGGCGTTAAGGAGGTGTGCGTGACGCTCGGAAGCTATGGTTCTATCATCCTCGTCGACGGCGAGTTCCACGATATACCGGCTTATGAGCCGAAGGAGATTGTGGATGCTACGGGTTGTGGCGACACCTACTCGGCTGGTTATCTGTGGTGTCGTGCGCAGGGCATGGACGTAGAGGAGTCTGGACGCTTCGCGGCTGCCATGTGTACACGCAAACTGGAACACAGCGGTCCGTTCGAGGGCACAATAGACGATGTGCAGGCTGTGCTTGCAACCACGCCGTGCTTCAATGAGTACGCAGAGTAAAAGCCCCTCCCAACCCTCCCCATCGGGGAGGGCTTAGTTAGCAGTTCTTCTAGAAAGGCTTAAGAAGGCTTAGAAAGGCTTAGAAAAGGCTTAGAAAAACCCCAAAGGCTATAAAAGCAAAAAGGTCTGCCTCCCGCAAGGGAAGCAGACCTTTATTTATTTGGTCTTTATCGTAAAGTCTACGAATGACGCAAGCTCTTGCGCTGAAGCGAAGAGCTTACGCTGTCAGACCCATACTTTCGTATGGATTAGAGCTGAGGACCAGCAGCAACGAGAGCCTTACCAGCCTCGTTGTTTGTGTACTTAGCGAAGTTCTTGATGAAGCGAGCAGCGAGGTCCTTAGCCTTCTCCTCCCACTGAGCAGCGTCAGCGTAAGTGTCGCGCGGATCAAGAATCTCAGTAGCTACACCAGGAAGCTCTGTCGGAACCTTGAAGTCGAACATCGGGATCTGCTTTGTAGGAGCCTTGTCGATGTCGCCGTTGAGGATAGCGTCGATGATACCACGTGTGTCGCGGATAGAGATACGCTTGCCTGTGCCGTTCCAGCCAGTGTTTACGAGGTAAGCCTTAGCGTTGTTCTTATTCATCTTCTTAACGAGCTCCTGAGCGTATTTTGTCGGGTGCAGCTCGAGGAATGCCTGACCGAAGCAAGCTGAGAATGTCGGAGTCGGCTCTGTGATGCCGCGCTCTGTACCTGCCAACTTAGCTGTGAAGCCTGAGAGGAAGTAGTACTGAGTCTGCTCCGGAGTAAGGATAGAAACCGGAGGCAGTACGCCGAATGCGTCAGCTGAGAGGAAGATAACCTGCTTAGCAGCTGGTGCAGAAGAACCCGGCTGGATGTTGTTGATGTGGAAGATCGGGTAAGAAACACGTGTGTTCTCTGTAACGCTCTTGTCAGCGAAGTCGATCTTGCCGTCAGCAGCAACAGTTACGTTCTCGAGGAGAGCGTTGCGGCGGATAGCGTTGTAGATGTCCGGCTCTGACTCCTTGTCGAGGTTGATAACCTTAGCGTAGCAGCCACCCTCGAAGTTGAAGATGCCGTTGTCGTCCCATCCGTGCTCGTCGTCACCGATGAGCAGACGCTTCGGGTCTGTAGACAGAGTAGTCTTACCTGTACCAGAGAGGCCGAAGAAGATAGCTGTGTTCTGACCGTTTTTGTCGCAGTTAGCTGAGCAGTGCATAGAAGCGATGCCCTTCAACGGGAGGTAGTAGTTCATCATAGAGAACATACCCTTCTTCATCTCACCGC
>OIZH01000015.1_pt1 | contig 37192 bp, 52 predicted proteins | sample 1588511 | NCBI WGS metagenome assembly OIZH01 (sample SAMN03283237) | human gut metagenome | biome: human-associated habitat; material: feces | host: Homo sapiens | place: Peru | collected 2012
CTCGCCGGTGGCGGATGCTGCGCCACTCCAGCCGGTGGCGGATGCTGCGCCACTCACGCCGGTGGCGGATGCTGCGCCCCTCCAGCCGGTGGCGGATGCTGCGCCCCTCACGCCGGTGGCGGATGCTGCGCCACTCTCGCCGGTGGCGGATGCTGCGCCCCTCTCGCCGGTGGCGGATGCTGCGCCACTCTCGCCGGTGGCGTGGTTTTCCTTTTTGCCGTTCGCCTTTTTGATGGCATTGTCAAAATCACACTGCGCTTTAACGTACTCAACCTGCGCCTTGACCAGCCCCGGGATGCCGATCTCCGCGCTCAATGTCAGTTTCTTGCCGACGCGCTTCGTGTCGTCGCTGTGCATCTCGTCGCTGACATCCTCCAGCTCCGCCTCGAAATACCGGGAGCCATCGCCGGGCACGTAGTAGCCCAGCACATCCAACGGCATCTCGCAGGCGTGGAGACCTCTTTCACAGAGTTTAGCGTCTCCATCCACTTCTGCCGTTTTACCAATCTCATATTGGAACCCACGGCATTTCATATCCTTATCAGTTGCCTTGTAAACCTTCATTTCATCCTCCTTGCGGCCTGTTGAATGCGCTGGTATGCTTTGCGCATCACGCGGCCTTTATAGTCCTTAAATTCGTTGTTCTTGGCACGTTCCGCATAGGAGATGGCTTTCTCCGCCTCGTGCTGCGCCCATAGGGGGCAGTCGGTACGGCAGCCCACGCGCCGGTCAGGGCATTCAATGGGGCAATTGGTCATTCCCATGTCACCAACTCCCTTCGTACCCCGGCGCGGTGCGCCTCCTCGTGGCTCATCAGTACGTCCACCGTGTAGCCGTACACCCCGGTATCGGCGGCGATGTACGTTTTTCCGCCGATAGTCACGGTGCTGCCCAGCGGGATAATGCCCGGGTCAACTGCCACCGCCTCACCGATGTCCACCCACCGGCCGGAGGCCGTCAGCACCTGCCCCGCCTCGTTGCGGTTGATGTGGGCATAGGGCGTGCAGCACGCGCAGTAGCCGGTGATGTCGCAGACCAGCAGATTCTCCGGCGGCTTCGCGGCGGACAGCACCGCCGCCTGCACCGCAGCGGACAGGGGAGGGGGTGCGTCCTCCGGCTCCAGTGCCTCCGGCAGCGTCAGCGCCCAGAGGAGGACGGCGAGGATCAGAAGACCCAGCAGGGCATTTGCCAGACGCAGACGGCGGCTCCATCTGCGGGCGGCGCAGCGCCGGGAATACTCCCGCGCCCGCCTGTTCCGCTGCCGGATATCCATCAGCGCCGCCCCCCTTCCGACAGGCACCGCGCCAGCGTGACGGCGGAGATATAGCCTTTTTCCACGGGGAAGTGGCGCTTGGCGGTACGCTGGTCTGTGATGCCGGTATAGCGGCACAGCTCACCAACGGACAACAGGCGCTTGCCGCCGGTGAATGCGAGGATATCCTCCAGATTCTCCCGGTAGCCGGGCAGCTCCTTACTCACGGCGACCCCTCCCCTCGATAGCGTCCAGCAGATGCAGAACGGACCTTGCCAGCGTTGCAGCGCCGGCGATGATGACGATGTAATATAAAGTCATGGTGGTTGCTCCTTAGTGTAGGAATTTATTGACAAAGTACTTCTGGCCGTTGCCGGTCACCTTGACAGTTTTGCTGATGGTGATAGACCCGTCGGAGCGGGTGATGGCCGTCTCCTTGATGGAGAAAAGGCCCATGTCCATGGCGCGCTGGGTGGGCATATTGTAGTCCGTGCCGCTGCGGCGGATCAGATAGCCGTTATCCCGCAGCCAGGCGAACAAGCGGTTCTGCCCGATGTCCACGCCGTTCTGACGGAGGAGCTTTGCCAGCTCCCCCACAAGGATGGAGGTGTGGGACGCGCTGACGGCATCGGCGAAAAGAACTTTTGGACGGTCGGCGGCGGTCTGCTGCTCCAGCGCCCTGCGCTTCTCCCGCTCCTCCTTGAGGGCCTGGAGGGTGCGGATCATGGTGTCCGGGTCGTCCAGCATCTTCTCCACGGTGGGCGCGTCGGCGTACATTCCGTGGCGGCGGATGGCGGGCAGCACTTCGGAGGTGACCCAGCGCTTGAACTGCTTCGCGCCGGGCAGCTTGCTGGACAGCACCAGCGCGTACAGGCCGCTCTCGTTGATGACGGTAGGGGACTGCTCTCTCCCGAGGGAGTCACGAATCGTTACCCCATCCCCTTGACGCTTGTCATCGGCGTCAATGTGGTCTGCCAGCGCCTTTCTGGGATTGGTGTAGCCCAGCACCGACGCCACGTCCTTTCCGATAAACCAGGGTTCGCCCTCGATTTCAGTGGTGCGGATGGTGCCAAAGGCGGGATTGGTGAATTGCTGTAATGTGTTCATGGGCGCTCCTTTCTTGTGTTTTGATGAAATCTGTGATACATTCAGCGGGGGTGAAAAAATGTTTACGAAAGAACAAATCGATATGCTATGCAGGCTTGAAAGCGGCTGCGCCTGGCGGTGGCATCAATCCGACCGAGATGACGGCGTTCTTCTGTTTCTGCTGGATAGCGGGTACTGCACACCGCGAGAAGATGTCGCGCCGGGATGGATAGAACTCACCGAAAAGGGGCTCGCCGCCTTAGCTGACCTTCGCGTAAAGGAAGCAGAGCGCACCGACCGCCGCCGCGAGAAGGAACTCACGGAGGCCACGCGCCTCAAGGAACGCCAGCAGGATCGAGCCGATGAAGAACGCAGATACCGAACGCAGAACAAGATTGCGATAATAATGCCGCTTGTCACGTTCGTGCTTGGCGTCCTGGTAGAGCATTTCTACGGCGTCTTTGCGCTTCTCTTTTCTTGAAAACAACATTAAGTGTTGACCTCCTTACGGGATGGGTTACTCTCTGCCGAGAAGGTAATCGGTAGAGACGCCGAAAAAGTCGGCCAACCTTGAAAGTGCAGCGCAGGGAATGCGCCCCGCATTTTCCCAGTTATGAATGGTTTTTCTTGATACTCCCATGACGCGCGCAAGATCATCTTTACTTAGGCCGCGCCTGACGCGTTCTGCTGAAATGTTCGGATATTTAGCGTGTACCACTTTTCTGATCCTCCTTCGTGTTACGCATTTCGCGTATTTATGACCATAATAATATACGCATAATGTGTAATTGTAAAGCGATAAAATGCACGAAATGTGAAGCCTTCCTTTGTACAACTTCACATATCGTGCAATCGCCCTTGACATTGTACCCAAAAAGTGTAATACTGAAATTGCTAAAATTTAATCTCATAATGAGGAGTTAAGCGCATGGAGAGCTTGAAAGAATTAAGAGAAAAAGCTGGAAAATCAATGCGGCTTACCGCTGAAGATCTTGGAATACCGTATACAACATATGTAAGCTATGAAAAGGGAGCGCGGGAGCCAAACAGTGAGATGCTTGTTAAAATCGCCGAATACTACCACACGACCACAGATTTTCTATTGGGAAGACTGGCGCGAAACAGTATGGCCGCACCAACTATAGGTGAACGCATACGCGATGCGCGAGAAGCGCGCAAGATGTCGCAAGAGGAGCTTGGACGCGCCTGCGAAACGACAAAGCAGACGATTTATAAATATGAATCCGGCCTGGTCACGAACATCCCGCTTGATAGACTGGAAGCCATTGCAGACGCACTTGGCGTGTCCTCCGCATATCTGGCGGGGTGGGATAGTACAGAGGAATACCGAGCGTTGCACCATATCGCCGAAGATATGTATACGACAAAAGCCCCCGGCCGCATGGCCGAGGACTTGAGCACCGAGGAGCTTGAAATTGTCTCTATTCTTCGAAAGATGTCTCCAGAGCAGCTTGCGCGGGAGCTGGCGTATTTGCGACAAGCTTCCGCAGATGGGCAAGATAAGTAACTTTCCGCTCTGGTGTGAGCTTGCGGTATAGGTCGATCACCGCGTTGATCGCCTGTTCAGAAATCTGTGTTTTCCCCATTTTCTTTCCCCTTTCCTTTGTGTAATACAACAGCGCACCCGCCGCCTCCGCAACGGCGACGGGGGCTTACAGCAGACACACCAACCATCACGCGCACCTGCTGCGGCTTCACCGTAGCAAAACCGCATTAGGCAGGTCAACGTCAAAACGAGGCAGACCGCCCCGCCGCGCCAAACCGAAACAGGGCAGGCCGCGCCCAGTTCAGGGAGGAATGAATACAAATGGAAGAATCTTTACAGGAAATTTGCAGAGAAGCCAAATACCGGGCAAAGATGACGGCGCAGGATATTTCCGACTGTTCCGACGTTCCCCTGTCCAGCGTCAACAACTTCTTTTCGTCGTCTTCCAAGATGCCGTCTATCTACACCGCTGGACCTATCTGCCGCGTCCTTGGCGTGTCAATAGACGCTTTTTTTCATATTAAGCCAACGCCCGATCCGTCACTTGAAGAGCAACTTACCCATGAGCAGGAGCTAAACCAGCTCCGCGTCAGAGCCATACATCACAAAAATTATCTGATTTTTGGGCTGATGATCCTGCTTGCCATCGCCCTGGCATACGGCATCACAATTGACCTGCAAAATCCCAACATTGGTTTGTTCCAGAAATAAAACATCATAGGAAAAGCCATCGCGTTTACAAGCGCGGTGCGGTAAGGAGGGGTAGAATATGCTTAGTTCCATCGTGCATCTCTCGTCCATCGTGGCGGCCGGAATGGTTCTCTATGCTGGATTCCGTGTTGCGAAAAAGGAAAAGAAGATCACGGACAGGCTGTTTGAAAAATGGGCTGTGGTGTTCTTCCTCGTGACCGGATTGATGCTTGTTTGGGATCTCTCCCGTGACCTGAAGAACAATATACCTGACGGAGAATACGACATCAGGGTAGAGGCGCATAGCAAAAGTTGGAAATTTGACCGGTATCTATCGGCTGTTCTGGCCGTGCAGACGGATATAGATAGCGAGCCGTACCGAGACACGGACCGGCTGACCAAATCGACGCGATACACCCTGTGCGGCGTGTTTTACGGGAAAAGCCAAACGCCCAGAAACTGGCGAAGACTTGACATTGATGTGCATCCTCCGGAAGCGATCAGTGTGGAAATCGACAACAAGCTGTGTGATCTTACGATTGACCGCGTTTCCGCGTCGTCGCTGGGCGTGACGCCTTCCGATAACTGGCGTCTACAGCCAACAATGAACAAGATAATGTATATTTCCGTCCCGATACTGTGCGCGATCGGCACAATTCACGGGATTCTAATAGACGAGATAGAGAAGAGGAGGGCTATGGAATGGCAAAAAAGATCATAGCGGCAATGCTGGCTTTTTCGCTGGTTCTTGCTATTACGGCCTGCGGTGATGCACCGGTCGAGGAGGCAAAACAAACGAGCTCTCCGTTGCCCGTAGAGGATCGCGAGCCGACGGTAACGCTGCAAGAGACGCCAGACAGCACCTGCTTTTCTGCTGTCGGATATGACAGCGCGGGACAGGTCTTGTTTGTGCAATTTCGGGAAAGCGGCTCCATCTATTCCTACGACGATGTTCCGGCGCTTGTGTACAGCGACCTGATGAATGCCGAATCTATGGGCGGCTACTACAACGGATATATAAAGGGACATTACACGGCACACAGACTTACGGACTAAAATAAGCCGTCCCCTGCTGCAACAGGGGACGGCTCAAGCGAAACACCCACGAACAACCACCACGTCATTAGCAGGACGGCAAAACTGCCACGTTTCGATGCCAGTATAGCACGATTCGCCGCCGCCTGCAAGCGAAAAAAGAGGAGGATTGACTATTATGGCAAAAAAGAAGTATTATCAGAGGCCGGACGGGATCTTTGAGACGACCCGGACGGTGAACGGGAAGCGGGTGCGCTTCCGGGGCAAGACCTGCGCGGAGGTAGACCGGAAGATACTGGCCTACAACGAGGAGATGCAGAAGGGGAGGAAGATGCCGAAGATCATCGACGAATGGCAGGAGATGCACAACGAGGAGGTATCGGAATCCACGCGGCGGGTCTATGATGTGGCCGTGCGGCGTATCCGGGAGGCATTCCCAGGCTATGCCGGCGCGTATACACCGATGGACGTGAAGCGCTATATCACGGCATTTGAAAAGAAAGGGTTTTCCGCGTCCACGGTCAGCGTGGAGCTGGGGGTGCTGAAGCAGGTGTTCTCCCACGCGGTGCTGCAAGGCGACATTGCCGTGTCTCCGGCGACGGAGGTACGGGCAAGCCGCGGACTGCCGAAGAAGGAGCGCAGCGCCCTGACGGAGGAGCAGGAGGCATTGGTGGAGGCGTACCGCGGAGAGGACTTTTTGCTGGGGTTGATGATGCTGTACACCGGCTGCCGGCGCGGGGAGCTGCTGGCGCTGACGTGGCAGGACATAGACCGCGACGCCGGGGTGATCCACGTCACGAAAAAAATCAACTACGCCACAGGCAAGCCGGTTCTGGAGCACAAGCTAAAGAGCAAGAACAGTCAGCGGGACATCCCCATTCTCGCGCCGCTGGCGGCGGTGCTGCCGCAAAAGCCGCGCATTGGGCTGATCTTCTGCGGGGAAGACGGCGCCCCCATGAGCATAGGACACTGGAATAGGCGGTGGATATCCTACACGGCGCGGGCGGGGATCAGCGGCATTACGCCGCACCAGTTCCGGCACAGCTTCGCCACGCTGATGTATGAGGCGGGCGTGGACAGCAAGCAGGGCGCGGCCTTTCTTGGCGATACGGAGGACGTGCTCAAGGGTGTTTATGAGGAGCTGCGGAGGAGCCGCGCGGCCAGTGGCGCGGCTCGGCTGGACGCCTATCTGGAGATGCGCAGAGCGGAGGCGGAGGCGCGGCACGGCTGACGGCTTACTGTGTACTTTTACTGTGTACTTTCTGTGTACTTTTTACTGCCTAAGTATAACAGAGCATAACAGTATCTTGCAGGGCTGAAACCGTTGTCGCACAACGGAAAGCGCCTATTTGCAAGGGGTTGGAGCGGGTGCGTGGTTTTTAACGCGCCATTACGATAGAATGTTGTAATTGCAGGCGGTGGCGATGGCTACTGTGTACAAACTGTGTACTTCGGTTTTTTTTGAAAAAGAGAAAAGCACCGGGTTTCCGGTGCTTTTCTCTTTAGCGGTGGTACTGTCAAGCGGTCAGCGCTCCCAGGCGCGGCGGTCTGTGTCCTGGATGGTCTCTATCCCGGGGCGCTCCTTTTGCAGCGCGGCAAACCGGGCGAAGGCCTTGCGGCGGTCTGCGCCGGTGTAGGTCTCGGAAAGTGGCGTTTCCGTGGTGCCGTCCTCGTAGGTGCGGACGATCTGCACGGAATAGATCACCGGCTTACCCCTGTAACCGGGATCGCGCCGCAGCTCCAGGCGGTCACGATAGGCGGCTGTGGCAAGCTGGGCGTAACGCTCGGCCAGGGCCTGCCGGTACTCGGTCAGCTGGTCGATCAGCTGCCGGCACTCGGCGATGGTGCGGGCTGCGCTCTTGTCGTAGCTGGCGATACGGTCGGCGGTGAGGACATCGGGGCGGATCAGGTAATCACGGATCTGCACGCTGGCCTCCCGGCTGGGGCTGCCGTACCGCTGGAACAGGTCAAGATAGCTCATGCGGTGGCCTCCTCGCAGCTGGTGACGGTCCAGTAGGCGATCCCGTCGGGGCTGTGCTCGTCGCTCCCCCAACCGATTACCGTTCCGGCGGGAATGGGGGAGAACGCTAAAAGGGCGTCGTGCCGGGAAGTGCGTGTATTTTCGAGGCGGATTAAATATTTCATGTTCGATTCTCCTTTCAGTGGGTGGCGTGGAGGATCTGCCAGAGATCCCCCACAACGGAAACGGTCAGGCCCATTTCATCGGCGGCACGGCGGGCGGCGTCCTCGGTGCGGTAGGCTTTGCCGTTGGTTGGGTTCGTGCCGCATTCGGTGACGGCTTTCACGGTGTAGCGAGTGCGGCTGCCGTGGCCGATGGTCTCGATTGCGTAGATCATAACAATGCTCCTTTCAGGTGGTCGGCGCGTCCCCGTCAAGCGGGGAGCGCGTCGGAATTGGCGGAGCGGCTAAAGCTGGTGGATCCGTACTTGCTGCGGATTTGGTCCATGCTCTTAGACTTGCCGCGATGGTATACGCCGTCTTCCGCGTAATGCCAGCTCCAAAGCTTCTTTGTGCTGCTCCAGCGGCACCCGGCGGCCTTCAAGGCCTCCTTGTGCTCTCTGGTGTTGCCGCCGATCCAAAGCCAGCGGCCGCAAAGCTCGATCTCCAGACCGTCCAGCCGAAGCAGCGCGTTGATGATGGCGATAAAGTCGGCGGCGTTCTCGGTGGTGGCGTGGGTCTTGCCGGTGGTGTCGGCGGCGGCCTCGGTATTCTGGCGGCCCTTCAGGTATTCAAATTTACGCTCGTATGCGGCGTTGATCTCCTGCATGACGGCGGTGCTGCCGCCCACGTCGGGGTGGTGCTGCATGGCCGCGGCCTTATAGGCCTTTTTCAGCTCGTCCAGGGTCTTGCAGGTGTTAAAAATCGTTTCGTACATGGTGTGTTCCTCCTGTGTTGTCGTGGTGGTTGTTGTAGGTGCATGGGGTGGGGCTGATGCGCTCAACCCCTCCAGAAGCGTTGTTGCTATCAGCGGGTCAGCTCTGCCGCCGTGGCGGCCACGCGATCCTCGGCGGCGCGGATGCTGTCCGCCTTGCGGTAAGTGTGGGCCACCGGGTCGTCCCGGTAATCGTGCGCCGCGAAGTCGTCGGCGGCTTCCTTGCTGTCAAACCATGCAGTGCGGCAGAAGTCGGATCCCCATACTGCGTAGGTGACGGAATAAAAAGTCTTTGCCATGGTAGTTGCTCCTTTCTTGCCGGCCTGTCGGCCTGTCGTGGTGGTTTTCTGTCGTTGTGGCCACAGTATAAGCCGACTATGCTTGCATTGTCAAGCCCCACGGCGCACTTTTGTAGACCTGCACAAAAATAAGCTCCGAAAACTGGCAAAAATGACAATGCTTGCATAGGCGCGAAAAACAATGCTTGCATACGCGCGGCGTGTGCGTTATAATGGGCAAAAAATGGAGGTGATGCAAGCGTGGGAGACCGCACGGAGCGCAACAGGCGGACAGCACCGGCACGCAACAGGTACAACGAGCCTGTAACCTTCCGGCTGCGGAGAGACGGCAGCGACGGGATCAGCAGGGCGCAGATCACCGCCGCCGCGGAGGCCGCCGGCCAGAGCGTCAACGCCTGGATCGTGGACGCCATCAAACAAGCCATATAACGGCACCGGAGCCCCTGCCAGATCGGCGGGGGCTTTTGCTATGCCCGGAGGCCTCCACCAGGCCGCGCAGCAGCGACACGGACAGCCGCCCCCCTTTCGTCCCCACTTCCCCCTTTCCCCCTCGCCTCCTTCTTCCTCTCCCACACCCTCTCTATCTTCCTCAATTCTCCCTATCTCCTATCCCCCCTATAATCCCCCCTTTCCTCAAGACCTGCCGTGCTGCGCTGCGCGCCGCGCTTGCCTCGGTAGGGGTAGGGGGTGGGGGAATAGATAGATCTTGCATAGTAGGGGACAGACTGGTTAAAGCTGGATGTTCTTTTGGTGCTTTGAGGGGGAGGAGGTGGGAGGAGGAGGGAGACGACGCCGGGCAAAACGCATAAGCTGATTAGCTGGCGGATTCTTGCGTTTCCTCTTGTTTTCTCGTGTTATCTCTTGTTTTCTTCGGTTTTCTCTTGCGTTATCTCTTGTGTTCTCTCGTCGGCTTGCACCAGGTCGGGCGCGGCGGAATGAGCGGCAGCAAGGCGGGGAGACGCGGAGAGGAAGCAGGACGGGGAGACACGGAGAGGAGGCGCGGCGGGGAGAGGCGGAGGGCGTGGCGGCGGATGATCTGACGGGAGCGGCGCGGGCAAAAGGGAGCGCAGGGGCGGGCGGGTTTGGATGGTTTTTAAGGGGCTATTAAAGCAAAAGTGCCTATTTGCAATACTTCCCGGCTCTTGCTGTGTCCGCTCTGTGTACTTTGCGGGGCAGCTTCGGCAGGTGGGCGGCTGTTTGTCGGTAAGAGCCGGAGGTGGTGGACATAGGGCAATCGCTGTTTCGGTGGCGGCTGCTGGGCCAGGGCGGCGGCAGGGCTGGGGCGTGGGTGGTTGCCCGGTTACATGGTGTCTTGAGGTAGTAGGGGGGGTAGCGGAAAAAGCCCCACCCCCTCCAGAGGAAGGTATGGGATACTTCATCCACGTCCAATGCGACAATTCATGGCACTTTCCACGCCGCACTGTGTCAGGCCGCAGGGCACGCGATGCTTTGAAGTCGGGTGACATACCGGCGGCAATCTGCGTGCAGCTGTCGAGGGGGTGGCGGAAAAGATGGCGGCGGGTTCTTGGAAACCTGCCGCTGAAATTTTTCAGAGCGGATCTGTGAGCAAGGAGACAGGCGCGCACAACTGGGCGCAGATCGTCCCGCGCAGGTAGGTGTGGTGTGAACAACACCCGGCCTGCACGCGCTGCGTCGGGCAGAGAAGCAAGGCGATGAGATGGACGTGCAAACAACTTTTCGTAATACGCTGTAATATTCTGTAATATCAAGAATAAGCGGAAAAATTCCTATTGAAGCAACAGGAAAAGTGTGATAAGTAGGTAGTAGGGCAGTAGGTCATGGCAATCATTTCTCCTCAACGCCGCGTCGCCGTGTTCTTTCGGTGGCGCGGTACATGGCTCCGTAGTTTAACAGGGAAAACGCGCCAAGGCTGCTGGCACGGATGCGGGTTCGAATCCCGCCGGAGCCTACTACCCGCAAAGAATATGGCATTGCGTGCAGATGGGCACGGGGCGTACCAAGAGGCGGACTTGGTGCGTGGGAGCAGGTTCGACCCCTGCCGATGCCGCCACAAGGCAGCGGGACCATATGCCTTTCGTGTCAAGCATGACACCTCCTTTCCAAGCTCCACCCCGTAAGCAGGAGCTGCGCCGGGAGCGAGACGGCAATCTCGTCCGGCGTCTCCGGTGCAATTCCGGCAGGGGGCGATATACGGGCAAATGTTCCAGGGTGGCGAGGCGGTCTCCAAAACCGCTTGCGGTGGGTTCGATCCCCAACTGTCCGTGCCAGCGCGGAAAGCGAGCGAGGAAGCGCGAGAAGCTAAGCGGCAGGCGGCATAAAGCGCCTGTTGGCTGGTGAAAGGGCGCGGCGCGTCCGCTGCACCAGAGATTCACAGGAAGGAGGCGGAGGACATGGCAGATCCCAACAGAACGAGAAAAGACGGCACGCCGATCCGGCGCAAGCCGAGAAAGCCGCGGAACAGGAACAAGGCGGCGAATGGCGCGTGTGTCTCTGCCCCGGATATGAACGGCGTGGATGCCGTTTCCGTGAAGCGGAGAGACACGGCGAAGCCGGTAAAGAAGACACCGCCGGCACCGCGACAGGCGGGGGAAGTTCCCTTCTACCACAGCCCCGAACACATGGCGAAGATGACGGAGGCAGCAGCAGAGGTCCACGCGATATTTGCCACGGCGGAGGAGTTTGAAGCGGCGGCAAGCGCCTACTTCGAGTACTGCGACGCCAACGGACTGCTGTACGGAGAAGCCGGGCTTTGTCTGGCGCTGAGTAAGAACAACAGCGCAGGACGAACGGTGAAGCTTGACACGCTGCGCCGGTGGTACGACGGAGCGAATTGCCCCCATTTGCAGGACGCAGTACAGCGTGCGTATCTTCGGATACAGGCGCAGATCGAGACAGACCCCACCTATCGTGAAAAGGGCATGGTGCCGCGCAGCATCTTCCTGCAGAAGCAGACGCGGCTTGGCGGTTATCAGGACAGAGTGGAGACAAAGAACGATTCCACGGTGAAGGTCATTTTTGGCAGCGGCGTGGATGAAAGCGATTTCAAGTAACGGAGGGGCTATGACGGCGATCGTGATTTTACTGGCGGTGATCGTGGTGCTGACCGCCCTGGCGGTAGGTCTTCTGTGGCGCTTGACGGTGAAGCTGAACACCGCGCCGCCAGCGGCGATCGCGCCGGAGGCGGCAGAGCCGCACAAGGGCGGATCCGGCAGCGTGGACGAGGGCTTTGAAAACATCATGCAGTATTCCGTGAAAGGGAAAACAGGCTTTGAGCCGGGAGGCATGAAGCTGTAAGCGAGGGGGCGGACAGAATGCTTATCGACAACACGGTGCAGGCGATCTTTGACAAGGCAATGTATCTCATTGACGCGCAGAACGAGAGCACCGGCTCCACCAACTCCAGCGATACAAAGGAGTACAGGGTGCGCACCATCGGCATCCTGAATAACCTGATCGACATTGTGTATCCCGCCAGCGCGACATACCCCGACGATCAGGAGGGACGGCCTGCTCTGGACGACATCCAGGATTTTGACGACAGCCTTGATCTTGACCCGTTTATTCTGCGGGACGTGCTGCCAAACGGATTGGCGGCGCATCTGCTCAGTGAGGAAAACCCGTCGCTGGCGGAGTATTTCCAGCAGCTCTTTGAGGAGCATCTGGAAATTGCGCGGCGCGGCGTCAGGGCGAGATTTGAGAGCGTGGACGACGCGCTTCCCTACGGCGGCATTGAGTACGGCCAATTTTCCCGTTGGTTTTAGGCCCATGACCGGGGCGTAAACAATATTTTCCCGCCACACCAAGGCGGAAAGGAGCAGCTTATGGACGAGATGGAGAACACCAGCTTGGAGATGAACGACACCGCAGACCAGCAGGACGCGTTTCTGGAGGGCTGGGACGGCAGCGACGCTGTGGCAGAGGCAGACCAGCCCGGTACGGCGGCTGACGAGGAGACGGCGGAGAACGGGGAAGACCCGGAGGACGCCGCTGCCGGTACAGAGGGCGAAGGGAGCGACGCCGAGACCACGGCGCAGCAGGAGCCCGACGCAGAACGGCAGGAGGCGGAGAACGGCGAGAGCCGCGACACCGCGTGGATCATCAAGCACAATGGCACGGAGATGACGGTACGGCAGCAGGATATTACGCCGGAGCTTTTGCAGAAGGGCGTGGACTATGACCGTATTCGCGGAAAGTATGACGAGGCAAAGCCCGTCATGGAGATTTTTTCCGGTCTTGCACAGACGAACGGGATGAGTGTTCCGGAATATGTGCGCGTTGTTCGCGCCGCCATGAAGAAGGCGGAGGGCCTGAACGACGAGGAGGCCGCAAGAGCCATTGCGCTGGAGGATCGAGAGGCCGCTGTGCAGGCCAGAGAGGCAGAACAGCAGGCAAATGAGGCGGCGGAAAACCAGCGGGATCAGCGGATCAGCGCAGATATCCAGGAGTTTTCCGCAGCGTTCCCGGAAGTATTCAAACAGGCGGAGAACGACCCGGAAACCATCCCTCAGAGCGTATGGGAATCCGTGAGAAGCGGACTTTCGCTGACGGCGGCTTACGCCCGGTACGCAGTGGAAAGCGCGAATAAGGCCGTGAAAACGGCGCAGGATCAAGCGAATGCAGCCGCGCTGAACCAGAAGAACAGCGCACGTTCCGCAGGCTCTATGCAGTCTGCCGGGAACAACTCCACCAAGAACGACCCGTTTTTGGAGGGATTCGGCTCTTGATATGAGCCCCGTGGCGCGCCTCCGCCAGAACACGAAAGAGAGGCAAGATAATGGCTATCAATTATGCTATCAAGTACGCGACTAAGATCGCGGAGCGTTTCAAGATCGCATCCATCACCAACGAAGACTGCGGCCACGACTATACGTGGGCAGCGCCCAACAGCAAGGTGATCCGTGTTGGCAGCGTGAACACGGTGCCGGAGACCGAGTACAAGCGCAGCGGCGACAACCGCTTTGGCCCCGTGTACGATGTGGGCGACACGCTGCAGGAGATGGAGTGCAAGATGTCCCCCTCCTTCAGTTTCACCATCGACGCGCTGGACGGATCTGACCGCGCTATTCAGGTGTCCGCCGCCCGTTCGCTGCGCCGGCAGCTGGACGAGGTGACCACGCCCAACATGGATAAGCACCGTATCCGCAAGTGGGTGATGGGCGCCAACATCCAGATCAAGGAGGCTACCGCGCCCACCAAGACCACCATCGGCGGCATGATCATCGACGCCAACGCCAAGATGACCGACGCGCTGGTGCCCATGGACGGGCGGACGCTGTACATCGGCACGGAGTATTACAAGCTCCTGAAGCAGAATCCCGACTATCTGGGTGTGGACGCGCTGGGCAAGGAGGCACTGACCCGCGGCGTGGTCGGCGAGTTCGACGGCTGCCGCGTGAAGCCCATTCCCTCCCGGTATATGCCCGCCGGCGTGTACTTCTTCATTAAGCACCGCAACAGCACGGTTGACCCGGTGAAGCTGGCGAAGTACGACATTCTGCCCAAGGTGCAGGGCTATTCCGGCCCCGTGGTGCAGGGCGTGACGTACTACGACAGCTTTGTGCTGGGTGCCAGAGGCGACGGCATCGCCGTGTGCGGCAACGCGGCCATTCTGGACGCGCCCGTCATGAGCATCAGCACCCATAAGGTGACCATCACCGCCGCAGACGGCGTGGTGTTCATGTACACCACCGATGGCTCCAACCCCCGTTACAGCACCACCGCGCAGGTGTATACCGCGCCGGTAACGCTGGCGGTCGGCGAGACGCTGCGTGCAGTGGGCACCAAGGACGGCTGCGTGGGCATCGAGGCCGCAAAGGATTACGAATAAAGCCCCAACCATAGGGCGGACACTGACCCCCGGTGTCCGCCCTATTCCCTTCATATACGGGGGAGGATACAGAGAAAGGCGAGCGCATGGCACACAGAGACAACACACCGACGCTGCGAACCGGCGAGCTGAACCCAAAGCAAAAGCTATTCTGTCAGGCGAGGAGCCGGTATGTGGCTTACGGCGGCGCACGAGGCGGCGGAAAGACCCATGTGCTGCGGGTAAAGGCGGCAGGCGGCGCGCTGGCCTATCCCGGTATCCGGATCCTGATCGTGCGCAGAGAGTACCCGGAGTTGGAGCAGACCATCATCATACCCATGCGGAAGATGATACCGCCGGAGATGGCGGCGTATAACGGCACCATGCGTATGTTCACCTTCTGCAACGGCAGTGTGATCAAATTCGGACACTACGACGCAGGCGGCGACGTGGAGTATCAGGGTCAGGAATGGGACTGGATATTTCTGGATGAGGCAACGCACTTTACGGAGAGCCAGTTCCGCACGCTGGGCGCGTGCTTGCGCGGCGCCACGAAAATACCGCGCCGGATGTACCTGACTATGAACCCCGGCGGCGTGGGGCACGCCTGGGTAAAGAGACTGTTTATCGACAAGGAGTATACGGCTGATGAGCGGGCGGAGGACTACACCTTTATTCCCGCCACGGTGGACGATAACCCCCAGCTATTGGAGGCTTCCCCGGAGTATAAGCAGATGCTGGATCTGCTGCCGGAGAATGTGCGCCGCGCGTGGCGTGACGGCGACTGGAACGCCATGGCCGGCACGTACTTTCCGGAGTTTAAGGCGGATACGCACGTTGTGGAGCCATTTGCAAAGGTGCCGCGTGAGTGGCGGAAATACCGGGCATTCGACTACGGCCTTGATATGTTCGCCTGCCTTTGGGTGGCGGTGGACTATGACGGCAGGGCGTGGGTCTATCGCGAGGTACAGCAAAGCGGGCTGATCGTGTCGGAGGCGGCGAAACTGATGAACGCACTGACGCCGCCGGAGGAAACGATCTTTGCGACCATCGCGCCGCCGGATATGTGGGCGCGGCAGAAGGACAGCGGAAAGAGTATGGCCGAGATATTCGCACAGAACGGCGTGGGGCTTATTAAGGCCAGCAACAACCGCATTCAGGGCTGGATGGCGGTAAAGGAAATGCTCAAGCCGCTGCGCAGCGAGCGCGACAGGCCGGGCCTTCTGGTGGCCAACTGCTGCCGGGGGCTGATCCGGAACATGGCGCTGATACAGAGCGACAGCAAGAACCCCAGCGATTGCGCCACAGAACCCCACGACATTACCCATATCTGCGATGCGGCGCGGTATTTCTGTGCCACACGCACCATTGCGGCGCAGTTGGCCGCGCCGGTGCGGGAGCAGGAGCCTTACGAGGCAGCGGCGGCGGACTATGACGACGAGATGACCGGCGGCGAGATGACCGGCAGCTATCTGACATACGGAGGTGGTTAAAGGTGGCGACCATTTCAAACGCAAACGGAAACAGCATACTGAAAATCCATGCGTTTCTGGGCATGAATGAGAATCTGGACGGCGACACGACGCTGCAAAACGGCGAAATGGCGGAGATGCGGAATTTCCGGATCACGGCAGATAACCACCTGCAGATAAGACCCGGCAGCAAGACCATTATGACGCTGGCGGACGGGGGCGGCGCGGCAGGCGCGGAGATATACGGCGTATGGCGCGGCATGGTGGGCGGCAGCGAGCATCTGCTGGCGGCCTACGGCGGGCATATCTACGATGTGGATGTGGACGCCCGGACAAAACGCGACCTTGGCGCAGCCGCGGCGGCGAGTACGACATTTTTCGCCTTTGGCGGAAAGGTGTATCTGCTCAACGGCGCGGACTATAAGAGCTGGGACGGCGGCGCGGAGACGGAATTTTCGGACGTGACGCCCTATGTGCCGCTGGTGCAGATCAGCACGACACCGGCAGGTGCGGGCACGCTGCTGGAGGGCGTGAACCGTCTGACAGGGAAGCGGCGCGTACAGTTCAGCCCGGACGGAACGGCAACCATGTTTCAACTGCCGGAGAAAGGAATCGTAGGCGTGGACGGCGTGAAGGTGAACGGAAGCGCCGTTACTGGCTGGACGGCGGACACCGCGGCGGGGACGATCACCTTTTCGGCGGCGCCGGCAAAGGGGACAAATACCGTGGAGGCGACATACACAAAGGGCGGCGGGGCGCCCGGAGATGTTAAGGCCATGCGATTCTCCGAGCTGTACAACGGCAGTACGGATACCCGCGTGTTTCTATACGGTGACGGGAGCAACCGCGCTATCTACTCCGGTATCCGGTACGACACAGGCGAGGCAAGCGCGGACTATTTCCCCGACCTTTACGAGCTGCGGGTGGGAGAAAAGAACACGCCCATTACGGCACTTGTAAGACAGTACGCCCGCATGATGGCATTTAAGCCCAACAGCGCATGGGCGGTGATCTACGGCACAACACCGCTGGATGACGGCACCACCACGGCGGCATTTTACGTGCAGCCCGTCAACCGACAGTTCGGAAACGAAGCGCCGGGACAGGCGCGGCTATTGGAAAATAGCCCCCTGACGCTGGATGCAGGCAGCGTATATCAGTGGATCAGCGAGGGGAGCAAGTATGTCAACAGCAGTGAGAGCAATGCAAAGCGCGTCAGCGACCGGGTGGCTAAGACGCTGCGCGGTTTCTCGCTGAAGGACATCAAGACATATAACATGAAGCAGGAGCATGAATACTGGTTCATGCACAATAGGCGTGCGTTGGTACTGAACTACGCCAACAACACGTGGTATCTGTATAAGGACCTGCCATTTGACCAGATCGTGGAGGTAGAGGCAGAGCGGTACGGTTTCAGCGCAGACGGAGCGGTGGTGCATTTCAGCCGCGCATACCGGAACGACAACAACGCGCCTATCGACTGCTACGCCGCAACGGGCGCCATGGACTTTAACAAGGATTGGCTGCTGAAATACTCCCCCGCAATTTTCGTGGCGATGCAGCCGGAGAGCAACGCACGCATTACCGTGACGGTGGAGAGCGACCGGCGCAGCGACTACCCGGAAAAGGTGGTGGCATATAGTCTGGCGGCTTTTGACCATGTGAACTTTGCACACTTTTCTTTCTCCACGAACCGTAAGCCGAAGGTGAAGCGTGTGAAGCTGAAAGTAAAGAAAGCCACGTTCTACCGACTGATCTATCGGAGCCTGTCCACCAGCGCAACGGCGACAGTGATCGAAACGGACATTCAGATGCGGTATGCGGGCAACGTGAAATGAGGTGAAAGGATTGAGCGATAACTTTACGCCGCAGAGTGTATTTGCGGAATACAACGCGGGCGTACACTTCTGCGAGGGAATCGACCTGTACGACACGGTGCAGACCAACGAGAACTTTTTCATCGGAAAGCAGTGGGAGGGCGTACAGGCGAACGGTCTGCCGACACCTGTATTCAACTTCCTGAAGCGCGTGGTGTTGTTCAGCGTGGCCAACATCAGCACGGACAATCTGAAGCTCCACGCAAAGCCGCTCAATGGCGGCGGCGATGCGCCTGCATGGCTGCTGGAGATGTACAGCAACATCCTGAACGACCAGTTTACCTCCATTTTCGAGAAGAACAAAATGGGCGGGTGTATCCGTGAATACTGCCGGAACGCGGCGGTGGACGGAGACGGCTGTATGTACGCATGGTGGGACGCAGACATGGAGACGGGGCAGGCCCGGAAGGGCGGCATCCGGACGGAGGTGCTGCAGAACACGCAGGTGCTGTTTGGCAACCCCAACAGCCGGGATGTGCAGAGCCAGCCGTATATCATCATCCTGCGGCGTATGCTGGTGGGTGAGGCGCAGCGGTACGCCAGAGAGATGGGCGTCTGGGAGGAAAACGTGCAGGCCATTACGCCGGACGACAAGGAGACCGGCAATATCTCCATGGATCAGCTGGGCGGGAACAAGGTGACGGTGATGCTGCGCCTGTGGCGAGACAGCGAGACAAACACCATCCACGCCTATGAATGCACACAGGCGGCAGAGGTGCGCGGTGAGTGGGATATGGGGATCAGGCTCTATCCTCTGGTGTGGATGCCGTGGGACTATGTGCAGGACTGCTATCACGGACAGGCGATGATTACCGGACTGATCCCCAACCAGATCTTTGTGAACAAGCTGTTTGCAATGAGCATGATCTCCCTGATGACGCTGGCTTATCCCAAAGTGATGTATGACAGGACGCGCATTGCGGGGTGGAGCAGTAAGGTCGGCGCGGCCATCGGCGTAAGCGGCAACGTGGACGGGGCTGCGAAGATCATCGACCCGGCACAGATCAGCCCGCAGATCAGCCAGTTTATCGAGCTGGCCATCAGCTACACGCAAAAGTTCCTGGGTGCAACGGACGTGGCGCTGGGCGACACGCGGCCTGACAACACAAGCGCCATTATCGCCCTGCAGCGCGCGGCTGCTACGCCGATGGAGCTGACAAAGCAGAACCTTTTGCAGAGCGTGGAGCAGCTAGGCGACGTGTTCATGGAGTTCATGGCCGAGTACTACGGGACGCGGCAGGTGGAGGTATCTGACAGGGAAACCGGAGAACAGATGTATGTTGGGTTCGATTTCAGCGTTCTGCGCGAGGTACCGTGCAGCATCGACCTGGACGCAGGCGCCAGCTCCTATTGGAGCGAAATTGCCAATATGCAGACGCTGGACAACCTGCTGATGCAGGGGAAGATCCCCACCAGCGAATACCTGCGGCGTCTGCCAAACGGACAGATCAGCGACAGAGAGCGCCTGATCGCCATCACGGAGGCGGCAGAGCGCGGCGCGATGCCGGAGATGATGGGACAATCCGGCGGCGCAGAGCCGGAGATCGACGAGGCGGATATTCCGGTACGAGGCGGCGCTGGATACGGCGCCTTACAGCGGAAGATCAACGAGAGCGGCGCGGTGCCGAGAACGGAGGGATAAGATATGGCATTGACAGAGTTTGAGAAGAACATGGACATCATTGCGGCGCTTGACGATGAGCCGAACGACGTGGGCGGCCTATCGGCGGCGGAGCTGAAGGCCAAGTTCGACGAGGGCGGAAAGGCGCTGCAGGACTACATCAACAACACACTGCTGCCGGCGCTGGATAACGCCGGCGTGGAGCGCTCTGTGCTGCTGCCGCTGCTGGACGCCGGGTTCAAGTATATGCGGCTGAACAGCGACAAGGTTCTGGAGGTCAGCACGGACGGCGAAGCGTGGCAGGCGACAGGATCTTCCGGACACCTGGTCTACGGCAAGAACGGGGGGCAGCTTCCCCAGCGCAGCCGGTTGAAGTTTGCCAACAGCGAAGTGACGGACGACGGCACCTATACCATTGTGCAGGGCGTGAAGGGCGACACCGGCGCTACCGGACCGCAGGGCGCACAGGGTATCCAAGGCCAAAAGGGCGAAAAGGGCGACCGAGGGCAGGTGCTGGTACCCAATGTGGACGGCGAGGGCGTGATGTCGTGGAGTGTACAGGAGCCGCCTGCGGCTGTTCCCGCGCCGCGCAACATCCGAGGGCCGCAGGGCATCCAAGGTGTGCAGGGTGTACAGGGTGCGCAGGGCCAGCGCGGCGTACAGGGTGCGCAAGGCCCGCAAGGTCCGCAGGGCGTACAGGGTGAGCCTGGACGAGACGGCGCGGACGGACGCAGCTTTGCAATCAAGGGTATGTACGCCACGCTGCAAGAGCTGCTGGAAGCGCATCCCACGGGCAGCGTGGGTGATGCCTACGCCGTGGGAACGGCTGCCAGCAACACCATTTTTAACTGGAACGCGGACAAGGGTACCTGGGATGATCTGGGCGGCTTGAAAGGTCCGCAGGGCGAGCAAGGCCCACAGGGCGAGCAGGGCATACAAGGCGTGCAGGGTGAACGCGGGCCGGAGGGACCGCAGGGTGTGCAGGGTCCGCAGGGAGAGCAGGGCATCCAAGGCCCGGAGGGCCCGCAGGGTCCGGTGGGACCGGCAGGCCCGCAGGGAGAGCCGGGGCCGGCCTACACCGCCGGGGAGAACATCTCCATCAGTGGCAGCGTGATCGCTACCAAGGCGTTTCCGTGTAACCCCAACCTGCTGGATAACTGGTACTTCGGGAATCCGGTGAATCAGCCGGGGCAGACGGAATGGCTGTCCTCTGCAAGCGTTAATGTTCCGTGCGTAGACAGGTGGAATTGGTGGGGGCAGTATATAGCGGGTTCAACCTTAAAGCTTCTGAATGATGGACTGCAACTTATCGGAAACCCCGAAGGAGGAGGACTTTATCAGCAAATCGTACAGAAGATTGAAAAGGATAGGTTGCCTGTCGGAGCAACCGTTACACTATCTGCTCTTGTCAAGGCGGAGGCTGACGCTTCAATTATTCTCAGCATAGGCGGACAAAACTATGCGGCCGTGATGGTTCCAGCGAACACATGGACGTTAATCGCTGGCGTAAAAAATGTGCCAAGTGTCGAGCAGACGCATAGCATAGGTATCCAGCGAAATACAGCTGGAGTAACTTTTACTGTTAAAGCAGTCAAGCTGGAGCTTGGCTCTCAGCAGACGCTGGCCCATCAGGAGGACGGCGTGTGGGTGCTGAACGAGATCCCCGACTACGGCGAGCAGCTGAGACGGTGCCAGAGGTACTACTGGCGCTCTTGGCGTGGCGAAAAAACAATTAACACCGCTATCCTTGGAGAAACATTTCCAAGTAATAGTAGGAGCAGAATTGTAGGATTCTCATATCCCGTGGAAATGAGAGAGAAGCCGAGTATTATAATTTCTGGAACTAATAGTGTTGGAAGTGTGAACGACTGGGTAGGCGATGGGGAGATTGAATGCGGCGCTAAAGCGTTGTATTACGATAATCAAAGGTGCATGGCCGTTGGTGCCGACATCCCCCTTACGGATTATGAATATGTATATTACTTTGTCGAGGCATCTGCCGATTTGTAGGAGGTGACCGGATGGAAGCATGGACGAATGTCGGCGTGCCGCTGATCGTGGCGCTGCTGACCTCCACCGCCCTGTGGGGCGTGGTGAGCAAGGTTATCCTCAAGCGGATGGAGCTGACAGCCAAGCGCAGCAAGGCAGACGAGGCGCAGCGGAAGATGCTGGTGGGGCTGGCCCACGACCGCATCATCCACCTCGGCATGGTGTACATCGAGCGGGGCTGCGTCACGCAGGACGAGTACGAGAATTTGCAGGTGTACCTCTACGAGCCGTATGAGGAGATGGGCGGCAACGGCAGCGCGCGGCGCGTCATGGAGGAAGTGCGGAAGCTGCCCATACGATAGGGCGATGTTGCACGCCGCTGTGAAACAAAAAGCCGTGGCCGAAATAAAGTGGAGGTGCGAGAATGGACCGTTTGACAGATATTAAAAAAAGACTCCTGGCAACGACGCCGGGAGTCTGGATAGAAGGCTTAAATGCTTGCAAGAGGCGACTCCCCGTTGGTGTCATCGCGTGCAAGCATATTTGGACACCCACCATAGAAAATCCGACGGTGAGCGTATGCCCCAAGTGCGGGGCGAAGGTAGGTCCGCAGAGGGAAGATGGAATACGCATATAACGTGCAGGAGGGTAGACAATGAGCAGGATAGACGAAATCAAAAGAAGGCTGCTGGCGACAACTCCGGGAAGCTGGGGAGTGGTGGAGCAGGACGATGATGGAGACTGGATCGTGAGCGGCGCGGATGGCACCTACATCGCGCAGACCAGTTATGACGGGCTCAGCGTTACCACGAGGGAAACTTGCAGAGGTGATGCTGAATTTATCGCCCACGCAAAGGAAGATATCGCGTTCTTGTTGGAGAAATTAGAAGTATATTTCAGGGAATAGCTTCGGCTTGACGCGATAGAGAGACTGCAGAACCTCGAATGTCATTTGACGCATGGTAGCATAGACGGCATCGTTATCTAATGGAGATTCTGTGCCGTCAGGCCTTGTGACCGTCCAACCTGTGAGATCGTTTGTTTTCATCACAGCAAGATCGTCACTAATTTCCGGATCAACGTGGGCACCTCCGTCCTGATTAGCGAGAAGTTGCAAGACTTGTTTGCGGCGATAAAGGTTTTTCTTCCGATCTGAAAACACGATCTCACCACTCCAGTCCGGGAACGACAAGAGACGGTAGCGATCGTCGTTTTCAAAGAGCGGAACGTACCGGGCGGTATTGCCACCAAGTTCGAACTTAATTAAGCATTGCTGGGAAAGGAGGTTCGTGGGGTCGTATTTTTGAGCGGTACTTACGAACTGCATCTTCCTTTTCAAGTGCATTTGCCCAAGAAGGGAAGATGATGCCTTTGTGTCGTGCAAAAGGACGCGGAGCGTCACGGCCATTCGCTTCGCCTCCGTCTCGTTACCGAGGTCGTAGAGCTTGGCGGATGATTGGAGGAAACCAATTTGCTCAGTCAAATGCTTCGCTAATTCTTCTTGTGTAATCTTCACAGCCATAATTACACCTCCTTGCATGGAGTATACATCGCAAGGCGTATTTTGTCAAAAACAAAGGACAGGCCGACAGGCCGGAAAGGAAAAAATCATGAAGCTGAACAACAAGGTATACGACATTATGAAATGGTTGGTCATCATCGTTATGCCCGCCGTGGCCACGCTGTATGCGGCGCTGGCGGCGGTGTGGGCTTGGCCCTACGCCGACGAGGTGGTGACCACCATCACCGCCGTGGATACGTTCCTCGGCGCGGTGCTGTGCATCTCCACGGCGCAGTATCACAAGGAAAACAAACTGGAGGTGTGAGCCATGCCGACGGTACAGGCTGTGGTGGCGCTGCTGGAGGGCGAGCGGGGCTATCTGGAAAAGAAGTCCAACGCCCAGCTGGACAGCAAGACCGCCAACGCGGGGTATAACAACTACACCAAGTATACGCGGGACATCGACGCGGCGGGCATCAACGACGCCAAATATCAGGGGCAGGCGTGGTGCTGCAGTCTGGCCATCTGGCCGGAGCTGCACCTGTCCGGCGCGGCAGAGGCGCGGGAGCGGTTCTACCTGCCGGTGCCGTCCAAGTGCAAGGCGTACAACTGCGAGTGGCTGGCGGGGTATTTCCGCAGTGCCGGTGCGTGGTATGCGGAGCCGCAGGTGGGAGACTTCATCTTCTTCCGCACGGCCCGGTACAGCTACGCCCATGTGGGCCGCGTGGTGGCGGTGGACAGCACGACGGTGTACACCATCGAGGGCAACACCTCCGGCGACTATGGTGTGGTGGCAAACGGCGGCGGGGTGTTTCGCAAGTCGTATAGCCTCGGCTCGTGGAACATTGTTGGCTACGGTCGCCCGAAGTGGAAGGGCGGCGAGCAGGACGACACCGGAAAGAAGGAGGACGTCAAGTTGGACATGAAGGTACGTATGCTCAAGCGCGGTATGAAGGGCGCAGACGTGAAGACCCTGCAAGCGGCGCTGATCGCCTACGGCTTTTCCTGCGGCGCGGCCGGTGCGGACGGCGACTTCGGCACCGGAACGGAGACGGCGCTGAAGAAGTTCCAGACCAAGTACGGCCTCGGCGCTGACGGTATCGCAGGAAAGGGGACTTGGGGCAAGCTGCTGGGGGAGTAAACAGACAGGGGCGCCCCCGCACAACGCGGGAGCGCCCTGACTGCATGAAAGAGAGGTAAGAATATGCCGAATCCGTATATTACGAAAAATAGCAAAATCCCCATTTCCGGCCCGAAGGCCTATATCGACGGCGGGGAGAAGAAAAAGAGTTCCTTTGCGCAGCAGGTGGCAAAGGCTAAGTCCTACACGCCGACAACCAGCCGTCCCGCAGGCTCCGGAAGTCTGTCCAGCGCCATCAAGGACAAGAAGAATATGTATCAGGCAAACGCCGCACCGTCTTCCGGCGGAACGGTGATCGGCGGCACCACGCAGGCACCGGAAACGACGGTAGCAAGTGGGTACACCGGCAGCTCGTACAGCGGCGGCGTCAGTGATTTGAGCGATTATCTGCGCCAGCAGCAGGCGGCGGCCACGGAGGCGGCGCTGGCGGGTCTGAAGGGCGCGTATGAGAAAAACGCCCGGCTGTATGACGATCAGCGGCGGCAACTTGCCCCCATGTACGCGGCACAGCGAAATGCGCTGGCGGCAGATGTGGCGCAGCGGCGCAGAGACTACGACGAGCGTGCGCTGGCCAGCGGACTGAACACCGGCACGGCGGGGCAGGCAGACCTTGCGAGAAGCAGCGTGCTGACGCAAGGTATGGCGAACATCGGCGAGGCGGAGGCGGACGCACTGGCGCAGATCGATCTTGCCAGAAGCCAGCTGCAGGCAGAGTATGAGAATGCCATTGCCCAGCAGAAGGCGGAGGACAGCGCCGCACTGATGAAGATGCTGTATGAGGAGGCTGTGCGGGTGCAGAACGCCCGAATGGCGGAGGCACAGGCGGCGGCGCGCTCCTATTCCGCAGGCGGTTCCGGCAGCGGCAAACGGAGCTCCGGCGGCAGCAGCACCACGCAGACGGGGGCGTATCCCGGTAAGACGGGCAGGTCGTTCAATATCAACCTTGTACACGTACCCGGCTACGGAGAGGTGAGCTACAGCGACGCGGAGACACTGGAGAAGAACGGGTATATCAAGCTGCAGGGCGTGGATAAGAACGGCGAGCCTGTTTTTGCCAAGACCACGAAGAAGAACTATACGAACCCCATCAGAATGACCAGATAAGGAGGGGGCATCATGCAGAAATTCACGGCGGGAGACGCAAGAGACCGCATTATGAGCCGGGCAAACGCGATGGGCGCCGTAGAGCAGTCGGACAGCTCGGCGGCACGAGACCGCGTGCTCGCACGTGCGGCGAAGCTGGGCGAGGTGAGCGCGGCTTCGTCTGGCAGTCAGGCGGTCGGGACACAGGCCGCCGCACCAAAAAGCGAGGCGCAGCGCCGGGTGGACAACCTGCCTAATATCCACGCCTTTGGTGCCGGTGAGGATAAGGGCGCGGGAAAACTGCTGGAAAGAATATGGAAAACGGCGGCATCCGGCGCTGTCGGCGCGGCAAGCGGGATCAGGGAGATCATGGCGCAGGCCTCGCCGGTAGACCGGGAGCAGCACATGGGGACCTTTTCCGGCTTCGGCGACTTAGGCCGTGCGGTGTCGGTGAGCCGGGAGACGGGGGAGAGCCTTGACGAGGTGACAGACCGGCTGGAGAGGGAGCGCCAGCAGCGGCGGATCAAGGAGCGCCAGCGGATACAGGGCGAGGCTGACCAGCTGGCGGCTCTTAGCGGGCGGCTGCACAGCGAGGCAAAGGACGGCACCGGAAAGGTGGGCGGCTTTCTTGTTGACCTGGGCGTGGCCGGTACGCAGATGGCAGGCGATGCGCTGGCCAATGCGCTGCTGCCCGGCAGCGGCCTTGCACTGATGGGTATTCGCTCCTACGGACAGTCCGCCGGAGAGGCGCGGCGCGCCGGACTGACGGAGGAGCAGCAGTTTGCATCCGGCCTGAAAAGTGCCTCCATCGAGATGCTGACGGAAAAGCTGTTCGGCGGTCTGGCAAAAGCCTATGGCGCAGGTACGGCAGATCAGGTGGTGGAGCAGATCGCGGACAAGCTGACAAGCAGCGAGGCGGGAAAGCGCGCGGCGGTCTGGCTTATCAACTCCGGCGGCGAGGGCTTGGAGGAGGTACTGTCAGACGTGCTGAATCCCGTCGCGGATCGGGCGCTGAATCTGGACGGGCTGGATCCCAATGCGCCGCTGCGCTTCACAGCAGACGATGTGGCGCAGATGGGCTATGACTTCCTGCTGGGCTCGGCGATGGGCGCTATCGGCGGCTCCGGGCAGTTGAAGTCTGCCATTGATGCGCGAAAGGCCGAGAAAGCTGCTTTGCGCGGCGCACAGCAGCAGGGAGACGGTCAGGCCGCTACATTTGATGGGCAGAAACAAAACGCCGCAGAGCGGGTTACAGGGCCGAACGCGGCAGAGGGAAATACAGCGCCCACACCGGCAGAGATGCCGGCGCAGGCGCTGGAAAGCTCCCCTGTGCAGGGCGCGGGGAATGGTCGTCAGCAAGTAGACGCGCCCCTTGCCCCTCTGGGCGTTTCAGCCACACAGGAGAGCAGCAACAGCGTACCACAGATCAACGGCGAATACAAGGGGATCGACGAACTTTTGGGCGCCGCAAAGCGGAATCGCGCGCCCGCCCGCAATGTAGTGGATGTCATGCGGGGAATGACCCAGGAGGATTTAGATCGGTTTACCGCCGAGAGTGAAGCAGGTAAATATGGGCTGGACGCCGCAGACAACTTCTTTCGCGTAAAGCCGGAGGAGCATATCGACAACCGGGAGAGCAGCACCGTTGGAGACCGGCGCATGAATGCCTTCCAGTTTGACCACCCGGAGCTGCACCCGTTCTACGTTGAGGCGGCAAGGCAGCTGCAGATGGATATGCAGAACGTGCAGCGAGGCGGAGAGGTGTACAGCGTGGCGGATCGGGACGGAGACTGGCGGCCGCGGTATCTGCGGACAAAGCGTGTTGCTTCGGATGCCATTGTGGGGCTGAAGGACAGCGACCACCTGACCTATGCCCAGATCGACAAGGCGCTGTCCGACATCATCGCAGATCGCGGGCAGGAAAACTATGCCGCTGCAAAGCGGGTGGAGCTGGTGCTGGACAAGATGCTTTCCGAGGGGTACACCGCCAGCGACGGAGACTATGCGGCGAATCCCGAATATTTACAGCGAAAGGCAAATATCCTTGGCACGCAGACCGGCAGCGAGGATGTGGCCCGTGCCGACAGCGAGCGGACGTGGCGGCAGCGCCTGCAGCAGGCAGAGGACGGAACTTTCGAAAATCAGGCAGACACGGACATCGCGGAGAAGTGGGCGCAGGCGGCGCGGCCGGAGGGCTGGGAGCAGCAGTACGAGGGGCAGGAGCCGCCGGCGCGGGAGACCTATGCACCGGAGGAAAGCCATGTCACGCCAGGAGGAGACGACGGACTGGGCGGCGCGGACAGGGGCAGCCTGAACAGCGACTTCCAGAATATGCAGGCAGGGAGTGACCGTTTCCATCCCGTAAATCGGAACGCAGGGGAAAGGATCCGCAGAGAGCAGAACCGCGCCCCCTCGGAGGTGCCGGAGGTGAATCCGGAGACGAGAGAGAACATTACAAAGACGGTGAGCACGATCCTGAACGCGCCCATCACATCACCGGAGATGGCACCCATCATTGAGCAGAGCGTGGCAAATGGGCGCTTCGACTATGCCAAGGTGACGGATCAGGCGGCGATGGACACCGCCAACCGCGCTATCGACGCGCTGGGCGGCTACCAGAAGGCGGCAGCGAATTTCAACGCCAAGGTGGAGCTGGGACAGCGGGTCACGAAAGAGGACTACGCGCTGGGCGTGCAGTCCTATAACGAGGCAGTGAGCGCCGGAGACACGGCGCTGGCGCTGGAGCTGGCGGGGAATCTGGCGGATGCCGCGCACACAGGCGCACAGGTTACGCAGGCGGTGAACCTGCTGAACCGGCTGACACCGGCGGGAAAGCTGCTGACGCTGCGGCGGTATGTGGACAAGCTGAACCGCGAGAGCGCGCCCAAGCAGCAGAGGCGGGGCAACAATCTGACGGCAGATGAGCGGCGGGGTATGTTTGTAGACGAGGCGTACCAGCTGGGCGTGGACGAGCAGCTGGCCACGGACTATCTGATGGCAGAGACAGACGCGGCGCGGGCGGAGGCGTGGCAGGCGATCATTGACGATATCGCCAGCCGCGTGAAACCCACAGTCATGGAGAAGTGGAACTACTGGCGGTACACCTCCATGCTGACGAACCCTGTGACGCATATCCGCAACATTGTGGGCAACAGCGTACAGGGGTTGATGCGGAGGACAAAAAACGCCGTGGGCGCGGCGCTGGAATCCGCCGCCAATGTAGACGCAGAGAGCCGCACCAAGGCACTGCTGAATCGCAGCGAGGCGGACAGGGCGCTGCGGGACTTTGCCAGTAAGCTGTATGAACACGAGGACAAGGCGCGGGCGATGGGCGCTGGCAAGTATACGGATGGTACGTCCGCCGGTATCGCGCGGGAGATCGAGAACGCCCGGAAGATGTTCGGCGAAAAGCACAAGGTCGGCGAGATCGTGCAGAAGGTGGGGGACAAGAACTCCCAGCTTCTGGACACGGAAGATGTGTGGTTCAACAAGCCCGCCTATGTGGATAGTCTGGCGCAGGCCATGAAGGCAAAGGGCGTCACGGCGGAGGAGGCGCGCGCAGGGGTAAAGCCGGAATTGATGGAACGCGCCAGAGAGTACGCCGTGCAGGAGGCGGCAAAGGCCACCTATCGTGACTTCAACGATTTCAGCAACATGATCAGCAAACTGGGCCATGTGAAGGAGAGCGACAACCCGGCGCAGCGGATTGCGGGATACGCCATTGACGCGGTGATGCCGTTCCGGCGGACGCCTGCCAATATTCTGGTGCGCGGCGTGGCGGATTACAGCCCTATTGGCCTGATGCGTGGCGTAAAGCAGGCGGTGGTGGATGTGAAGGCTGGCACCAAGACAGCTTCCGAGGCCATCGACACCATCTCCACAGGTCTGACGGGAACAGGGATTCTGCTGCTGGGCGCGCTGCTGGCAAAAAACGGCCTGCTGCACACCCGAGCCGGAGACGACGACGAGGAGGAGAGTTTCCTCAAGAGCATTGGCTATCAGGACTTCGCCCTGCAGATCGGCGACAGGAGCTATACGCTGGACTGGCTTGTGCCGGCGGCTATGCCGCTGTTCGCTGGGGCTGCCATCACGGAGGGCTTTGCCGACGACAAGAACGCGGCGGACGCCATCTGGGACGGCCTGACAGGTATCAGCGACGTAATGCTGAAAACGTCCATGCTGTCCTCGCTGGACAGTCTGCTGGAGAACGCGCAGTACGCCAACAACAAGCCATGGTATTACCTATCTTCCGCGCTGATCAACTATCTGTCGCAGGGTATCCCCACGGTGGGGGGCAAGATCGCCAACGTTCTGGACGACAAGGTGCGAAAGGCATTCGTGCCGGGGAGCGCCGGAGAGGTGGCCGGTGATCTGCTGTATGCGGGACAGAACGCACTACGGAAGATCCCCGGCGGGCGAAACGCCTTGCAGCCGATGGTGGATGTCTGGGGCAACGAGGTCAGCAACGGCGGCCTTGTGGATCGTCTGGCGGCGAGTTTCGTCTCCCCGGGATTTTTCAGCACCGTGCGGCACGACGCGGTGACGGACGAGGTGCGACGGCTGGCGGAGCAGGTGGGCAGCGACGTATATCCTGAAAAGGCAAAGGGATCCTTTACGGTGAACGGCAAGACCGTCTATCTGACGGGAGACCAGTACACGGCGTATGCCAAGGATCTGGGGCAGACGCGGCACGCGCTGCTGGAGGAGGCAATTTCCGCAAGGGGTTACAAGTCCATGAGCGACGAGGAAAAGGCGAAGATGGTAAGCACCATGTACGAGTACGCCAACGCCAAGGCCAAGAAGTCCATTGTGCCGGAATATCCCATGACAGGGGATATGGCGAAGTATGCGGCGGTGGAGAAGGCCGGCGTCAATCCGGCGGCGTGGTATGTGTTCCGGCATACCGCAGACCGGGACGGCAGCGGCGGCATCTCGAAGGACGAGGCACAGGCAGCTCTTGACCGGATGGGGCTGACGCCGCGGGAAAAGGCTGCGGTCTGGCCGCTGATCAACAAGACGTGGGGCAAGACAAACCCCTACAAGAAATAAGAGAAAGCCACGCCGCAGGGCGTGGCTTTCTCTTATTTGGTATCACCGATCTGCATCGCCGCAGTCCTTTCTCTCTCCGTAGGAGCAGAAGTCATCAGGCTTTCGCATCTGTCAATTTCCGCCTCCGGATACTGCTCCAAAAGCGTGGTCTGCCGCGTCTTGCGCGGATGCGCAGTAGACCATTCCTCGACGACCTTAACCACACTTGCCGGGTCATAATCGTAGCCGGGCGTGACCGCGCCGCTCTCGTACATCCTGTTTCGCTCCTGCAAAAACTTTACAGCGTCCATTTGCTCTTCCTCCATTTCTTTCAATACCTTCCGGATCACGTCCCCGCCGTAGGCGTCCTTGGTCAGCTCCAAGAACTCCCGCAGCGTCATAGTGGCATTCTCCACGTCAATGCCGTGGTCACGGGCAAACTGCCTGCGTCCCATGTCGCAGCTTCCTGTAAGCCGGTGGTGCCAGTCGTAGAAATACTGCGCCGGGTAGGCCTTGCCGTCCTCCGTCTCCCGCAGAAACGCCGCGATGCGCTCCTCCTCCGGCATATCCTCAAATAGCTTGTCGCGCAGGGCCTTCATGGCCTGGGCCAGCGTCTCCCCGTGGGCAAAGCAGTTGTCCTGCTTGACAACGTAGCAGGGAGTTGTGGTCAGATCGAGGTTCAGAATCACACCGTGCGCCACGTTCCCCCGCACATGGCGGAGGATCGTTGGAACATCGTCTATGGTATACACCGGTTCGCCGTTAAAGAACTTTATGCCGTAGCCGTAGCCGTAGCCGGAGCCGGAGCCGTAGCCGTAGCCGTCGCCGTAGCCGGAGCCGGAGCCGTCGCCGGAGCCGTAGCCGTAGCCGGAGCCGTAGCCGTAGCCGTCGCCGGAGCCGTCGCCGGAGCCGGAGCCGTCGCCGGAGCCGTCGCCGTAGCCGTCGCCGGAGCCGGAGCCGGAGCCGTCGCCGGAGCTTACAGACAGGAATGATTTGATTTTCTCCTCCAGCGCGCTCATCGCTTCCACTCCTTCACGCCGCTGATGGACGCCGCGGCCTTATCGGTGCAGGGGATCACCTGGATCACACCGGTCACATCCATCTCCGGCACCACCACGGTAAACTTGCAGTCGCCGGGGGTTTTTGTGCCGTCCATGGCCAGCTGCTCGATGGCGCACGCGCCGTTCCAGTACCACAGTTTGCGCACGTTGGTCATGGTAGCCTCTGTGCCGTGTCGTTCCTTGATACCACCGAAAAACACGCCTGCGCGGTCGCACCGCACGATGTACATCTGCTCTTTCTTCTCGTTCATAGTCTTTTCCTCCGTATTTTTTAATTTCACCGGTTTCCCGGCGGTTTACTGTTTCCTTCTGCACCCGTCACAGGCGCCCTCGTGTGCTTGTTTGTACTTACCGCAGTATTGGCACAGCTCGTTGATAAGCGCTTTCCGGTCTGCCGTCATCTTCTCGATCTGCGCATCCCGCCGCAGAACGGTGTCCCGCAGGGCGGCGTTTGCCTGCATCAGTGCCTCGATGTGCCGCTGCTGGTTCTCGATCAGGTCAGCGGCGGCGGTATTTTTCTTCTGACTGCAATACTCATCGAGGCTGCTTGTGCCAAAAAACGCGCAATTCCCCTTGCAATTCGCTTCCGAGATTGCACAGCACCGCAGCGCGGTCACGATCTCATCTCTTGTCATGTCATTCCTCCTCTCGCATCTCCGCCCCACTGCTCTGCCATTGCTTTGGCGATGCCGGGGTTAAGCAAAAGCGCTTTAATTTCGCGAAGAAGGTCGAAAGCGCCGCTAATTGCCGAGATTTCAACAATTTTGCTTCCACCGCCGTCAATTCTCGCCCACTCAACAAACTTTGCAATGTCACGGCAGGAAATTCTCCCGAGCTCTGTTTCCGACCATTCGCGCTGTGTAGAATTTTCTGGGGGCGGATTTTGTCCGATAAGCCACCAGTCAGTGCCATATCTCCGCTGGAGCTTAAAGTAACAGTAGTCGTCTGGCTTGATCTCTACGTTGATAGTCTCAAACCAATCTAATGATGGCTGCGTATACGAAAACTTAAATGGTGCTTTAACAGACTGTGACATTTCACTCCCTCCCCTCGCAAATGTCCACGATGTGTTCGCACAGGGCGGGAGGAATCTTTGACCTTTCCATACTGTTCTTCAGCGCACTTGTTCCACCACGGGGAAGGATGATACCCATTTGCTTTGCCTTCCTGATGGTTGCCCCTCTTGGGCTTCTTTCGTGGCACGGATCACCGTTTTTGCAAATCGGCTTAAACTGCGGATCAGGATGGTTTGTCCAGATGTCAGTTGGCTTCATTCTTGTGTCACCATACTGGCAGTATGTAACCGTATAACGGGGAAGCCCCTGCATCCACGTCATCTTCCTCATACCGCCACGGGGATTTTCGATGAAGTAAAACTTCGGTTTCAGCTCACGGATAAGCTGTAAAACATGTTGATCGACCACATCACAGAATTTTGCATAATCGCTGACAGGGTCAAGGTTGCCGGTAACGGCGTTCTTGCGCCTGTGATGGCTGATTGCCGCAATGCTGAATGTCGTGCAGTCCGGGCTTGCCCATATCACATCCGGCCTTCCAAACCGCTGAACGATGTCATCAGCCGTGACCGTCATGATATCGGCATACAAGTCAATGTTTTCAAAGTGCTTGTCCCACTCGACAGAAAACACTTCGTGCCCACGCGCTTCAAACGCTTTGCCAATGCTCCGTGTCCCGGCAAATAACTCCAAAACTTTCATATCAATCTCCAAACACCACGCCGCACTCGTCCTTCAGCACGTCCTTGATGTGCTTCCGCTTGATGCGGCCTTCGTTGATCTCCTGTGTGATCTTTTCCAGACATTTGTACAGGTACGCAATACTGTGGGTGTCGCGGCTGTCCGGCGTCTCCTCCTGGACGTGCCAGCCGCACTTGTCGATGAGTGCCATAGCCACCATGTCCATGCACTCCTGCGTACCTCTGCGCTTGCCGTCCATAAAAATCCGGTCGTCCCGGCTTAAATGCTGCTTTGCCATCACTCGCCCTCCTCCAGACGCACCACCTCGTAGCAACCGTAGCTGCCGCCGTGCCGGAACGCCTTACAAATCGCAGAATGGACATTCTGATACTTCCGCCCGGACAACTGCGCCAGCTCCGCTGTGGTCGTACCCCACCAGCGGGGCAGGCGGTACTTATCGCGGGTGACGATCATGTAGACCGTGGTCATGTCTTGTCCTCCGTTCCGTCCGGGATGTACTCCGGGCAATAGTGAATGGCGTAGGAGCTGGTGTGTCCGGGGCGTCCGCGACCGTTGCTGAAATACTTCTCGGTGGGGGTGGCGATCCAGCCGGGGACGGGCTTTGGGTCCTTGCGTGTCCAGCTGCAGCCGCCGCAGTAGTTCTTACAGCTCCAACAGGGCTGCTTGTGGTTATAGGGCGCGTGACCCTTCGGCGCGCTCATGCCTGCCCCGCCTTTTCCGTGAGGGGCTTTACAAGCCCGGTGTCGCGGTACTCAACAAAGCGCTTGGGCGTGGCGCCGGAGGTTTTGCGCACCTTGACGATGCGCACCTCCAGGCCGGCGGCGGTGAGGATGCCGCACATGGCGCGGCGATCCTGGTCGGTGTCTATCGGCTGCGGGATGCGGGTCCATTCCTCGGTCATAGCAGACCCCTCCTTTCCATTTCCTTCTTTTTCATGGTGTAGCGGCAGTGCAGGATCACATGGGAATCTACACCGCAGCAGGTACAGGTGCCGCCGTACACCACCTCGTCAGATCGGACAAGGTGTGTATTCTGAAGCTGCACATAGCAGACGGGGCAGAGGTCGGCGCGGGCAACGTGGTCATGTGCCTGATCCATGAGTAGATACCTCCTCGATGTAAATTTCCGTGCGGGGATAGTCCTTGTCATACAGCACGCGGGACCCGTCATGGGCTACCACCACGGCGCTGTTGTCATCCTGCAAGACACCATGATGCACCAGCAGGTCACAGGTGGCCTCCAGCAGGTTGCAAAGGTCAACGCGGCGACGGGTGGGCATATAGTAAACACAGCGCAAGTTGATGGGTGCGGAGATGTGTTTGCGGTGGGGTAGCAGGACGGGCAGCGCGTCGCGCTCGTACTCCTTGTATTTCTGGCTGGGCAGGATCATAGGCCGGCCGCGGACAAGGACGATGCGCTGGGAGTTCTTTTTCGTCACAGGGGGGAGCGGTATCGTGATGTGCATCATGGCATGGCCTCCTCCGCCTCCTGCCACGTCAAGCCATGCTCGCGCGCATAGCGGGAGACGCTGCGGGTATGCCGGTCGTCGCGCTTTTGTATGTAGCGCAGCATCCACATGGGCGGCGCTTTCTCACGCGCAGACGGTTCCGGCGCAGGGATGCCGGCAATGATCTCCGCGATAGATGGGTAGAGCCGGCTTTTTCGCCCGGCGGCAAGGACGCCCTCCCGCACCTGCGGATAGGTATACTCCGACAGGGCGTAGCGGTAGGCCAGCGCCGCGTGCTCGTTGGCGGATATTCGCAGAGCATCCGGCGCGGATGGGAACATGGCGTCCAACAGCAGTGCCAACTTTTTCATGTCGTCCTTTGTCATGGTCGTGCGGTCAGAAGGGCAGGTCGCCGTCGGATTCCTCGTCGTCCAGCTCACGGAAGTCGGGACCGGCGACGTTGACGCCGCCGGAGGCGGGAACAGCGCCGGAGGGCTTGTTGTCGGCAAAGAACACGGAATCCACGATCACCTCCGCGCTGCGGCGCTTGTTGCCGTCCCTGTCCTGCCAATCGCGGAATTGCAGGCGGCCTTTCACGGCGGCCATGCGGCCCTTGGCGAAGTATTTGGCGGCCATTTCCGCCGTACCCTTCCACGCCACGCAGTCGATGAAATCCGTATCCCGCGAGCCGTCCGGGTTTTTGAAATCACGATCTACCGCCAGCGTGAAGCTGGTGACGGCGGTTCCGTTCTGGGTACGGCGAAGCTCCGGGTCGCGGGTCAGGCGTCCCATGATGATGATGGTGTTAAGCATGGCTGTCCTCCTTTTCCGTATCAAAGACAAACTCGTGGTTCATGCGCTTTTCATACTGCTTCTTGGCCTTGGCGTAGGTGACGGCGGCCTGTGCGTCGGAAAGCTGCTCCACGCTGTCCACGCCGGCATAGCCGCGCTTGTCGGACTTGGTGAGGAACAACAGGGCCGCTTTGACCTTTTCCGCGTCTTCACCGTAGAGCGCCGTCATGATCTGGGCAACGGCCTTTCGGCAGAAATCCGCCGTTTCACGGCCTCCGGCGGTGCCTGCGGCACGCAATTCACCGCTCTGTGTGCGGCGGTCGTTGTCCGGGTCGTCCTTCTTGGTGGGGACATGGAAGAATTTCAAAAGGAAATACTTCTCGGCATAGGTGGCTGCCTTGCCCACGCCCTTTTCGCCCGCCAGATCCACGCCCTGCGCGTACCACGGCACGATGAGCGTTTCACCGCTCTGCGCGTCCAGCCAGGTCATATCGAAGTGCAGCTCCGTGAGAAAGCGGGCGGTGCCGCTGCGGGTGGTGCCCTCGTGGATAGAGGCGGCTGTGACGCGGGGGATCAGCAGAAGGCTGTGTTCATTCATCAGGGGGCGGAAACGCTCCAGCACGTTTTCACCGGAGGCGAAATCGTACTTATCGGATGTGTTCTTGCCGTCCTTGATAAGACCATCCACCGCCTGCTGGATGGCCAGCAGCTTTTGGGGAAGGGTGAGGGGCTTCTTGTCCGGCGTTTCGCCCTCTCCGAAGGCGCCGTTCTTGGCGGATTCCTCCTTTTCCGTCTTGGGCTTCTTGGTGGTTTCGCTCATGGCTTACTCCTTTCCGATGCACCCGCGGGGGTGCTTTGTGTTTTTGTAGGTATACAGGGTCAGGCAGGCGGCAAAGGCCTTGTCCGCCCACGCCGTACAGACGGGATAGAGCCGGTAGTCACCGGGGAGGAACTGCACGGCGGTCAGCTCCTCCGTATAGATGCCGTTGGCGTCGCACAGGCGCAGATACCCGGCAAGCTGGGCGGCCACCTTGGACTTGCTCACCTGCGAGACAAACTTATAGTCCAGAATGGTGGTCACGCCATCAAAGACCGCCACAAGGTCGGGCGTACCGGCAAAGCCGTCACCGGCCAGCGGCTCCTCGATGAGCAGCGGCTCGATGTCGTGCTCCGACAGAAAGAGGTCTACGCCGTCGGCATAGACAGCGTAGGCGTCGGGCAGCTCGTAGTCCTCCCGGTCACCGCCGCCAAGGCGGAACGCCAGATAGTCGTGCATGGTGGTGCCACGGTCGGCAGCGGCGTCCAGCGAACCTTCCAGCAGCGGGTCCGGCTCGTCCATATCCGCGCCCAGCGGGGCCACAAGCTGCGTGACGCTGGGGACGGGCGTACCGTCCACGGTATACTGGTGGGCGGCGGGGTCAAATTGCAGATTCATGTTTCCTCCTCTCCGATCTCATCACTGCCGCAGTAGGGGCAGAGGTATTCCAGGACGGTTTCTATGCCGTGTTCGCCGTCCAGATTTTGCTTGTAGGTGTAGCGGTACGGCTCCTCAAAGTCCGCGCCGCACACATCGCAGACATAGGTGGTCATTCTGACACCTCCACCCATTCCCCGTTCTTAACGGTGTACCACACGCCGGGTTTCAGCGTTTCACCATCCACAATGGCGGAAAGAATAGCAGCGATCCCTCCGTTCGTCTTTCGCTCTACGCAGACAACGGCGTTTCCGATCTCTCCCATTACGCGCCCATAAAAACCAGTAGCCATAGCCACACAGCCGTCGCCGGTGGCGGATGCTGCGCCCCTCACGCCGGTGGCGGATGCTGCGCCCCTCACGCCGGTGGCGGATGCTGCGCCCCTCTCGCCGGTGGCGGATGCTGCGCCCCTCCAGCCGGTGGCGGATGCTGCGCCAC
>OIZH01000017.1_pt1 | contig 36873 bp, 54 predicted proteins | sample 1588511 | NCBI WGS metagenome assembly OIZH01 (sample SAMN03283237) | human gut metagenome | biome: human-associated habitat; material: feces | host: Homo sapiens | place: Peru | collected 2012
AGAAGAAGGCTGCGGAGAAGAAGGCTGCGGAGAAGAAGGCTGCGGAGGATATCATCGTCTGGGAGCTGAGCGACGTGGAGCGCGAGGCGGTCAGGCGGATCGATAAAAAAAAGAAAATAAAACAAAATGGAAATGATTGAGGTTTTGCTGTTGATGTCCGTGGCCGCCGCCCTGCTCCTGTGGGTGCTGGCGGCGCGGAGGCTGGCGAGGAGGTACGACTCCCTACGGGATGAGGTCGGTGCGCTGTGGCGGCGCATCGAGTGGCTGTGCCGGGACACGGACGACCGGCTCTCGGTTGACCGTCTGGAGTTCCAGCAGAAATCCAAGCAGGTGCGCAACCTGTGGAAGCGGCTGCGCCACGTGGAGGAGGCGCTCTACATCGAGCCGTCCGACGCGTTCAAGGAGAAGGAGGACGGGGAATGAATATGACTACGAGAAGGTTGGTTTACGACAAATATGGAGGACGCTGCGCATACTGCGGTAAGGAGCTGAGGTTTGAGGACATGCAGGTCGATCACATTGTCCCGGTCTGGAGAGGACGCGACCACGAGACGCTTTCAAAGGTGACGGCCATCGGTGATGATTCCGTAGAAAATCTCAATCCGTCATGCAGGGCGTGCAATTTCAGAAAGGGGACGAACTCGGTAGAGGATTTCAGAAGGATCCTCAGGGAACAGTGCCAAGGGATAATGAAGCGGTCTTTCCAGGTAAGGCAGAGCCTTGATTTCGGACTGCTTGAATGGCACGACATGGATGTGGTGTTTTTCTTTGAGAGTTATGGTCAAGGCGAGGGTTAGGTATATGGCGAGGGTCGGCTACACGGTGGAGTGCCAGAGGGCGAAGTACAAGCACTGGCACCTGATAGGCACCCACAGGGAGACCGACATCGAGTTCAGGAGGGCGCTGGGGGACGGCTCGGTTCAGTGGCTCCGCAAGGTGTTCGAGCCGGAGTTTCCGTTTTGAAAGATTAAGGATTACAATTTAACTAAGTTTTAAGATGAGAAAGACAAATCAATCAATCAAGGTCAGAATAGTAGAAGAGGACTATTCTGTCACGGGCAATACGACTGAATGTCGTATGCGCATACGCACGCAGATAACCCCAAGTTGGTATTACGAGTATTATGCCATAGGCAGGGCTAAGTGTGACCCTAATGACACCTATGACGAATCCACGGGCAGAAAGATAGCCAAAGCCAGGGCTGTGACAAAAGCATACAAGGAGGCTTACAGATGCGCCACAAAGTATTTCAGGAGGCAGCTTATGTATATCGACTCCTACAACCGCTTCCAGCTCAAGGTATCGGATGTGATATACGGGAACCAAAAGTATCTGGCGAGAATGTTGAGACTTAATCAAGCAAAATAGGTATGGAAAATAAAGAACTGAATCTCTGCGAGATTCTGAAAGACTGCCCGAAAGGGACGAAGTTGTATTCGCCGATATACGGGTTTATGAAATTGCATTCAGTTAAAGACGAATCATATAGTTACCCTATTTTTATGGCTGACGCAGAAGGTTGTTTACATTCATTTCATCCAGATGGAACGATATATCTGAACACACAGGCTGAATGCTGTCTTTTTCCATCTAAGAATAACCGTGACTGGAGTACATTCAAACCAAAGAAAGAGCGTAAAGAGTGTTTCGACCCTGCGATGTTTAAGCCATATAATAAAGTTTTGGTAAGAAATTCACATAATGATATATGGATGAATAATATCTTTTCTTACAAGACAGAAGATAAACTTTATAAATGTATAGGAGGCGGTTTTTGGAATTATTGTATCCCATATAACAAAAACACTAAGCATCTTGTAGGCACAACTGACGAGGCACCGGAATACTATAAATGGTGGGAGGAATAAACATGGGTAAGGCTATTCGTAAACGACAATATCCTGATTTTGTACCAAATAATTGGACAGAGTGTTATAAGTTGCCATTACATTTTTCTGATTATTGTTTATACGCATGGGATGTAGATGGAAACATGGCATTAAGTGCTTTTGACTTGGTGTATGATGAACATGGTGATCTCGCCACTGGCGAAGAGCAGAGAATAAGCCACATAATTGACATCATTAACGGAGAGTGTCCAACAGATTATGAGGCTAAGTGGACAGCAGGAGACGATGTAACAGAGATTTACTATAAAGGTAAATTTCAGTTTTTAGTCAGAGGATGGGGACATCTTACTGGTTGTGGCGGATTGAATCTCCCTGAAGATTTGGCAGCGAAAATGCAGGATGGGTTTATCGCATACATTCTTGACAAGCTGAATGGGAAAGAATAACCGTTTGAATTGAAATAAAACAAAAAAAATTATGGAAGAATTAAAGAAAAAGTACGACCAGATGCTTAAAGACATTGAAACTGCCCCTATATTTGACGGCAGAGGCACTGGCGTGGATGTTTATATCTGCGAGAAATGCGGCGAGAGGTTTTATACACAATATACAGCAAAAGGTGTAACCCCATTTACGATTGGGTGCCGTTTCTGTAAAGCAGCGATAATGTTACATAAAACGACCATCTCTTATACCGAATGGCTTAAATTGGAGTTTATTTCTGGCGCTAAGTTGCACAACTGGGTAAGACCTACTTATGAGCAGATGATAAAACTATCGCCAGGTACGCAACAGCACGTATTGAACGGAGGATTGGTTCTTAAAGAAGAATTAGAATGAAGATTATAGTAATTATTCTTGACTACATCTTCATAGGTACTATAGTCGCATCCGCTTGGGAAAAAGATAGAGTTAACCCTTCTCAAAATCGGTTATTCAATAAAACCGCTTTTGCTCGAAAAGTATCCTCCTGATCCAGCTTGGCACACAAATACGTTAGGTGTTAGGATGATGATTATACTTTGGCCACTCTTTCTCGTTGCGGATATGCACATCCCCGATAGGGTACACACCCTTTTTAACAACTACATGAAGGAAGAGGTTAAATTCCCGAAGCCAACGGACGAGGAGATAGTGCAGATAGCGGACACGTTCATCAACTCTGTATTCGAGTAGAATGGCACCTCAGTATCACTATTACGGCCTTTTGTATCATTATGTGGCCACCGTCGTGGACGATGGACAGCGTGTCTATATTGTCAAGTACTTCGGGAAGCGCAAGCGGTGGTGGCATTATGAGGCAATCCCAGAATATGCTCTGGAAATCGAGGGGAAATACGTCGAGGAGGTCAAGAAGTTCAAACAAAAGGTAGATAAATTATGCGAAGGACAAAGTTAGCGGAAATGATACCGCTTGACGCTCCGTGCGAGTGTCCGTACAACTGTGTGGGCTGCGAGCATCTGAAAGGCGTCGTCTATTACGGCAACGATGATGTCGAGGTCGAGTGCGACCTGGACGAATTAAACAAGGAATAACATGACAAACGAAGAGTTCAAGAAAATCCCGTTCAAATATGACGGTGACGGGAACCCGGTAACATTCGGTGAAGCCGGAATGTTCTTCACGAGGGAGGAACGCAGGAAAATCAAAAGGCTCATCGAGAAGGGATATTCGGTGAGCGAGGCAATGAATAAAACTATCTGATTATGGATTTTAGGATACCAAAAACATTCACACTCGGCGGCGTGGAGCACGTTGTCGAGATTCAGCAGGCGGTAAGGTATGAACAAGATTTTGGGCAATACGATCCTGTCCGGAAGGTTATACAAATAGCCTATACATGCGGGAACCGTGGCGTGCCGCAGTCATTTCAACAGCAGACTTTCCTTCACGAGCTTGTCCACGCCATACTGAACACGATGCGCAAGGATGACCTATATGATGACGAGTCTTTCGTCAATACTTTCGCTTCCTTTCTCAACGAGGCTATCAACACGATGAAGTAGGCTATGACGGTTAAAGAACTGATAGAAGCCCTCCAGCGGATGCCGCAGGATAGCGAGGTGGTGATGTTCGATGGCCAGAACAGGTACACCCCGCGCAAGGTCTATGTGGCCGACGGGGGAGGTGATGGTATCAAGTGGAGCGTTGTGATTGATTTAAAAGAGCGGAGCAATGAGTGATAGTATAAATTCTCACAAGATATTGCGGCCCGGCGACCGATTTGGCCATTGGACGGTGCTTGGGTACATAGGCCTGCGCAAGGCGAGCGCGAACACAAGAAACCGCCTCCGGATGTACCGCTGCGTCTGTGACTGCGGAAGGACTCGTGAGGTGAGGGGGACAGACCTCACAAGGGGCGTGTCGCTGTCCTGCGGCTGCCGCAGGTGGGAAAGCAGGGATAAGTTCGAGAACGAGATGTTCGAGGAAAGGATGGCGGCCAAGGACGCAGCGTGTCACTCCGTGTTCAATGCAGTCGAGAAGCACGTGCCAAAGCCTTACGCCCCCGAACACCCGGAACAGTTCAATGATGACTGGATGTTCAAGGACAACACGCCTTATGTCCCGTATCATAAATCAAGGGCGAATAATCAATGAAGCGTTGCGGTCACTGCGGCAAGATACTCCCAGAATCGGAGTTCTACCGCGACAAGACACGGAGGGACGGTCTTGACTCTTACTGCAAGTACTGCCGCAAGGAGAACAGTATGAAGTACACCGAAGCGGGTCAGGTCCGGCACGCCCAAAAGATGCGGGGGGATCCGGAGTACAGAAAGAAAGTTTTGGAATATTACAGGAGATACAATGCGAGAAGAAACAAGAATGGCCACCTCGGAGGCGGCCCGAAAACTGAGTGAGGACAAAGTCCCTTACCTGTTTTTGTACGGTGACGGCAAAAGCGTTGACATTATCGCAAATATTGATGGCAACGGTCAGGAAATTGGTAACTTGTTGGCATCAATAGCCATATATGACAACGCATTCGCCAAGATGCTTAAAGAAGTCGCTAAACAGCTATAATTATATGGACACCGTTTACATAGCCATAGACCCCGGCTCAAAGGGGTGCGTTACGATGCTCGACCCTGACGGACGGATGGAGCACCACTTCATCGCATACGAGGACATGAAGGACATCCTCGATTCCGTAAGGAGGGTCAAAAAGGCGTACCCCCTTTGCCGTATCGTGGCTGTGATGGAGGAGGTCCACGCCGTGTTCGGCTCCTCAGCCAAAGGGACTTTCGCCTTCGGGGAGATCTTCGGATTCCTAAAAGGGATGATATTCGCATGCGGCATCCCCCTGAACCTCGTCCCCCCAAAGGAGTGGCAGAAGGAGATATGGAGGTCTTCCGACAGGATATACAAGGCGACGAACGGAATCAGGAAGGCCATCGACACCAAGGCCACGTCCATAACGGCGGCGAGAAGGATATTCCCCGACCGTGATCTCCGCAGGACACCGTCCTGTAAGAACCCAGATGATAATCTCTGCGATTCGATGCTCATAGCCGAGTACGCGAGAAGAAAGAATCTTTGAAAAGAGGGACGGAATCCGCATAAGATTCCGCCCCTCTTTCTTTTTGTCATCCGCCGCATCGCGAGCAGAGGTACATCCTCGCCACCGGATAGGTCTTCCTCCCGATCTCACCCGCGAGGTATTGCAGCTCCTCCCCGAACGGGTCGATGCCCAGAGCCTCGGCAATGTGCATCGTGACGTGCCCCTTCTCATGGTCGTAGGTGTTCTGGAACTCGAACACCGATGTCGCCCTGCCTATCACGCATACGGAAGACCTTGACCTGTAGGACGAGGCCGTGAGGCCGGAGTCCGGTCTGATGCCGGAAAGGATCCGCTCTGCGGCCCCGATTTTTTCAAGAGAGATTCCGGACTCGTCCATAAGGTCAAGGATGGCGTCCGTGTCTCCGGGGACGGCATCATAGCAGAACACCACGTCCCACCGCCAACCGTCCAGGGACACGCGCTGCGCCGTCACAGGATGCCCTCCCAGTCAACGGGGATACCCGAACGCACCGTGTCGGCATACCAACGGTTGAAGATGAACCCGTCCGCCTGGTCGGGGTCGTCCACGACATCCCTGACGTACAAGGCGAGGTGCGCCTCGTCAGCGATGCTCGATCCGAGAAAGTCGGCCTTGGCCATATTGGCGACGAACACATAGTCCTGCCCCACGGCGTTCTCCAGCATCACCCCGTTACGTTTCAGCATGTCATCTACCTGGTCCTTGCTCCACGGGTCGATGCGCTCGTTCTTCCCAGTTGCGGGGTTCCTCTTGCGCATGAGGGAGGCCGCGAAGGCCTGCGCCTTGCCGTTGAAGTGCATCCCGTTGTGCCTGAGGTACGCCACCATCTCGGACGGCCTCTCGTCATATATGTCAAGCGGTTCCCTGTACATATCCGGCCCTCCGTCTAATAGCGGTACCGGCCACGGCGCTCACCGAAGCCGTCGCCGTCATAATCGTCACGCCAGCGTTCGTCACGCGTCCGCATCGGTTCCGACCCGGCCCTGCGCCTCATAGGTGGCATCGACCTGTAGTCGGAGTCGCCCCTGCGCTCACCTAATCCGCCCTCGTCAGACAGCTCGCTTATGCAGTTCATCAGTCTGCCGCCAGCCGACAGCATCTCCTCGGCAAGTTCGGACATCCTGTCCACCTTGCTCTCTGTTATCTCTATGATTCTCATTGTTGTTATGCTTTTATTTAGAGACCTTGTTCAGCGCTTTGAGCAGCAGTTCCCTCATGTCCCCGACGGTGTCTTCGATGCCGCCGAGCTTCCGTTCAAGGGTCTCGATCTTCTCCCGCTGCTCCCTCTCTTCAGCGAGCCTTGGGTTCAACGAACACATGATGGACTCGCAGGCCTCCAGAGCCTTCTTGTGGTATTCCACACTCCCAAGGACTTCCTTGCTTGTCCGTATCATGTTCTCGACCTCCGCCACCATGGCGTCACGGCTCTCGGAAACCACCATGTTCCCCGATGACGCGATCACCGACGCGGACGGGAGCTGCTTGAAAGTCAGCAGCTCGTCCCCGACCTTTACGGCTAGGTCTATCACCGTGTCCTGCTGGTACTGCCCCGGCATCAGCTGCGTGCCGAACTTCGTGACCGGAGAGGATACCGATTGAACCACACCCGTCTTCAGGGCCGGGGTGTCACCCTTTGTCAGGATATAGACCGTGCCTGACTGTCTCAATGCGCTGAACATGTCTCTGTCGTTTTTAATTCGTTATGCAAGTCCTGTAAGGAGTTGCAGTGTTCCTGTCGAAGCCTCATAGTAGGCAAGATAGATGCCCGTGCCGCCGATGTCGTCCACCGTCACGGCCGTGCCGTCAAGAGTGGTAACGGGCTGTACGCCGGAAGCCACCGAAGAGAATACAACTGGGAGTGTTCCCGTTGTTCCTGACGGAATAGCCTGCGCAAGCCATACCGCGACAAATCCGCTGAAGTTCCTTGCGAACCGCGCGTCACTGGTGAAGTTGAACCTCACCTCCGTGGCTGTCACTGTCACGCTTTCGGACTTGACCCTCGGTATCCCGCCTCTGTTGGCCATAAAGTAGAACGGTATCATGATGTCTTGGGTTTATGGGCCGCCTTTCGACGGCCCCGTTGAACTTACAGCCAAGGGCCGTTTCCGATGACACCGGAGCCCGCACCAAGTCCGTTGAGACCGAGAAGGGTGGCCTGGCAAGGCGAAAGGTAAACACCGTTCTGCGCCGGGACAACCTGCGTCTGCGGGAGCTTGCACTTGATACCGTCAACCTCGGACTGCAAGGCAGCCAAGGCGGAGTTGAGCGGCGTGAACGCCTGGCTGATGTACTGCCCGATCTGCGCGGTCTGGTTCGCCTGCGAGATCTGGCCGAGAAGGTTGGACCTTTCCTCCCGGAGCGCGTCGATCTTGTTCTGAAGCTCACGCTGCTCCAGCTGGCAGAACTTGTCGTTGATGAGAACGCTTTGCTGGTCAATCTTCGAGCCAAGCACGTTGGTCTGCTCTGAGATGGCGATCCTGCTCTCATAGCCCTGCTGGGTGGCGAGAAGACGGCTGTCGCAGCAGCACTGCGCAAGCTGTCTCTCTATCGAGCAGTTGCCGCTCTGGATGGCGTTGATGATAGCCTGTCCGGACATGCCTACCTGGCCGCCGAGGGACTGGAGTTGCGTCATCACACCGTTGATGGCCTGTTGGATCTGACCTGTCGAGCAGTTGAACGTGCTTGCCAGCTGGTCGATGGCGTTGCCGTTGCGGGTGATGGCCTGCATCACGAGATCCCTGCCGTTGTCGCTGTTGATGAGCGACGCAAGGTCAGCGGTGCCTTGCCCGTTGCGTCCGAGACCGTTCCAGCCGTTGCCACAGAAGATAAGGATAATGAAGAAGAACCAGATCCAGTTCCCCATTCCGTTGCCCCAGCCACCGCTGTTGTTCATCATCGCCAGGACATTAGGGTCAACACCCCTGTTCTGCGCGAGGTTGGCGAGCCATCCCCACATCCCGCTGTTGCCGGAACCGGAGCCGTCGCCGAATACATAAGTTTTTGTCTCCATAACAAAAAAAGATTGTTGAGTTTCGACCGTTATCGGTCTTGCCGCAAACTTACCCATTCGGCTGCCCGTAATTAAGCGATTCGTTCCCAATCAGTTCTCTAAATTATCCGCATTCGTTCCGTTTCCGTTCCGCCTCGCCTCTACGCGCCTCAGGCACATGTCAAGGCCCGGCGAGTTGTCCGCCCTCGACCGGAACGAGCCTATCATCTTGCGGACCGCGCGCCCGCTGATGTGCAGCCTCTCGGCTATCATCCCCGGATAATAGCCGCTCCTTCTGAGCGTCACCACGAGCAGGTGCCTAGCGTCCACGATCTCCTCGCTCTTGGACTTCGACATTATGTCGCGCTCCGAAATCCCCGTGACCTCGCACACGTCACGCAGGACGCTGGCGAATATCTCCGACTTTATCATATCTTAAAAGGTTTTAATTTTAACGGTACGTGTAAATACGGGCGGATGGGTATCCGACCAGATGAAACGTCCGCACACGCAAAAGAAAATCGGCGGTGCCAATATTTCAAAGAGCGTGCGGAGGAGAATGCACACCCGCTAAAGCCTGAGGTAGAAGCCCCCGGTCACGCCGAGTCCGGCGTTGACTCTGCCGGAAGGGGCTACGAGGACGGACGGCCCGACAGCCACGCCGAAGCCCCACCTTTTCGGCTCGACGGAATATCCCTTCGTCACGATCTTGGTCTGCGGATACACTTTGACATACTCCAGCTCGACGCGGAAACCGCTGACACCTATGTCATAGTTGTCGCCCTTGTAGCGGCTCGTTATTATCGGCACCTCGACCTCGACAGTGTCGTGGACCACGACCGTGTCCGGAGGATGAGCCACCGCGAGCCGCACCGTGTCAACCCTCACCGTCCTGACCTCCGTAACGACAGGCCTGTAATCTATGAGTGTGTCGCGGATGACCAGAGTGTCCACCCGCTCCAACAATGATTGCGTTACGCTCCGCCTTCCGCCGAGGAAGCCGAGTCCCAGGGCGAGCAGCAGGAGTGCCGCGAACACCGCGGTCGTTTTCGGTCGTTTTCGGTCGTTTTCGGTCGTTGCCATAAATTTCTATCAAAGAGTCCCCCGCGCCTCCCGGCGGGGAGGACTGAATGAACAAAAAAATTAAAACCAAGAGTAACAACCGCCCCGATTATGGCCGGGGCGCGGCCATGATCCGTCAGTCAAGGATCTCCCAGTCCTCCAGAAGGATATCCGACTGCGACGCAAGCCATCCTGTCAGCACAGCCTTCCTCCCCGTCGAATCGTGGGTGAACATGCAGATGGTGCCAAGCGCGGGAATCTCTCCTCCGTTGCCTTCGGCAAGGCTCTTAAGGAGAGGATCCTTGCACCACTCCGCCTTGACGACAGCCTCTGGTTTAAGCCATAAAAACATTCCTTTTCCGTTCCAGCCCTTTCGGGCAACTCTCTTGCCCTGCTTCAGGGCCTCGATAGCTTTTCCAAAATCCATAATAAAATAAATAAAAATGTGTTGATTAAACGTCTTCGCTTTTTGATCATTTTCGCGACACCACGAAAATGATCATAATCATATCCTCACCGCCTCACGCCTCCGAGCCTGTCAGCCCACCGCTCCGTCCAGAAGTGGGTGTAAGGCTTGTACTTTTTCCTTCCGCAAAGGTCGTAGTGGACGGCTGCGTGGCAGAGTGACTGCAAGCCTACGAGCGGAAGATAGAGCGGCCCGAGCATCCTCGACTGCATGACATGGCCGAACTCGTGGTCCACTGTGTCGTGGCTCGCGAACCAGTTCAGCACTACGTACTCACCGAGAGCCAAGGCCTTCCCGCTCCCGATCGAGGATGTCCGCAGATACCTGACCCTGCGGATAAGCTGACGGCTTGACTTCCCCATCGCCTTCCTTTCGTAATACATCCACACCGCCTGCCCGGCGATGTTCTGCGGCAGCTGCCACACCCACAGAAGGGAGTAGGCCGCTTTCTTTAATAAATCTCTCATAATCCGTAAATATTTTAGCGCCAAACGCAAATTAATTGTAAAAAAACCGACTACTTACAGAGCCTTGTACTCGCTTGTCGCGTCGAAGCACGGGCACGCCTTCCTGGCGAAGTCCCTGTGGCCTCTTATCTCCGCGTTCGGGTACCTCGCCTTCAGATCCTTCAGGAGCTTCGTGAGAGCCTCCCTCTGCGCAAGCGTCCTCGTGTCCTTGGCCTTTCCGGACTTGTCGAGACCTCCCACGTAGCACACGCCTATGCTGTCCGCGTTGCGTCCCAGACAGTGAGCCCCGACCTCGTTCTCCGGCCTTCCGGCGTGCACCGTGCCGTCAAGGTAGACGACATAATGGTAGCCGATGGTGCGAAACCCGCGTGCCCTGTGCCACCTCGTTATCTCCTCGTTCGTCACCCACCTGCCCTCCGGTGTGGCGGTGCAGTGCACTATGATGTAGTTAATCTTCCTTGCCATCCTTGACCTCCTCTTTGTTTTCGGATTCATCCGTTTTTTTTATCGTTATCGCCCCCTCGATGTTGGCCCCGGTCTTGGCCTCGACCACGGCCTCGATGACCTTCGCCGCGTCCACCTTGACCCCGGCCTTGTGGCCGAACTTCCAGAAGTACCAGTTCTGCGCGATGCTTATCAGCTCCACGCCGATGACTACGAGCATCAGCCCCGTCTCGATGACCGTGTAGCCCGTCGCCACGGCGAGGCTGGAGGCCAGCACCGCCCAGCAGAAGTACTCCACCGCCTTTCCTATCGTGCGGCGTATCGCACGGCTTATCCTGATCCGGTCGCCCTTGCGCCGGGCGGCCCTGATGCCGAACACGAGGTCGATCAGGATGACCACGGCGGCGATGACGAGGTATGGTAGCATCCTCTCGAACGACTGCTGGAAAAACAACAACAATGTGGCCGATATGCCCGTGCCGACCACGACACTCCCCGCGGAAGCCTCGTCCGAGAGGATGTGGGCGTTGAAACCGTCCATCACGCTCCACCCTCCTTCTCCGCCAATTCAACATACAGCCCCACCAGAGCGGCCAGGTCGTGCGTGAGCGCCTGCCCGCTGTCCCTGGTGCACTTGTAGAGGACGCCGCCCTGCGTGTAGTACTTGCCGCTGAATATCTCCATAGGCGGCGTGTACGGGATCGGGTCGTCCTGCGTCCCTGCCGGCTCGACCTCGATGACCTCATAGAGCGCGGCGGTGGCCAGGCTTGGCGGCTGGTTCTCCAGCACGGTGGCCACGGCCTGCCGCACCCTCCAGAGTTTCCCGTCGTGGGACACGACCTGACCCGCGGCCAGCGACCTGCCCATGTAGGTGTCCCATGAATACACCAGCAGCGGCCTTTTCAGCGCCTCTTCATCTGTGATGTCGGTGCGCCCGTTGTACTGTTCCAGCAGCAGCTCCCGCAGCTGGTCGTCGATGGTCGGCTGCGGTTCCTCCGGCTCCGGCGGCGTGTACGGCTGCCAGCCGTCCGCCAGCACCATCTCCTCGGTAGGGTTGACCGTCTGGAGGCCGTCCTTGACAATGACTATGCGGTGGCGCTCCCTGATGATGTTGTCCTTGATGTAGAATTGAGTGTCCATATTATGATAGTTTTTTTATGATGAATGTTCCGGCGGCGTTACCGCAATAACGCAGACCAGCGCCTGCATTTACTTCTCCGGGCTTCGTTCCGCTAACTTCTTGCGTTCCATTCACGTAGAGTTCCACGTCCATTGTGTAGTAAGGACTGGAGGTCGATACAGCGTTGACCTTGAACCGCAGCTCCAAGGCGATGCTGTCGCCCTCGCTCACAGTCGTAGAATATAGCGAGACGCTTAATAATCCTATGGAAAGATACCTCTTTGAGCCCGATTTACTAATTCTCGCATAACACATCCTGGTATTGGAGGAACCTCCTAATATCTCGAATAGATAATAGGGGTTGTAATTGGAAGTCGGTATCGTTCCCGCCCAGCTTACGAAATAGGACGCCCCGACAGTCAGCGTGATGGGTGTTTTCATCAGCACCGGTGAAGGGTGCGGCTCAGTGGTGTTCACAAGGATTCTCTCGCCTGGTATGCAGCCCATCATTAATTTCCTCATCAAGCCCATATCCTTTCCTCCCGTTATGATGACGCCTTGAATACACCGATAGTAGCACAGTTGTTAACGATGACCAACTGGTAACAAGTGTTACCCTCAAACGTCGGAACCTCGCCGTTCTGCCAGCGCACGTCTGCCGGAACTGTCAGCGTGTAGTCTTGATTGGGTACATAGAACTGGCAGCAGTACTCCTGTCCGTCCATGTCTGCACCTGCTGGTAGTGTTAGTGTCAGACCCTTACACCTTCCCACAACGTGAAACTTATCCGCTGCCAGCTCAATTGACGTTACGGCAAACGTATATGAGGTCCCGTAGCCGATGTTATCTGGTAGGGTCTTGACGACCTCCCTCTTCTGTATGGCCGCGCCAGCCCTGTCAAGAAGCGCCTCCACCTGGGCGCCCGTATATTTGCTGTTATATTCCATATTCAGTTACATTTGATTTGTCTTCAAAACGTTGAACGTCCCGCCGTCAGACAGGATAAAATCCGTGTCTGAGCCAGCGAAAGGTTCCCTCATTCCGGCCTGAGTGACGGTCAACGTGGCGGACGGCCCTTCTGCGGCGGCCACCGTGACCTCCGCCGAGCGGTCGCAGCCCTCGTTCGGGTCGGCCTCGACGGAGACGGCTCCCGCGCCCTTTCCGGACACCGGGGATATTCTCAGCCAATCAGGTAATGCCATGATGTTCTGTTTTTAAAAAATTGCGGACGGGCGCGGGGTCGGCCGCGCCGGCCCAAGTGAAAGGAGCCGGTCCCTTAGGACACGCTCCATGATGTGTTGGAGTCCACGTTGACGACCTGTGCCGGCGTGCCCTCCCAAGGCAGCGTGATGGTCTCCTTGTCCAGATTGAGGAACGCGTCGCCTGCGGTTTGGTTCAGCGTGATCTGCGCGGCCACGGTCCCGCCGTTGGACACCTTGACCGTCCTCGCCACCGCGTCCACGGTGGTGTTCTCCGGCACGGTCACCTCGACCTCGAAGTTGTACTGGGCCGCCGCTCCCGGGTCGCCCTCGATCTCGGAGCCGTTGGCCGCGGACTTTCCGGCCGCCGTGTAGGAGGCCGCCATCTCCGCGCCTCCAGCCTCGCCCACGAAGGCGAAGCTCAGCGCCTTTGAGTTGGACTTTCCTGTGATCTTGACGGCGCCTCCCTCCTTGGACACGCTCATCGACGCTCCGTTGTCCAGCTCCACGAACTCCGGCTTCGGCTCCTGGTTGACCGTATAGGCCTTGCTCCCGGCCACCCCGTCTCCGGTGACCGTCACCGTGCCGGTGCGAAGCACGCGCCCGGTGTGCTCTAGCCCCGTGTTGGTTATCGTCCCGTCACCCGAGCCGCTCGTCGGGTCCACTGTTAGCCATGATGGTTTTGCCATAATCTGATGTGTTTTTATTGGTTTGACATGAATTCTCTCAAAGTTATCCGACCCTCCACTCCACGTTCGACAGCACGTCCACGAAGTCCGTCCAGTCCGCCGCCCTCAGCAGCCAGATGACTCCCGGCGACACGTCGAGCCGCGCCCTCTCCGACACCGGCCACACCTGGGCCTCGCCCAGCATGACCCTCGACACCGCCCTCTTCCCGAGACGGATGTCCGCCGCCTCGTCAATCCTCATCACCGGACCCTCCTGTTATCACGTACAGAGTCCCGGGATCCTTCTCCTTCAGGGAGTTGTACTCCACTGACGTGAGGGCGACCACCGCCGACACCGACCTTGATCCCACGAGTCCGAGTTCCTCCGCCGTCTGGTCGCCCTCAAGCACATAGCCGTTGACGGACGGGCGGTTCTCAAGAAGGTTGTAGTCGGACACCCCGGAGCCGGACTCGGTATTGCCGGGAGCGAGGAGCATCCAACCCTCCGCCACCGTGTATGTGCCGTCGCTGTTCACCGTGAACGACGGCTTGTTGCCCGTCTGTTCCCTGAGCGACGCGAACACAGACCCATCGCAGAACACACGGTCCTGCGGGTAGTATTTTCTTGTGTCGATATATTTTCCTGCCGACCACGGCAGCTTCTTTATGCAGTTCATATATCAAAAAAAATTATATTATCTTTGTCTTGGTATCGCGCCCACAGGGTGCTATCCTCCCGTAACGCGCCCATAGGGTGCTACCGTCCGGCTAACGCGTCCACAGGATGCTCCGCCGGATTTCTTTTTATTCCGCCACGCCGAAACACATCTTCGACCGTTTCATCATCAGGCCGGTAGACGGATCTTTCTTCTCCTGCAGATCGACGGTCAGCGGCGCGACGTCCGAGTATATATAGCGCGGTATCAGTTTCCCGTCCTTGTCGAGCAGCTCCATGGTTGTCGGCGACAGCGGCTTGGCCGGATCGACGAGCGCGGTGAACGACGGGTTGACGTACCTCACGGCTATACCGAACGTCTTCCTGGCGGCGGGGGCGGAGCCGAAGCCCCTCGACACGTTGCTCTCCGCCGCCCACTGAGCGTAATTCCTTGTCCACAGCTCCGCCTTCGTATGGGCGTTATCCGTCATGAACCTTTTGATGATGAAGTCACGGAGTTCAGAAATCTTCATTACCACCCCTTGCGCGCCGTTGAATCCGGCGACGGTGAAGGCGGCGTGATCCGTGATTTTCTTGTCGCCGAGAGCGGCGAACCAGCCTTTCCGCGCGAGCCTCACCTTCTTTGTGTTCGTCCCGTCGTAAAAATAACGCCTCCGCTTGTTCATCCGCCGGTATACCATCAGCACCGCCTCGTACTTGTCGGACGACAGGGCCGGATGCTCGACAGACAGGATGTTCCGCTCGATGTCCTCCGGCGTGTATCCCCTGACCACCCTGAGGACGGGCCGGACGCGGAGCCTGGCGTTGGTGTCGATGACCTCCGAGGCCTTCGGGATGCCGAATCGAAAGGCGAACTTCTTAGCCGTGTCCGGTCCTGTGGCCGTGACCTCCGCTGTGGGGTCGCCGCCGGCGATGAAGAAGGCTTCCGCGGTCGGGGTGGCGAACCCCGCGGCTGCCCCGGGAGACCCGTCCTTACCCGGCCGGCCCTGGGCCTTGACGCCCGTGTCAACACTGCCAATCCACCAGTTGCCGTTGTCGCCGATGTGTGGTGTCTGCCCGTCAGTCCCGGCATTGCCTTGCGCTTTTACTCCGGTATCCGTTGTTCCAATCCACCAGTTGCCGTTAGATCCGATGTAAGGCGTGTTACCATCCTTTCCGGAAGACCCCTTGCTTCCATTGCGGAACTTGAACTGGCTGGACGACCCGTCCGTTAACTTCACGGTAACCACATTCTCCCCACTGTCCGCCGTTGAGGTGGTGGTCTGGGTGACAGACTTGATCCCCACTCCGTCATCGCCTTTTTCCCCTTTGTCTCCCTTGGCGGCTGATGAGGAAGATCCGGAGCCTGACGAATCACCGGACTCCACATCCTCCGTGTTTGACGCGGAGCTGTCGCTCGGCAGCTTGAAGGACTTCCTCGGCCTCTCCCTCAACGTCAGCGAATATGTCGGTATGTTCGCCTCGTTCTCGTTGATGGTGAGCGTGTCTATCAGGTCTGAATAATAGCCCAAGGCCATATACCCCTGCGACAGCAGGGGGGTCTCGAAACTGAGGAATTGTCCCTCTATGAAGCTGCGGGCGTTCTCCTTTATGAACTTAGCGTCCATCGAAGGCGTCAGCACCGCGATCGGATGTGACAGTTCGTCAAGCACTTCCTTCGCCCTGCTGAGTAGCCTCTGTGACGCATACTCGATGTATTCGTCAGGCATCTTGATGTCGGTGAGGACGAACCTGTCCCCGGCGGCTATCGGATATATGGAGTTCGGGAATGTCATGTTCACCGATCTGTCCACGACACGCCTTATTTTCAGATCCCACCCATCCGTTGAGCTGCCATAGGAGCACTTGTCGATTCTGAAGCTCCTTCCGGCGCATGCCCCTGTCTTCATCTCAAGCGTCCCTACCTGGCCGTTGGAGGACAATCTCTGCAAGTTCGGGTCGAAGCCTATCTGCTTGAGTGTCACGTATGCGCTGGTGGGATGCCCGTCCCGCAGGCTTATTGAAATCGGCGCGCTGTTGTTCTGGTCAACAGTGACGCTGGATGACTGCAAATATTTCGACGCGCTCGCGGTCACAGTCAGGTGGAGCTCGAAGATAAAAGTGTTCCCATAGTTCGTGTCACTTACCTTGAAGAAGTCATCGTGAAGCAGTACACAATCATCCGGGATAGACAGCCGCGTCTTGCCTGTGGTGGAATCATAGTTTCTCAGCAAATCGACCTTTGCCTCGTTGCCCATGTGGGTGACAGTCAGGAACGCCTCGTCCAAAGACACCCCGTTATCCATTTCAACGTATATATCCGCCTGCCCGTCCGCCAGAATGATGTCAGACCACCGTCCCATCCTAAGGGATGCAAATCCTATGTTCTTGGTGAGTGTGACGCTCCCGTTCACACCAACGGATCCCGTCATGCTCGCGTCACATTCCGGATCGACTGTCTGCGTGATCTCTTTAACACCGCTTGTGCCGTCATCAAGGTTGGCAGTCTTCGACGATTTGACCTCGTCCGCCCTCTCGGAGTCTGTGTATATGCTTGTCGAGGGATAGTATTCGTCCGTGGTCTCCATAGACTCCCGCACGTCCCCTATAGTCACCCCCTCTATGGACGGGTATATCTCCCCGTATTCCTCGTCATCGAAGTAGAGCACCTTCGGGCGCACGCCCAGAAGCCTCTCGTCCCTGACAGAGGCCACCCTTATGAAAGCCTTCTTCGGGTCCGGCAGCGAGTCCGTCTTGCCCCACGAGGACACAGGAATCATTAGGTTCGGGATGTCCACGCTCTCCGCGTCCTTTATGTTCAGCGTGTTGTAGTATCTCGCCCTCATATTGCGGCTGGAGCCGAAAGGATAGAGCCGCGTGCACATATCGTCCAGTCTGGAGAACGTCACCTTCACCGATGTAAGCCCCGAGCCTTTGCCGATGGAGCCTCCGGCCACGGTGTTGCCCGCCCTCTTCGTGTTCGCCCCGCCTATGGAGAGGATGTGCTTCCCGGTGGTGGAGTTGTATGAATATGTCCATCCCACGTTCTCCCACACCGAATATATCTGGTCAAGAGCGTCCAGCACGCTGCTCCCGCTCTCGATGGAGAACTCCCTCGCCTCCGACACGGAGGTCACGCTCGTCTTCAGATCTGTGTCCAGAACCACGCTCCACTCTCCCGGATAGCCGCTGTCCAGGCAGGCCTGTATCCTCGCGGCCAAGCCGTCCACGTCCTCGAACGTGGAGATCGTCTTCCTTGACGAGAAATGTACCGTGTTGTCGGCGGTCACTATGTCCCTGAAAAGGCACCGCTCCAAGTCCTTCGTCCTCGCGTAGAAGCGGACGTTGGAATAGACATACCTCTCCCCGACCTTCTGCTTCTCCGAGTTCTGCGCCATCTCCGGCAGGTCATAGAGGGTGTAGCGCAGCCCCGTCCTCGTATAGTCCACGTAGTCCCCGACCGCCCACGCTATCGGGGTGTCGGACGTTATCTCCCTGAACTCCAGATAGGACGGTTTCAGGTACGTACCGTGATAGACGGGGCATCCCCTGAACCTCACCGAGCCGCCGCCAGCGGCCATTATGCTGAATCTCGCCATATCCCTACACCTCCACTATCGAACCGCCTGAATATTTCATCCTTGCCGTGGGGCTGTTCACCTTGAACGTGACCGTGAATATCGCCCTCGTCCAGCTTCCCCTGCGGAGGAACGACTCCTCCTTGTACCCCGCGTACCTCACGGACTTGTACCCTACACCCGTGTAGGAGTCATAGACGCTGAACTCCCCGTCCCTCACCTTGGCGAAGAACGAGTCCACCTGCGACCGCAGCACCGCCTCGGATGACACCGAGCCTGACGAGTACGCCTTCACGTAGAAGGAGACATCGAACTCGAACGCCTTGTAGTACATCTTTGCCGTGTACTCGTCGTCCCCGTCCTCGTCCTTCCACTCGTTCGTGTACACGTCCTTCGGCTCCGGCAGCAGCGGGTACGGGTTCGACTTCGCCACCATCCCGAAAGACGAGGCTGTGTCGATCGCGGACGTGTCCGAGGCCGTCTGGATGTAGAACGGCTTGTAGTCCTTTATGTCAGGAAGGTACGGCATACCGGATAATTCATTTTCACTCCCCAAAGATTCAATAATAGCCGCTGTTAGCGGCTATTATTATAACACTTTATATCACTCCGTGACGACCTTCACCCCGTTGCCGCCCTCTGAGTGCGGAGCGAGGACGCCTCTGAACTCGGCCAGCATCTCCTGCGTGGCCACGGCGGTGTTGTACGTGTTCGCCTGTATCCGGGCGAGATGCTCCGCGAGCGTCGGGGAGGAAGGGAAGGCCGACCGCAGTATCTCCAGAACCTGCGCCCTCTGCGTCTTCGCGAACGACACGTCCGCCCTTATCGCGTTGATGTAGCTCGCCAGAAGGCTCGCCGTGTCCTCCGTCACCGCCTTGATGCCATCCGAGAGGGAGGATGAATTTGATGAAGTTCCGTCTCCCAGAAAGTTCCTATCCTCAGCCGCCTGCAATATGCTATTGAGAAAAGCAGCAGATTTTTTCGTTTTTTCATTGACATCATCGACTAATTCCGCCGTCTTGTCCAAGAGATCCACCTCGGAGATATTCCCCTCGCTGTACTGCTCGAACATCTCCTTCACCCTCGGCCCGAACTGGTCCAGTATCTCGTCAATGACATAGGACTGGAGCAATGACTTCAATATCGTCTCGCCGAGGTTCTGGAACGCCGAGTCGAGGTCGTCAACCGCGTCGCCCACCCGCTTGAAGTTGTCGAGGAACGAGTCCACCATATCACCTGCAAGAGAGCCGACAAGGGACTCTACCATATTGTCGAGAGCATCCTGGATCTCATCGTACTTCTCTTTCAGGTCGATCAAGTGTTTGATCTGAGACTTGAGCGAATCGTCTATGTCGTAGTTGGCGTCGAGGTAAGCCTTGGCCTTCTCCGCATTGAATGCACCATCCTCGTCCCACACACTTACGCCCGTCTCCCGCAACTTCGCGGTGTAGTCCTCCAACCCCTTTATCTCGGGCATCAACGGGGTGAACACGCCATTATTTAATAATGCGGCTATTGGACCGATTCTGCCCAAGTCTGACATCTCATCTTTGAAGTCAGCAAGAGCCTTATTGTAAGCGTCCATCGCCTCCCTGCCCTTGGAGAGATACTCGCTCATCTTGCCGAAAGGGCTCTCCCCGAAAACCGAAGAGTATGCCGTCTCGTCGATCTGAAGTTTCAACAGGGCAAGGGAGTTGGTGTATTCCAATCTGGCCTGTTTCGCCCTCTCCTTCGCCTCTTTATCCGCTTTGAGCTTGCTGATCATCACGGTGGCCACACCCACGAGCAGACCGGCAATTGCGCCCCAGGCTCCTCCCGCCTTGGCGCCGGCCTCAGTATTGTCCGACACCTTCTCAGCCGCGTCACCGACCTTGTCCATTGAGGATGCCAGCTGCATCCCCGCCTTGGCACCCTTGATCATGTTGTCGGCGATGGTGGAGAACGCGCGCAGGCCGTCCGTGATGCCGGAGAAATCCACATTGTCGAACGCCTCCCCGAGCTCATCGAAGGCATCCGCGGCACCGCTCAGCTTCGACGGCAACTTCTCGAATGATGAGATCAGTTTCTCCTTCAGCTCATCATTCAACCTTTCAAGGTCTCCTCCAAGCAACGCCTTCACCGCCTCCTTGAAGTCATCCAAAGTCAACTTTGCATCGCCAAGGTTCTTTATGGTCTCATCCGACAAGCCGAGGTCACTAAGGTCAAGATCCTTCATTGCCTCCTTGATCTTCGCGATGAGGTCGGCTATCTGGCGGAGCGACTTCTGGCTCAGGTCCGTCAGGTCAATTCCCTTCCCCTTGCCTATGTTCTGCGACACGTACCTCTTGGCGAGGTTGTTGACGCTCTCCTGCGCCTTCTTCCTGTTGTACGCCTTCTCCTTATTTGCGAGTTCCGTCAACGCCCTGTCGCCACCCTCGACATACTTCTTCCAGAACTCATCACCGTACTTGATTCTGAGAGCCTTCATCGCAAGCTCGTTCGTCTTGGCCGTCTCGAACTCCTCGCGGATGCCCTCGATGTTGAGGTCAACCTTGTTGTTCTTCGACCTGAGGTCGGTCACTATCTTGCTGATGTCGAAAGCCACTCCCTTGCCGTCTATGGCGAAATCCTTTGACGTGAGGCCCCTTATCTCCTCCACGAATCTCTCCGCCGCCTCGAAGGCATCAGTCATCGCCTTGGTGGCGTCCTTGCCCATATTGGCGAGGATCTTGTCAGCGTTGTCGGCCTCTCCCGGTATGAGCCGCAGCTGGTCGGCCAGCCCCCTCAGCTGCTCGTCATAGTCGAAGTTGTCGCGCAGCGAAGAGGATATGTCCGGGAACAGCGCCTTCATCGCCTCGCCGAGCATCGACCCCGGTATTGCCGCCTTCAACTGCTCATAAGCGTCCTTCAGCTTGTTCACCACCTGCACCGTGGCCTGAATCTCAGCGCGCTGCGCCTTCTGCCGCTCGGTGAGCTTGTCAGGCTTGTCGGTAGTCAGATCCTTGTAAGTAGCCTTGTTCAGGTCAATCTTCAACAGATTGGCGACGGCCTCCACGCCCTCGAGGTCTTTCTTCCACTGCCCTATCTCGTTCTTCTGATAGTTGGGGGAAGCGTTGGCGACGCTCTCCGTCAGCGTCTTGTAGGACTTGCGCAGCTTGTCGATGTAGTCAGTCAGATCCTGTGAGTTGCTCTTGATCATATTGCCCGACTTCTTCGCCGCGTCACCCTCCACCTTCTCCAAAGTGGCGTTCACCTCCTTCTGCCAGTCGAGAAGTTCAGCCCCGGCATCACTCCCCAACTGGTTCCTGCGGATCTTGTCAAGGGTAGTCTCTATCTTCTTGCGAGCCTCCTCGGTGGTCAATCCGAGTCCCTCGAACTCCTTGCGGAGATACTCGATCAGACTCACGGTCGGCCTCGCACCGCTCATTCCGTTCTCTATGTCCTTGACGGCTTTCTTGGCGTTGTCCACGTACCGCCTGGCCTCCTTCGACAGGTCCTCCGGGGAAAGCAGGCCACTCACATACGCGCTGATCTCAGACCTCACCCCTGCGTCCGACACCTTCATCGCGCTGAGCGCGTCATTCAATCTCTCGGCTATTTTGGAGAACCCCTCTTTCTGCTTGTCGTTCATTCCTTCAAGCACGGTGTCAAGGAACCGTTCCTTGGCGGAGTTCTTCACGGCGGCGGCGAGACGGTCATAGACTCCCTCCAGTTCCCCGACCCTTATCTTCTCCTTGTCCAAAGCCGAGAGATAGGAATCGTAGTTCCGCAATAAAGCGGATTTCGCCTTGTCGTATTTCTCGGTGCCTTTCTCCGCGCGTTCCAACGCGCCCCATAACGTGTCGAGCTTTGAGATTTCCTCCGTTATGTATGAATTGTATTGCAGAATCGCATCGTTGGCGGCCGCCTGAATCTTCTGCTGGTCGGATTGCCGCTTGGTCAGCTCATAAATCGCAAATCCCGCCGCCACCGCCCCCGAAGCGAGCAGAGCGTAAGGGTTCTTCTTCACAGTGACCAAGGTTTTGAGTTTTCCCGCAAGTGAAGACAGAGACGCGAGCAGTTTCCCGTTGGCCGCCGCCGCGACTAACGCCCCCGCCTTGTACACGCCGAACACAACGACTATCTCCTTCAGGACGCGCCCCAGATCCTCGTAGTTGCGCACCGCCGACAGGGCGGTGTCCACGATCCCGTGGAAGAAGCCGCTGTTGCCCTCCCCGATGGAGAACAGCATCTGCTCGTAGGCGTCCTTCAGCTTCATCACCTTGCCCTTAAGGGTCTCGGACAGCACCGACTGCATGTCAAAGAACTTGCCGCCCTCGCTCGTGAGATCCTTCAGGACCTTGGCCACCATCTCGAACGGGACCTCCCGCTTGCTTATCTTGTCGAACACCTCTCCAACGCTCACGACCCTGCCCTCAAGCTCGGTGAACTGATTGGCGAGTTCCTGAAGCAGCGGCACTCCGGCCTCGGTGAACTGCCTCACCTCCTGCCCCCTGAGGAAGGAGGCGGACCTCACCTGTCCGTAGGCGAGGATCATGCGGTTCATGTCCACGCCGAGACCCGCCGAGACATCTGCCAGCATCTTCGTGGTGTCGTACAGCTCGTCGAGGGGCACGGAGAACGCCGAGAGCTGCTTGGCGTAGGACGTGACCTCGGAGAAGGTGTACGGCGACTGCAAGGCAAGCTTCTGGAGCTTGCCGAACAGGGCGTCCGCTCCCCGAACGTCCTGGACGATGTTGCGCAGGGCCATCCTCTGCATCTCGAACTCTCCCGTCACCCGGATGACCGACCCTAAGAAGCGCGTCACGCCCTGCACGGAGAAGTAGGCGGCCGCCATGGTGGAGAGCTGTTTAAGGATGCCGCTCTGTCTCCCGAACGCGCCCGTGGTGCGGTCAGCCGCGTCGGCTGTCCGCTGCTGCGCCCTTTTCAGCCTCTCCGCCGCCACCGCCGTCTTATTCTGCTCGGTAAGCACCTTCTGATGTTCCCTCGCGGTGCGCTCCACGGCCTGCCGCACCTTCTCTTCAGCCGCGGCCGTCTTGGCGGCAGCCTGAGCCCTCCTCGCCTCTATGTCAAGGGCGCGCTTCGCGCTCGCCGCGTCGGATGCCGAAATCTGGCTGAATTTCTGCTTGACCGCGAGCAGCGTGGACAGCTCCACGTTCGCCGCCTTCGCCGCCGCTATGTCGTCCTTGATTCTCTTGTTGAAGTCAACGTCATCCAGTATGACCTTGAAGTTAAGGTTGTCTATCGTCGCCATGTTCCTGATTGTCTGATTCCTCGTCCGCCCCGTTGAAAACGTCCTCCACCGTCATCCCCTTCGCGGCTATCCTCGCGCGGAGCTTCCGCAGGGACTCCTCGTTGAGCCTCACCGACTCGTCCTCGCCGGACCGGGGCGATCCGTCCGCCGAGCCTTTCCCGGACCCTTTCCGCCTCCATACGGTGTGCGGAAGGTCGCTCATCATCACGTCTATCTGCGGAAGCGTCAGCTCGCAGTTGTAGACCCAGTTCCTGACCTTGACGAGCCCGAAGAGGAACCGTCTTGTCCCTCCGGCGAAGGGGTACTCCTTGATGAAAGCCGACTCGCGGCCGAAAGAAGTTCGGCTCGGTACAGCTCGGCTTCCTTCCTCGTCATCGTCATCCAGTCCGTCCTCATATCCACCGAGAACGCCATATTCGTCCAGTGTGCCGTAAGCGGAACTTTTTTTTTACCCGCCGCTATTATCGGGGTGTACTGCGATTCCGTCCAGCCGCGCCACAGCGCCCACCAGCGCCACAGGAAAGGCCAGAACAGCCTTATCCTCCAGTAGCCGTTAAGGACTATCAGGGCGGCCTCCTTGGCCGCGAAGTAAGGCTCCCGGCAGAGGCTGCGCGTCGTCTCGGAGGAATCCTCCTTGGCGGACTCCATGTCGTCCCTCTCCAGCCATAGCCTCGTCAGTCTCTGCATCGTGTACGGCTTCATCCCCGTGACCCTCACGGTCTTTTTGGTGCCGGGGATCCTCACCTTCTCCGGGATGTCCTCGACCACGTTGTCGAAGTACTCCCTCCTCGCTTTTATGTCTGGTTGCTTCATCGTCATGACAAAATAAAAGCGGGCGGGGCGGAAGACCCCACCCGCAGGGTGTGTGAATCCTCAGGGGACTTTTTAAGCCGACTTCTTGAGCACTGCGAAGTCGCCCTCGCCGCTCTTGAGGTTGCCGAGCACGGTGCCCGCGAACCTCACGCACAGAGGGTTCGAGGTGCTGTCCTGCGTGAGCGAGGCCACGAACTTCACCCTCGCGAAGACGACCGCGGTCTTCTTGGACGCGCTCACGACAAGCACGGACGCCATGACCTCTTTAGGGGTCTTGAAGAATCCGGCTCCCGTGTAGGTCTCGCCTGTGCTCGCGGTGACGGACGCGGCGGACTGTCCGGCGGCGAAGAAGTAGGCCAGAAGCGCGGAGGCCACGGAAGGGATGTCGCCCTGGAGCTTCATCTCGCCGGTGGTTACATCGGTGTCGATGGTCTCGTCGTTCTGGTCGATCTTGATCTCGTCCGTGGACGGGTCGTCCTGGGTTATCTGGAAGGTGTCCTTCAAGGTGAAGATCTCGTCCGCAGTGGCGAACGTGAGTGTCTTGAAGTCCACGGAGCCGCCCGAAGGGACGGCGAGCAGCTTGATGGACGCGCACCCTCTGTGCAGGTCCTCCAGCATTGCGTGTGTAAGTGTTGCTGCCATATCCTAAATGACTTTTATTGTTGTCTTTATGCTTACTATCCTGCAATTGAAACCAAAGTCGTCCTCGGTGTCCCCGATGATGTTCGGATGATTGTCGAACTCGTAGCGTCCGGTGTAGGACGGAAGCCCCTCCATGAGGGTCTTGTACATCACCGAGAGCCGCCTCCCGTTCTTGGAGCTGTTGGCGTTCTTGGCGAAAAGCTCGAACACCACGCGGCACTCGCCGTATGTACCCATGTCCTCCACGCCGCCGGAGACCCTGGCCACCACGTAGTCGGGTTTCTGCGGGGCTGATTTCGGACGTGAGGAGTACACGGCGCCGCTGACCTTCAGGTCATCCCTGACGATGCGCACCAGCGCGTCCTCCAGCTCCGTTATGTCGAAGACGTTCATCATCCAACGGGTTTGAATTTTTCGGCGAAGGTCCTCGCTGTCATGTCCACGGTGTCGTGCATCACGTCAAGCTCGTAGTCGAGCGAGAAGAAGGACGGGGGATTGATCCCTGCCATCACGACGCCGACCCATCCGGTGCGCCTGACCCTGCCCTCCATACGGAGGAGCCGGGCCGTGACATCGCCTATGGCCTCGCCCGCGGAGGTGACCTCCATCTGCACGGAGGCGCCGTTGTGAACCACGAGCCACCCGTAGGTGTCACCGGACGTGAGGTGCCTCTGGTGCTTTGCGTCGTGGATGTCCAGCGCGTAGCGCACGGCCTCCCTCATGACGCGGACAAGCCCCTCCCTCACCGTCCTCTCCTCGGAGGCGGCGAGACGGGCGAAGGCCGCCTCTATGACATTCTCGTTGCTCCTTGCCATCAGTTCTTGACTTCCTTGACCCAGACGTTGGTGCCGAGGTTGAACGTGGTCTGCTTGACCACCTCGCACCTGTAAACCCTCGTGTAATCCTCCATCACAAGTATGTCGCCCGGATCGAGGGGCGTGAGGAACATCGGACACGCGAGCCGGTAATCCGACACCGCGACATCCCCGGCCTCGCCCGTGTTCTCGGACGATGTCCTGTACCCGAAGGGCATCTCGTCCACCCATTCGGTCACGAATGAGCCGTCGGGATTCCTGACGGGCTCCCAGTCGGACATCACGCAGGCCTCCAGAAGCACAGGCTCGTAGACCGGATTCCCCCTGTCATCGACTCCGGGGTCTCCGTTCTCGTCCAGCCTCGCCCTGAACGCCTTGAATATGAATGGGAAACGTGGGTTGTACATCTGGTGTATCGGTTTCTAATACAGGTCTCTCATAGTGAATCCTCCGGCGGTGGCCTCCTCGGCCTTGTCAGACTCCCACTTGGCGTAGAGCCTCTGGGCCATCTGGCGCAGCCCCGCCCGGTCGACGACATTCTTCGCCGCCTTCTGGTGCTGCCACCCGCCGTCGGACACATACTCCCCAGTCGAGGACGACGAGGAGGACGCGAGCCACATATAGAGGTCCGCGAGGCAGAGGTCCCGCTCCCTCTGGCCGACCTCCGACACAGGAGCGCCGGAGGCCACGCCGTTGTTGAACAGGATCGCCCTCACGGTGCCGTCGGGGACGTTGTAGTCAACCATCCCCGGAAGCCACTGGTCTATCGTGTAGTCCGCCATGCCTCCCCTCCGTCAGTTAGGCCGAGTAAGGATGGAAGTAGTAGAAATGCTGAGGCACCGAAGGCACGACAAGCGATGTCATCTCGGTGTTGAAGCTCTGGCACTTCTTCACGTAGTCGGCGCCCACGGTGAGCAGGAGCCTTCCCCCGTAGTAGGTCGCGTAGTCGCCGCCGCCGATGGCGATAGGCTCCACGGTCTTCACGGTGCCGATGACGCCGTCAGGCACGAGCACGAGGACGTTGCCCTCGAACGCGCGGAACGACTTCCTTGAGAGCGTCTTCGAGTCGTTGTCCCACTTCTCCACGGCCACGATCGAGTCGATGACCTTGACGGGAACGCCCACGATCCTCTCGAAGACGGCCTTCTTCACGTCGTCCCCCTGCACGGAGGCCGATGAGGCCTGCACGCCCGCGTCCGCGGTAGGGAAAAGGTTCGCCCCGATGGCGGCGAGCACCTTCGAGTGGCTGAGGACTGCATCGAAGTAGTCGCTGTCCACCTCGATGTGCATCGACACGCCTGTCTTCCTCTTGGCGTCCCTGATCCAGTCCCTGAGGTCCTTGATCGGGTTGGCCTGGGTGCCCTCGGTGTCGTAGGTGCTGTCTGTCCACCATCTCTTCGTTCCCGCCAGGGACGTGATGTTGGAGGAAGGCACGTGCGCCGCGAAGGTCTGGTTGACAATGCCGTTCGGGTTGTTCGTGTCGGTCAGCTCGAACTTGCCCCTTGACACGACCTGATGCCTCTGGTAGGTCAGCGAGTTGGTGTGGCCTCCGATGAGGGTGTCGATGGTGACGAAGAGGTTGTTCAGGGCGGCGTCAACGACCCTGCTGGAGGTGGCGCCGAACCGCTGCTCAAGGATGTACTGCTTGCGCAGCTTGTCCTCGTTGAAGTACTCGACCATCTTCATTCTCGGGATCTTGCCCGTGGTGAGCTGCACAGGCTCCCTGCTCACAGGCTTGGCCGGTGAGTCGAGGTCCACGTAGGTCGCCATCACGTTCAGGCCGACCTCGCCCTGAAGCTGCTCGTAGGTGAAGTCGAGCTGCATGTCCGGGTCAAGCTCGAAGCCGTCCAGCTGGAGGCTGTTGTACTTGTTGGGCATCACCTCGTCGATGTAGCCCTGGAGCCTCGCCGGGTCGCTGCCTCCCAGAGCCCTGGAAAGCAGGTCGTAAAATTCCAAAGTGTATGTCTCCATATCTCTTTCTGTTTTTTAGGGTTTAGCCGTTCACCTGGATCACGCCCGGCACTGCGGCCTTCATCGCGGCGGCAATGTCAGCGGACGGCGTGCGGTCGATGAGGATTCCCTCGGCGTGTGACATCACCGCGGCTCCGGACGCGCCCGCGCCCTCGTCATCCGCGTCGATGTCTCCGAGGTAGATGTCGTTGTACAGGTAGGCGTTCGGGGTCACGTTGGCCTCCGCGCTGATGATGACCTTGCTGCCGGCCTTGGCCGAGGCCACGGTGGCGGTGAGGTCAAGCTGCGACGGCGTGGCCGCGTTGGCCGCGGCGTCCGTAACCTTCACCCCGTCGCCCGCCGGGAAAGTGTCCCCAACGAGCCTGACGTACATGTCCTTGCCCGGTGTGAATCCCGGATGCTCGGACGGGTCGATGGTCAGCACACCGGAGGCGTAAGCCTTGACGGTGTAGACCAGCGCCGGCGTGATCACCCTGTCCTTTAGCTGGATGGGCGTGCCGGCCGGAAGGAGAAGTCCCGCCTTGACGTATGCCTTGGCGAGAGAGCCTCCCACAGAATAAGGGGCCACTGTTCCGAGCCAGACCGGTATGTGCCGTCCGCCGAAACCTTCCCTCTTCTGCCCGAAGGCGTTGAATGAGCTCTGTTTCATTTCTCAAATCGGTTTTGGTTGAACTTTACTTCTGCTGCGGGAGCTTGCCCTCGGACCTCAGCCTCTCGACCTCGCCTGAGAAGTCGCCCCTCTTGTAGCCCTCCGGCTGGCGGATGCCGCTCCTCGGAGCCGGGCCGTCCCCGTAGAACCTCTTGTAGGCCTCGTCGTAGGAGGCCACGCACCTGTCAACAAGCGTGTCGGCTGTGTCGGTCTCCGCGATCTGGAGATCCTTCAGGATAAGGTCGAGAACCGGCTCGCAGTCCGAACCCTTGTCTTTCAGCCTCTTCCTGAGTTCCGCGGTTATCCCGCCATTGCGTTCCCTCGCCATCACCTTCGTGTAGTTCTCCTCCAGCTTGTCGAAGCGCTCCTTGAGTTCCTTGAGCGCGGCGTCATCTTTCTCGGAGCCCTCCCCAGGTTTCGGGTCGGTCTTTCCGGATCCCGCCTCCCTCAGTTCGTCAAGGCTCCTCTGGAGCTCCGTGTTCCTCGCGCGGAGACTGTCCTGATCGCCCTGTATCGCCCTGACGAGCGCGGCCACATCGTCGCCCGCAACGGCGGCTTCGATGTCCTCCTCCTTGGTGACGGTTTTTTCCAGGAACGCGGCAACCCCGTCGAAAGCCTTCTCCCCCAACCCGATGTTCTTGTACCTCGTTTTGAGGGCTGCGATGATCTTCTGTTTCATATTGACCCAAAATGATTTAACCTGTCGCAAAGGTGGGGCTCCGCCTGATATAAAGTGTGATAATTATTACACTTTATAACACGCCTGTCCGCACCTTTGCGGACGATGAGAGAGGAGACCATAGACACAGAGAAGTACCTTGACCCCGTGTTCCTGAGACACGGCCAGAGGGTGTACACCTACGACCTCGTGGAACGCATCCGGGAGGACAACCTCAGCCGCAAGAAGGACGGCAGGAGGATATTCAACATGTGCCCCCAGGCCGGCTTCCAGGAGAAGGTGCTCACCACGCAGGCCGACATCAAGATAGTGGGCGGAAAGAGAGGCGGGGGGAAAATGCAGCCTTTAGATTGTAAAATCGTAACTCCCTTTGGATTAAGACGTTTGGGTGATATTAAAATAGGAAATATCATCTCCAATCCTGTTTCGGGGGGAATGGAAAGAGTTATCCAAATATTTGAACATAAGGGTAAAGACGTGTATCGCTTGATATTCTCAGACGGGACATCAACAGAATGCGGACTTGAACATTTATGGCTGGTACACAGGACTAATTTCGTCTATAAAAGCAGACTGATAAACGGCACTGGGAAAGAAGACGCTTGGAGGGTATGGACATTTGCGCAAATAAAAGATTTTCTGGACAAGCAAAAAACTGGAGAGTTTAAAGCAAAACAAAAAAACAATTTGATTGTGCCACTATGCGAGCCGGTAAAATTCACAAAAGGCGCATCCAGAACCAAAATAGCGACAAATCCGTATTTGATAGGGGCGTTGATTGGTGACGGACATCTCGGCAAGGAGATAAGGCTAACCTCGGCGGATGAAGAGATTGTAAACGAGTTCGTGAAGCGCGGCGTTGATATGTCGCACTTTACAACAGTACCCGAAAATAAGGCAAGGGATTATAAAATCCACGATCGTACCATAAGAACCGATATTGATACATTACGCCTCCGGTATACGCTTAGCGGTGAAAAGTTCATCCCAACGAGATTTCTCTACGGCACCGTGGACGAACGATTCTCACTAATTCAGGGCCTTATGGATACCGATGGATATGTAAGTGCCGACGGGAAGTGCTACTACACTACAATAAGCAAGAGGCTGGCGGAAGATTTCAGATTTGTGATAGAATCCCTTGGCGGCACTGCAACCATAACGCAAAAGAAGGCTGGATACAAAAAAGACGGGGAATATATACAATGCAATGACGCATACGAGATATACATCCGCATACGTGACACGCATAGGTTGTTCAGACTTTCGCGCAAGAAGGAGAGATGCAGCCCTAATAACGGTGGAGCATCTGTGCCGGGCAGAAGGATAGTCGGATATGAATATGTCGGAAAAAAGGACTGTCGTTGCCTTACGGTGGATTCAAGGGATTGTCTTTATATGACAGACGATTTCATAGTCACCCACAACACCTATGTCGGCCTCTACGAGTTCCTTCCGTACATCTTCAACCCCGACGTGAACGGCTACGGATTCCGAAAGTATGAGGACGACATAGCCCGAGGCATCTGGAAGTCCTCGAAGCAGGTCTACAGATGGCTCGGAAGCCCCGCAGACACCAGCTTCGAGTGGAAGTTCCTGAACGGGCGCGGGGCCACGATGAAGATGGAGCACCTCCAGGACCCGAAGAAGATAGCCGACCGGTTCAGGGGCGTGGAGATGGCGTTCGTGCTGATAGAGGAGCTGGCCGAGCACACAAGGGACGACCTTGACGTTATATTCGACCTTCTCGCCTCGAACCGAACCACGTCCGGCGTCAGACCCAAGTTCATCTGCACCTGCAACCCGGTCGGCAAGTCCAACAAGCTAAGGCTTCTCCTCGACTGGTGGATAGACCCCGACACGAACAGGGCGATTCCGGAGAGGGACGGGAAGGTCAGGTACTTCTACCGCTACGGCAAGGACGTGAGCGAGATGGTCTGGGGCGACACCCCCGAGGAGGTCTACAACAACGCCACCGTCCACTCCAAGATAGACAATCTCTGCATAAGCACCGGCTCGTCCTACAAGGACTTCATCACCTCCATCACGTTCATCAACGGAGAGTTCAAGGACAACAAGATACTCCAGATAAGCGACCCGAAGTATATGTCCCGAATATCCGCCAAGGGAGGCGAGGGAGTGGTCAACGACATCGAGGGCATCTGGCAGGACATGGACTCGGGCACCTCGATGCTGTCAGCCGAGGACATGTCCCTCCTCTTCGACAACACCGAGCGCAGGGACGGATTCATGCGCGCCTCCGCCGACGTGGCGCTCACGGGCGACTTCTTCGTCATCTTCGCGTTCGACGGCCACCACATCGCCGACATGGAGGCGTGGAGGGGCGTGCCCACGGACGCGGTGGAGACGTTCGTCAGCAAGTTCCTCGAAAGGAACGGCGTCAGGCAGGAGAACTTCACCTACGACTCCAACGGACTCGGTCTGTGGCTCAAGGACGCTTTCCCGTCCGCAGTCCCGTTCAACAACAAGTCCCAGTCGAGCAACACCCTCCTGTGGAACAACCTCAAGAGCGAGTGCGCCGAGAAGTTCGTCAAGGACGTGAAGTCGGGGCTGTTCTCGATAGACTCCCGCATACTTCAAAGACGGTTCACAGACTCGAAGGGCAGGTCGTTCACGGTCGCGGACAGGCTCGTGGAGGAGAGGCGCGCCATAAGGCGCAAGGACAGCGACGGAGGGCGCTTCGAGATAATATCCAAGCCCCAGATGAAGGCGGAGATAGGACACTCCCCGGACTTCATCGAGGCGCTGTTCATGGTCGAGCACCTGTACGCCATCAAGAGGAGGTGCGTGCGCACGGGGTTCGAGAACTGGTAGTCAAACCTAACAATCAAAGAATATGAAGATTCCGAGAATAGACACGATGAGTCCGGAGGATATCCTCGTCAAGGAGGCGTTCAAGAGGACGCTCCCTTCGGACAGGCTCACGCCCGGAGGCGGCACCTACCGCACGGGGAACGGCGGCGCGATCGACTCGCCGTCTACCGACCCGCTCAGGTTCGAGTTGCTCACGCAGTCCGACTTCCTCAGGGAGTACGACGTGAACTCCCACAGGATAAACTCCATGAAGTACTACCCGAACCCGTTCTCCAAGGACGAGAGTGGGCGGTACAGGCAGAAGATCAAGACGAGGATAGCGATAGCCTTCCAGGAGCGCATCTTCACCAAGAGGCTCACCACGCTCATAGGCAACAGCGTGAACTTCCGCATCGCCAACTCCGAGGTCTCCCCGTCCGACCAGAGGACGCTGGCCGCCTTCCGCGAGGGATGGCAGATGAGGAATATGGAGAACGCCCTCTACGAGGCCATAGCCGCGGACGGCAAGACAGGGGACTGCGCCCTCGCCTTCTGGCTGAGCGGAGGCAGGATGGGCTGGAGGTCGTTCTCGTTCGAGAGGGGCGACACGCTCTATCCGCACTACGACCCGCTGACAGGGCGGCTCTCCCTCTTCGGCAGGAGGTACAGGACGCAGGACGGCGACGGCAAGAGGCTCACGGAGTTCCTCGACGTGTGGGACGACACCCGATACTGCCGCTACCGGATGGACGCGGACGGGAGGAAGGCCGCCTCGTGGATCATCGACCAGGAACCGATACCGCACAACTACGGGCGCGTCCCGATAGCCTACGACCGCTACGGGGCCCCGTTCTGGGCGAACTCCCAGAGCCTCATAGAGGCCTACGAGACCGCCATAAGCCAGCTCGCGGAGAACAACGCAGCCTACGCCCTCCGCATCCTCTACTCGTTCGGAGAGTCGATGAATATGCAGGCCACGCTCGACGGAACCCCGACAAGGATAGACTCACCGAGCGCGGACGCCAAGATAGGTTATCTGGAGCCGGCTGACGCCTCCAGCTCGTTCACCCTCCAGCTCAACGCCCTGGAGAAGAACATCATGAAGTCCTCCTTCGCCGTGGAGACGCCGGAGATCAAGTCGGGAGCGGACATGTCATCGCTGACGGTCAAGATGCTCTTCGCCGACTCCTACCAGAAGGCATTGCTGGACGCGCAGCACTTCCAGCCGTTCCTCGACGACGTGGTGGAGCTCTTCCAGCACGGCTACGGAGTGGACTCCGGCAGGGTCAGCGAGTTCTCCGCGTTCAGGGTCAAGGCCGAGATATTTCCATACATCTTCATGTCGGAGACCGAGCAGGTCAGCAACATCCTGCAGCTTAGGTCAGCGGGCGCGCTGTCAAGGCAGACCGCCTCCGAGCTCGGCTATGAGCTGGGCTTCGGCGTGAACTCGGAGTACCAGAGGGTACTCGACGAGGAGCATGACGCGCTCACGGGCGCCGCTTCCGTGTCCGGCAACACTGTCAACGACTTCCGCAACAGACAGGCAGAATGACAAGGGAGAGTTCGGCGAAAGAGATGGAGAAGGTCCGGGGAGACGTCGAGCGGCGCGTCTGGGACGCTTCCAAGGCCATACTCGCCCTCGCCGAGGCTTACAGATACCTCGGAAAAACGTTCACGTTCTCGTTCAACGACGACCTCGACACGCAGGTCAACAGGATCCTCCTCGAACTGTCAGACGACCTTATGGCCGACAACAACACGCGGGTGATGCAGACCATATCGGATGCGGAGGCCGACCTCGGGGAAGTCGAGGAATACGTTGGCAGGGAGCAGGGCGACAAGGACAGGACGGAGCGTTACGACTGGTGGTGTTCCAGACTGAGAGACTCGCTGGAGTCATGGGCGAGAGCCGGGTTCGCGTGCGGGCTTGCCGCCTCCGCGATACTCTCCCAGATGAGGACGCACTCCGCCAGCCCGTCAGGGTCGGGGCTGTGGGCGCGATCGGGGATCCAGCCTCCGCAGGGGTTCGGGCAAGGCCTCTCGTCCGACATCATAGGCGGACTCACGCTCACGGGGCAGAACTCAATAAACGAGGCGTTCCAGTACGCCGCGCTGCTTGAGCTGAGGGGAAGGGACGATGTCTCCGGCTACCGTGTCGTCAGGGGCTCGTCGTTCGACTGCGGGCACTGCGACGACCTCTGCGTAGGGATCCATCCCCTCACCGAGATATGCCTCCCCGCCCATCCGAGGTGTATGTGCCGCATCGTCCCCGTGACAAGGGGCGAGGAGCAGGAATAAAGCCCTCTGACGCAAGAACCAAGGACGGGGCCAACAACCGCGCGCCCAAGGACGGAAACGCCGCCAAAGCCCAAGGAAACGGCCAAGGGCGGCAAACGAAAAGCCCCGTCCGCGCATCACAGCGAAGACGGGGATAAAAAAATATCCAATGGTATGAAAAGAACCTCTTTTTTTTGACTACCAGTCAACCGAGACCGTCCAGAGGATCCAGCCGAACGCCACGCACCGTCCCGGGAACAGTATGTCGATATAGGGGAGGAGACTCACCGTCCCCGGCATCCTGCCGAGACTCACCCTCATAGCCCCGCCTCCGTTTTCTCCGCCGCCTTGGCGAACTCCCCGCGGGCCGCCTCGTCAAGCATCGCCTCCGCGAGCTCCTTGCCCTGCTCCCCGTCAGTCAGACCCGGCTTCACCCCGTACATCTCCGGATGCCGCCCGGCGCACTCCGCGCAGAGCCTGTTGACACCCTTCAGGAACTCCATGTCGGGAACCACGCTCAGGAAGTTCCACGTCACGGCTATGATCCCCTTGATCCCGTCGGCACCGTCCTTGATCATGGATTCCAGCAGCATCCCCTTCGGGAGCGACTTGGACACGGAGAAGAACACGCTCCCCGATATGTCCCTCACCTGGATCATTCCGTCCTTGTCTTTGAGGACGAAACTCCCGACCCTCGTCTCGCCGGCCTGAAGCCGGACCTTGCCTCTACTTACCTTCATCGCTATCGTTTTTGTAAAGAATATACACAACCTCCGCGCCCCTCAGCCTGCACACCCCGAGGGAGGCCATCTCCCTCGTGATGTCCGTCTTGGTGACGCTGCCCCGCAGCTCGTGGAAGATGTGGCTCTGGGCCACCCTCAGAGGATGCTGCCCCGAATGCCTCGGCTCCGGATAGAGGCCGTTCCTCTCCAGCCACCTGCTCACAGGGCTCGCCGCCGCCCTCGCCTTGCGCTTTATCACCTCAAGATCCTTCTCCATCAGCTCGCACGGGGTGAACGCGCCCCCGTTGGCCGAGAGCCGCCTCGCCCCCTCGTGGATCCACCCGAACACGCCCGGGAGCTCGCTCGCGGCTATCCTCGCCGCCAGCCCCCTGTCCTGCCTGTCGGGAGGGATGGTCACGCCGAAGCGGAACACCAGGAGCCGCCGGAAGAACGCATCCGTCACGTCCCTGAACGCCGGCATCTCGTTCAGCGCGAACACCAGAGGGGGGCATTTCACCACAACGTTCCCCTCGTACAGCTTCCAGCCCTGCACCTCCTGCGAGGAGGCGAGGGCCTTCAGGGCGGAGTCGAATGACGCGCCCTTGCGCACGTCGGGTGCGAAGTTCACCACCTTACCCCTCAGCGTCACCGCCTGCTTCGGGTCGGCCAGCTGGTCAGGAGAGAGGAAACCCACCTTGTCGAGACCCATCACCGCCTTCACCACGTCGAACACCACGCTCTTCCCGTTCGCGCCGCCGCCCACGAAGATGGCCATCTTCTCCACGCTCACCGAGCGCCTGTCTATCAGGCACAGCCCGAAGAACTCCTGCAAACACGCCCGCTCAGCCTCATCCGGAACCACCTCCGAGAGGAACGCCTCCCACTCCGGAGCCTCCGGCCTCCCGTCCCCGTAGGCGTAGGGCATCCGCCACGTCACAGGCAGGGACGGGGAGTGCGGCGACCTCCGCCCCGTCCGCAGGTTCAGCACGCAGTCGTCGAAACGCACCAGCATCGGGTCCGACTCCACGGACATATCCCACAGCACCGACAGCGGAAGGTCCGCCATCCTCCTGACATCCGAGGCCCCGACACCCAGCGAGTACAGGACATTGGCCAGCGTCATCATCAGCGCGTCCCTGCGTATCGGGACGTAGCACCCGTCCTCGTAGTGCGACAGCTCCCCGTCCACGTACCTCAGGCCGGAATCGGCAACGCACCCGCGCACCTCCGCGCACAGCGCGTCCACCCTCTGAGAGGCGGACTGCACGTGGCCAAGCGTGTCGAAGGCCGCCCTCCTCCTCCCGAGAAGAGAGGACAGCTCGGCCCTCAGGGCGGGACACACCGGCGACACCCTACTCCCCATCACACACCTCCTCACCCGATGTCTCCACGTACCACACGAACCTGCGGTCCCGCCGGTCGAACGCCGAGCACTTCACGCAGTCGCAGTTCCTGTACCTACGCGAGAAGTCACACCCGGAGCAGCAGTCACGGTGGTCCACGCCCTCCGGCACAGCCACGCACACGTACTCCACACCGCACACGGTCACCCGCTCCCCGACACCGCACTCCACGCTCGGATACCTCCGCTTCGGGGATGAGGGGGAACCGAGCGAACGGGCCGCGGACAGCACATCCGACACGCCCCGCAGCTCCTCCTCCGTGAAGGAGTCCCTCTCAGGGTGCAGCCTCGACAATATCCTCTGCTCGATACTCATACTCCGCAAATATCTTTTTTTTTTCGCAATAACGGTCACGTTTCGATTATTTCTTTCACTGCCGAAAATCAAGGCAACCTCAACAACACCAATATCTTACGGGAAAGAATCAGCCATCATCACCACAAAATCCGTATCTCAAATATCTATTCATTATCAGCAAGTTAAAACGTTATACGTTAGTTTCGTTAGCAAAAATAAACAAACTCTTTCTATAATATCTTATTCTCCTCTCATCAACATGAAAAAAGGTAACGAAAGTAACGTAAAAGAATGTAACATCCTTGTAATCAAAACATTAAAAAGAGCCTCGGAAAAGGATTTTTTCACCCCTTTTTTCCTATAGGCCTATTCTCATATCGTTTTTCGATAATTACGGCAAAACGCAAAAAAAAATAAAAAAAAATATAGAGGGACAGGGTGGGGCGCTTCGCGCCCGGGTCACCCCCCCCCCAGACCGTCTTAAAAGTCAGTTATCAAACCCTCTGAGAGTGCGATTTT
>OIZH01000036.1_pt1 | contig 25913 bp, 19 predicted proteins | sample 1588511 | NCBI WGS metagenome assembly OIZH01 (sample SAMN03283237) | human gut metagenome | biome: human-associated habitat; material: feces | host: Homo sapiens | place: Peru | collected 2012
CATTCCAACTCGGACACAACTGTCTGATTGTGAATTTGGCTGGTGTAGCTGAGGGGAATCCCTTAGGACTCAATTCGAGTACAACATCTCGCTCTGCATTAGTGACATTTTCTTCAAGGAAAGCATATACAGTTATGTCACCGCTCTCAGTACCTTCAATGGTTTGTGTACCACGATCTTCCTCAATCCAATAGCCAACTTCCTCTAACTCGGTGAGATTTTTACGTAAGGTCACCTTTGGCGATGTTGACTTCAATTTCCAACCACCGGTCAAACCTGGGTCTACCTTTATCTTGATAGGATAGATCACATAGTGAGCATCCTGCACCTGCGGCTCTGATGTGAACTCAAGCTCGTACTCTGGAGTTATAGAGAGGCGATAGGTGACGGTCTTGCCCATCGGCCATTCGGCACCGTTCAGAGAAGCTGTGAGCAGGCGGTCGCGGCCGGAGATGTTGTCGTGGAACATCACTTCGAGCTTGCTGTCTGCACCCAATGTCTGCGGCAGAAGCATGAATGTAGCGTCATCGGCGTTGAGCTTAGTGCCTTCGGCTGTGGTGCTGCCTGTAGCCATGTCGGGCGAAACGGTGTAGCTGGTCGTTGCGTCGTTGAGTGTCCATGCAGATCTCAGCATGTCGTACGTTCCAGAGTTGCGCACGTTGGTAACGGTTACGCTCTTTATCGTGCCGGGCGCCATCGTTGCACCGGTCTTCACGACAACGGCTGTGCAGAGATGCTTGAACTGCAGCGATACCGGAGCGCATACTCCGCCCGCAGGACTTGCGTTGTAGCCGGTGGCAGCCGCTACGAGGTCGCGCTGCTTTGAGAGTTCTGCCGGAACGGTGTACTTTATGGTTGTCTTGTTTACGTCTTCTGAAGGCTTGACCGGCGATTCGTCAAGCTCTGCATCTAAAGGAGCCCATGCAAGGAAGCGTAGCGATCCGTTGTCGGGCCAGTAGTATATCGACGAAGAGGGCTGCCAAACAACGCCCTGCTTGGTGGCTACCTCGTTCATGTAGTATCGTGGAGCAATGTTACCGTCAGACTTCTTCAACTGCGCTACGACGTTGAACTGGTCGTACATCGTGGTCTGCATGGAAGCACGTGTGGCATGCTTGGCAGCGGCTTTGCCTATTCCGTCGCTTACGACAGCACGCACGCAGAGGGTGTCGCTCGATTCTGATGAGCGTAGCACATAACGGTCGGTGGTTATCGCTTCGTTTGCGGCTGCGGCGCGTGTGCCGTTGCCAGAATCAGAAATACCGAAGCAGATATTGTCTGTTGTGCTGTAATCAGTGTGTTCGTACGGCACATCGCTGCTGCATGAAAAGAGTGTCACCGACAGGAGCACAGCAGCCATGCCTGCTGTCATGTTTAATATATTTATTCCTTTCATATTCGTTCGTATTAAATGGGTTAATTGGTTTTAAGAGAAAAGAGCGGGTGTAAGGGGGAACTGTGCGTTCCCCCCACACCTGATGTGTTAGATGTTCACAGATGTGTCTTTTCGACGCATCGTGAGTTAGTTGTTTCCTACTATTACATGTTCATGTCGATTGCGTCGCCCCAAGCGTCCCACTCGTTAACAGTAGGTTCGAATACGATCGGGCAGAGTGCGCCTTCAGGATTGATGTTCTGTGCTGTGAACTCAGCCTTGAACTGGTAGCTCTTGCCAGACTCCATCTGCATCTCTGTGAGGTTAACAGAGTGCTCGTAGGTGTCAACAACGCCGTTGTGTGCACGCTCTACTACGAATGTTACATTGTAAGCCTTAGTTGTCGGAATCATGTACTTGTGACCTGTTGTGCAAGCTGCGTTCTGAGCGAAACCTGTTTCTGCTGCGTTGTCAAATAGAAGGGCTGCGTTGCCTGAAGCTGCCCATGCCAAACCTGCATTGTCAGCAATGAGCTGTACAGAGCCCTCTGTGCAAGCGTTTGTGATCTGCACGTCCTTAACGGTGAGCAAAGAGCCGTCGTCCATAGCGTTCACGAAGTTGAAGCGAACGCGTGAAAGCATGTGGTTGAATGTCAGGTCGACAGCAGCCGGACATACATCGCCATCCCATGTCACGAGACCCTTGTTGTTGGTAGCCCAGAGAAGGTCTGTATCGCCTCTACCGTTGTTGAACTGAACCTTGCCGTAGTCCTGGTAGTCGGCAGGAGCTGTTTCCATCTCGAATGCACCAGCCGGAGCCACAGCTACGAAGCTATACTGATAGCCCTTCTCCCAGTAAACTGGTGTGCCATAAGACCATGCGCCGCCAGCCTTGTTAACCTGTGTGCCAACGAACGGCTTGCCGATCTGGTTGTCCTTCTTCATAATACCCCAAACCTGGAAGTCGGTGAGGTTAGCGGTTGTCAAGTCTGTCGCACGTGTGCTGTTATTTACAAAGCTCTTGAACTGGATGCCGTTCTGATTCTTAGCTACCTCTACAGTCTCGTCGTTGCTACATGAAGCAAACAACATACCTATTGCTGCCAAACCGATTAAAAATAGATTCTTCTTCATAATGATGTAGTTTAAATTAGTAAATAAAGTTATATGAAAAGTTTAGTTGTAAACCGTGTACAGTTTCTGCTTAAGCTGCGTAGCGCTACTTGAGCGGCATGTCTACGTCCTCGAACTCGCCCCATCCGTCTACGTTTACGTCGAAGCCCGATCCGCCGTGCTTGCCGTCCTCGTCAGAGATCTCGATGCCCTTCACTACGATTACGCCGCCTTGCGGTTGCTTTGCAATCTGATCGCTCACGTCGAAGTAGAAGTTCTTTATGATACCGTTCTTCAATCGCACCTCGAGGTTGAGCGCGTGGCTGCGCGGTGCTCGTGTAGAAGTGTAGTAGCCGTTAGGATAGTCGGGCACTCCGAACGATGTAACTATAGCCTGTGCTCCCCATTGCTGCAGCGTGCAGTCGTAAAGCAGCGTTGCTGCCTCGGCTGATGTCCTGCCGCTGTTGAGGTATACGGCTGACGCCATTCCGGAGAGTGCTCCGCGCACCAGTCCTACGTATTGCAGGCCCTTGCTGAACTCGTAGCGAACGAGATACTTGAACACGAGCGGATGCATCGTGACCGGCATCACCGTCTCCTCCACCGTGCGCTCCGATGTGTACTCCTCGTTGAAGTTGCCGTAGAGCATGTCGGGCATTGCCACCGTAGGCTCCTTGGCGTCGGTCTGTTTCTGGAACGGATTGCCGAGGAACGAAGCTCGTGTGCGTGTTCGGGTTGTAGCCTTGGCTGCTGCGTACGAGTACATGTCGTCGAACACGATATACTCGGTGTCGTTGTTGTAGAACAGCAGCTGGTGCTTGCCCGGTCGGAGACCTACTACGTCGCCCTGAGCCGGCATGTTGATCATGTCGCTCGGTCCGAGAGCCGGGAAGTCGTGCATTCGGAGACCAGCGGGTATGAGCGGTCTGAGGTCGTCGTATTGCATACCGTAGGTGTCGACCCATGCAGAGAAGTTCTTCCAGTCAGTGCTTCCGTCGCTGCGTATCTCCCACTCCTGCTGATATGTTGCCTCTACACGGAACTTGTACTTAGGAGAATGAGAGTCGTGGTCGAAACACAAATCCTTGTGCTCGCAAGATGACAATGCTGTCATGGCAACCAGAGCAAACGCCGTTGCGATTCTCGTAACATTGCGTTTAAATATGACCTTAATCATTTGTCGCCTCCTTTCTTCTTATTGTTGTAGTTTCCATGTCCCAAGAGCCATACGAGCGACACCTCAGCCTTTGTAGGGCCTATCCAGTGGCGGTTCTTCGTGGCTTTCCACACGTAGTGTCCGTCCAGCGGCTCGTACTCGTAGTAGCGTCCGCCCATGTATCCTGCCACAACACTGAAGTCGATGTTCAGGCGCTTTGCTATCGGCAACGAGTAGCCGTATTCTGCTCCTACTGCGTAGCTTGTGCGGTCCAAAAGTGTTCCGCCGGGTATGCCTGCCATATATCCCTTTCCGCCGAGCTCAAAGTCGTAGGTGAACGCCTGTGCGTTGATGCCGAGGTGGTGTCCCTGCAACGGCTTCACCTTCGATGCCTTGCCAAACCACTTGCGAAGCGAGATGCCTCCGCCGTAGATGCGCCAGTAGTTGTGGTGATGGTTGTTGTTCCACCATGCGTACATCCAGTCGGCAGCTATCGACCAGCGCTTTCCGAGCGAGAACTCCATACCTATGTTCGGTACGCCGAGCGCGTCGTAGAGCATGTTGGTCTTGATGGCGAGGTATGCGTTGCGGCGCTCAGGCTCAGGTGCGAGCTCCTCTACTTGCGGCTCCTGTGTTACGGGCTCTTCCGGAACAATCACTTCTGCCTTTTGGTTGTCTACCACGGTTGGCTTCTGCTCGATGTAGACAGATATGAGGCTGGCGTTGCGCACTGCGGGGAAGAACTCGCGCAGCATGTAGTTCCATGTGCGTCCGTAGTTGAGGTCCATGAGGCGCTTCTTGCGGCTGTCTACCAGAACTCCCTTCGAGTTGTATGTGAACTCATCGGTCTCGCGTATCTGGTGCAGCACCTCGTCTCTGTACGGCATGTCCGACTTCTCTACGAAGTAAGCCAGCTTCTGCCACATCTCCGAGCACTCGCACTTCGACACTATTGCGTCGGACAGCTGCACTCGCTCGCGAACGTAGCGCTCCATGTTGGCGCAGCGTCTTTCGGTGAGACGCTGGTTGAGAAGAGGTCCACCTTCGGGTGATGCCGAGCCGCAGAATTTCACACTGGTCAGCTCCAAGGTGCTGTCTTTCTGCACGTCAGTAAGGAACTTGACTATTTCTGCGAGACTTGCTGCGTTGTCACCGAAGTTAGGATTGAGCACGCTTGATGCCACCGGGAATCTTACGCAGACTTCCTTTGTATATGTCTGGGCTGACATATCGTTGCCGCAGAACAGTATTAATAGTGCAAATACAAGTCGTTTCATAAGCAACTCCTTTTTTGTTGTTTAGTTTATATATGTTGGAATGTCTATCGGTTGGTTTGGAAAGACTACTCCTTTTTAGTTATTCAGTTTGTAAGGGTTCCCCTCAAGTAGGCGGTTTCGAGAGAATACAATTTCTCCGTCGTGTGCCAGTAACTCCTTTTGGGGTTTGGTTTTTGATTTTGGGTTTTGTGTGGAAGGCTATCTGTAGCGAAAGCCGCTCCGGTTTCGTTTTTGTATTTTCGTCAGTTTGCGTCGTTGATTGCGTCAGTTTGAAATTTATCGTTTTCGTCAGTTTGCGTCGTCTTGGTTTCTCTTTTTGTCTGTTTGCGTCGTCGTTTTGTCTGTGTCGTCAGTTTGCTTCAATAGCAAATGCTGTTTGTATCTGTGATAAACCTCTTCTTTTGAAAAGAATTAGTTTTCCAATTGCGAATTTAGAGAATGTTTTTATAACTTCCAAACATTTCTCAAGAAAACTTTACGTTTTTAACGTTATTCAACATATTCCATAATTAAACACAAAATACGTTATAAGTAAAAAAACGCATAAAAACTAACACTTTGACCTACATTATGTAATTAAAACCAGCCGTTTTACTTTCACACACTATTTTCTGCTTTTATTACATACCGTTTAGTGTCAATATGTCAAAAAATAGACTATAATTTGTAAGCAGCATACACTATGTAGTTTCCGTCGCCACGCAACGTGACGCTCTCGCCAAGCGCCTCGTTGAGTGTACCCTGCCAGAGTGCGGAGAAGGCGTAGGGCTGCCAGCGCAGTCCGTCGCCGTCGATCTGCGTGCATGAGAGATTGAAGATGCTTATCTGCTGTCCGGCGAAAGTTCTTATTGCGGTTTCGCCAGCAGCCGGGATGAACACACCGTAGTCGGTGAGCATCAGGGCGTCTACATGCAATTCGCGGCGGTAGAAGTCGAGCAGCGAGATGTTGCCCAGCGTGTGGTCCTCGCGCTTGCCCGTTGCTCCGACGTAGGCAATGCGGCGGCAACCGCGCTCCATGCAGAACCGCGTAGCCTTCGTAAGGTCGTTGTAGTCCTGCTCCTCCACCTTATATATAATGTCGGCATGCTCCGCACGAAACTCCGCCGACATCGAGTCGCAGTCGCCCACTATAGCCGTCGGCTTGTAGCCACGGCGTACGAGTTCCTCGCCTGCCGAATCGCATGCTACAAGCATCCGTGCACGCTCCATCACGGCAAGCGGAACATGTTGCGTAGGGAAGTCGCCGCCGGCTACTATCACGGCGTCGAAGGCATCGGGCTGCAGCGACGCAAGAAATTCTGTGTTGTCCGAAGTGGCAGTCGCCGAATCAGAAGTAGCCTTTATTGTGTCTGAAGGATTGTCCATAATTATCGTGTATTTCTCAGCCGACGTTGTCTGCCGGCTGAACATGTATGTTTCGACGGACAAAAGTACGAAATAAATGTGAATTTGTTATGGATACGCTTGTGCCTCTTTACATTTTTCTTTAAATTTGCGACAGACAATCAAACTATTAACCCGCTATGGCTGAAGATAACGATTCTGCCAACAAAGACAAACCCGCTATGGCTGAAGACCCGAACACTCTACACGTACTGAATCAGCAGCGCAACTGGGACACGCTCTACTTCTACCAGAAGTCGGATGTGGTGTATCAGCTGGCGTTCGCTTTCTGCGACCGCTTCATTCATTTATACAAAGACCGAACGCGCGACCAGGTGATTCAGGCGGCACGCTCCTGCAAGCAAAACATCGTCGAGGGTTTGGCTGACGGTGTGGCATCGACGGAGATGCAGCTGAAGCTGCTCAACGTGGCACGCGCCTCGCTGAAGGAGTTGCGCGAAGACTTCGAGGACTATATCAAGTCGCGCCACCTGCAGTTCTACGTTGCCGGCGACCAGCGCTACACCGATATGCTCGACTACTGCCGCCACCACAACCGCCTGCCCGACTACGCTCCGTTCTTCCAGCAGTGGAGCGACGAACAGATGTGCAACTACGCCATCACGCTCTGCCATTTCATCGACAAGATGATGATGTCGTTTCTGAAGAAGCTTGAGCAGGAGTTCATCACCGAGGGTGGCATCAAGGAGCGCATGCACCGTGCCCGCACCGCCTACCGACAGCAGCAGGACGCACGCCTGAAGCAGCTGGAGGAGGAGCTGCCGCACCTGAAGCAGGCTCTTGCCGAAGCGCAGGCGGAGGCTGCGAAATGGAAGGCAGCCTTCGAGGATATAAAGCAAAGAGCGCTGAAGGCGTATTATAGGCAGGAGGCAGAGATAAAAGGGCTGAAGGAAAAGCTCAAAGGAATAGGAGGCTAGGCTTTCTAGGGGAGCTAGGCTTTCTAGAACCTCCTAGCCTACCTAGCCCCCCAGCCTACCCTGCCCCCTCAAAAACAAAAAAGATGCCCCAGGTTTCCCTGGAGCATCCTCATGAGTTATGCCTTTTTCGCAAGGCCCTTCCACTTTATGTATCCCATGACCGCTATCACGACATACAGGCCGTACAGCCCTGCCTTGAACGGTATGCCTTTCACCACATACAGATAGCAGCAGACCACGTCTACGGCTATCCAGAACAGCCACTGCTCTACGTACTTGCGCGCCAAAGCCCACAAGCCGACAAAGCTAAGAGCGTTGGTGAACGCGTCGAGCAAGGGCACGGTGCTGTTGGTGTAAGCCACGAGAACGTAATAGGTAGCAGCCCATGCGAGGAGGAAGAAGCCGAGAGTGCGCAGGATAAGACGGCGCGGGAAGAACGTTATCGGAAGCTCTTCGGAAGAACCGCCTGCAGCATCTACTGCTTTATCTGAACCTGCAGCATCTACTGCTTTATCTGAACCTGCAGCATACACTGCTTTATCAGAACCTGCAGCATACACTGCTTTATCTGAGCCTGCAACATCTACTGCTTTATCTGAGCCATCGGCGTCAAGAGCTTTATCTGAGCCTGCTGCCTCCGAAGCCTTGCGCTTCAGCATCCGCTTCCATTTCGCTCCGAACTTCCACACGGCGTAGCCGTATATCGCAGCCAGCGTGTAGTAGACAGCCATGCCAGCGTCGCCGTAGAGTCCGTGGCTCCAGTAGAGGTAGATGTCCATGGCGGGCATCACGATGCCCACTACCCAAAGCGCTATGCTCGCACGATATTCGAGGACAAGATAGATTAGCCCGAGTATTGTCGTTACAATGTCGAGCCAATGAGTGGAGAGAAATTCAGTCATAACAATTAAAAAAAACAGCCCCTCCCGACCTCCCCATCGGGGAGGAGAGAGAGGATTGAATTATCAATTACAAAAATGTATCACTTTGCCCTGCAACCTTTTAAAAAAGAAACAAAGCATGTATCACTTTGCCCTGCTACCTTTTTAAAAAGAAACAAAGCATGTATCACTCTGCCCTGCAACCTTTTAAAAAAGAAACAAAGCATGTATCACTCTGCCATGCAACCTTTTAAAAAAGAAACAAAGCATATATAACTCTGCCCTGCAACCTTTTTAAAAAAGAGACAAAGCATATATAACTCTGCCCTGCGCCCCCTCCCCGACGGGGAGGGATGGGGAGGGGCCTTTTTCTTAGAACTTCAGCGTTACGGTTCCGAGGCAGTTGAAGCCAGCCATCGGGATGTAAGCCACGGTAGAGTTGCGTTTGTTGTTGTTATACCAGTCGTAGTAGACGTAGCCAGACGCAGCGTAGTGGCGGTCGAAGATATTGTTGAAGTCGGCACCAAGCACCACCTGCTTCAAGCCGAGCACACGCTTAGCGAAGTTGAACGTGTACGAAGCGTTGACGTTGGTCTGCGAGTAGCACGGCAGCGAGCGCTCAGAGCTCTCGGTATTGTCGAGATACTGCTTGCTCACGAAGTTGGTGTGCCATGTAGCGCGGAAGCCAGCGAAGTGAACGTCGACGAAGCCGTTGAGGATAGCCGACGGCGAGAATGCTATGGTAGAGCTCTTGTATGTGTTCCATACAGCAGGACCGTCCCAGCTTTCCACACACTCCTTGAAGTTCTTCAGACGGTTGCGGCTCAGAGCGGCGTTGCCCTCAAGAGAGAGCCAAGACAGCGGGCTCCAGCCTGCAGACACCTCAGCACCGAGACGGTAAGAGTCCTTGATGTTGCGTGTGAGCGACTCGCCGATGTCGCTCTTCTCGCCGGTCATTACGAACTGGTTGACGTACTTCATGTAGTAGAAGTTGACACCGGCGAACCAGTTCTCGCCCTGATACTGATAGCCCCACTCCAAGTCGAGCAGACGCTCCGGCGACGGATTGCCGTAGCCGATGTTGTCGGTGAAGTTGTTGCGCTCGGGCTCGCGGTTGGCGTAAGCGATAGAAGCGTAAGCCTTGTGTCCGTTGGCGTCGTAGCTGATGCCAGTCTTCGGATTCACGAAGAAGTAGTTCTCGTTGATGTCGATGCTCTGGTTCTTGTAGTTGCCGTCGGCGCCCTGCTCGAAGTGGTCGTTGAGTCCGTCGGTGTTATAGTTGACGTAGCGCATCTGCATGTCGAGGAACCAGTTCCAGCCGTTGCCGAACTTGCGGTTAGCCTTGAAGAACCAGCTCCAGTCGTTCTTGTTGGCGTCCGAGTCGTAGTACTTGTATCTGCCGTCGGTGAAGTATTTCTTCTCAAGAGCCTCGTCAGCGATGTACGTCACCTTGCCCCAGTGGTTGCAACGGAAGAGCTGCATGCTGAAGCCGCCCATTACGTCCCACAGAGCGTCCTTGTAGTTGACGTTGTAGAGAGCGCCGTAGTTGTTCTGCGTAAGGCCCTTCTTGCGTATAGCGTCCGACTTTACGGGCTTCAGCTCGCCATTCTTCTCGTACATCTCGTTGATACCGAACTTAGAAGCCAGCTTTGTGTCCTTCTTGAACTCTGTGTAGTAGCCGTAGCCGTATGTGTAGTGAGCCGTTACGGAGTGGCTCCAGCGCATGTCGGCAGGCTGCCATGTGAAGTTAAGGATGTTGTGGCTCTGCTCGAAGTTGTCGGTAGTCTGCTTCCAGTACGATCCGTCGCGCATCTTGTAGCGTTCAGTGGTGAGCGGCTTTGTAGGATCGGCAGCCCAGTTGTCGTCCATCGGTATTACAAGTTCCTCGTAGAGCGAGTTGAACTTGCCCAGTCCGTGCTTCCACATATCCTTATAGCTGTTTATGCCCCACGCCTTGAGGTCGGTATCGCCGTCGTAGTTGCACGCCGCAACGCCGTTCCACGCCTGACCCGTGTGCTCGAAGTTGCCGATGTTCTTATACGACAGCTTGAAGCGGTCGCCGAGCCAAGTCAGTCCGCCGTAGTAAGAGCCAGAGCGTCCGCCTGTGCCGTGGATGTATCCATCGGTGTTGGTCTCGTGATAAGCGCCGTCGATGATGAAGTGGTCGGCAAGCAGACCTGTAGAGAAGTTGCCTCCGACGCGATAGGTGTTGAACGAGCCGTAAGAACCCGTCACCTCTACGGTAGGCTTAAGCGATGGAGCGGCTGTAGCAAGCGACACCGAACCGCCGAAGGCTCCGTCGCCGTTGGTAGACGCGCCCACGCCACGCTGTATCTGCGCGCTGCCCATAAGAGCTGCGTAGCTGTTCATGTTAGCCCAGAACACGCACTGGTCTTCGGGCGAATTGAGAGGCACACCGTCTACCGTGACGTTGATGCGGCTGTCGGCAGCGCCACGCATACGCATATAGACAGTGCCGGTGCCCACGCCGTTCTCGCTCCATGCGAGCACACCCGGTGTGCGGGCGAAGAGCATAGGCAGCTCCTTGCCTGAAGAGGCAAAGCGCTCGAGCTCGGTCTTCTTGATATTCTCTACTGCAAATGGTGAACTCTTCGGGGCTCTCACAGCCTTCACTACCACCTCGTTGAGGTCGTTCACACGGGTAGTGTCGAGCTTGGTCTGCTCGCCGGCGGCTTGCGAAGGGCAAGCACACGCTGCAGCCAAGGCTACTCCAATGAATTTCTTCATATTACTTACTATTGATGTTGTTATTCCTGATTTTTGAACCGATGCAAAGTTAACTATTTTTTGCATATCCAAACAATCCGTTTATATAATAAACCCTAAAAAATGGGCGCAGCAGTCGAAATATGAAAAATTTGTAGTAAGTTTGCATGTAATAAAGACCAGTCTGCAGCGACTGACGTGTCTTTACCAGTAATACATTATATATAATAAAGGACAAATGGGGCGTTTGAAACTCATTCTGGCTCTAATAAGCCACTATAAATATGCCATCACTATAATCATCGGTATTCTTACCGTAGGTTTCGTCGACGAGAACAGCTTTCTTCACCGCTTCCAGCTCGAAATGCAGATAAACGACCTGGAGGAGGAGATAGACAAGTACAACGCGCAGAACGAAAGCGACCTGAAAAAGCTTAAGGATATGCGAAAAGGTACGCAGGAGTTCCAGAAGATCGCACGCGAACGCTACTTCATGAAAGCCGACGACGAGGATATCTATGTGCTCAGCGACGACCCCAAGCCCGAACAAGCTAAAGAAGAACAATAATGAAACAACTAAATACACTACAAAGCGCGCTCTTCCTCACGGGAGGCATACTGATGGTCATCGGAGCCGGATGCTTCGTGTTCATGTTCGCACAGCAGATTGTCTGCTGGATATACCTGCTGGGCGCACTGCTCTTCGCGGCAATGCAGGTGAACCAGGCGTACGAAGGACAGAACCCCACCATCAAGCGACTGAAGAAGATAATGACCTTCGCCGACATCTTCTTCGTGCTGGCAGGTCTGCTCATGGTAGACAGCGCAAACATGTGGCTCAGAGACTCGTTCTCCGACCCCGTGACATATTTCAACCTCATTTACAACAAGTGGGTGATGCTGCTGCTCGCAGCCGCCATCCTCGAGATGTACTCTATGCACCGCATCGCGTCGGAGCTGAAGAAGGAGGAAGCGAAGGAAGACGCCGAAGAGAAGCAGGAAGAGGCTTCCGCTACAGACAAAGAATAAAAGAAGACAACAAGAAACCAACATTTTTTTTTTAAAACCAAAGATGATGAAGAAGCTACTCTACGCTTTACTCGGTATAATAACACTGGCATCGTGCTCCAGCTCGTACAACATTCAGGGATCGTCGAACGTGTCTACGCTCGACGGACGCATGCTCTACCTGAAGGTGCTTAGCAACAACGACTTCAAGAAGATCGACTCGTGCGACGTGGTACACGGCCAGTTCCAGTTCTGCGGAACGTTCGACACGGTGCGTCTCGCCAATATCTTCATGGACGACGAGAGCATACTGCCGCTCGTGATAGAAAGTGGCGACATCACCATCAAGCTCGACAACACTCAGCAGATCGTTAGCGGCACTCCGCTCAACGACGAGCTGTTCAAGTTCTTCAACAAGTACAACCAACTGAAGAACCAGGAGGCAGAACTGCTGCACACGCACGACCGCGCCATCATGGACGGAAGCGACATGGACGCCGTGACACGCAAACTCAACGACGAAGCGATGCGACTCACCGCCGAAGAGGACAAGCTCGTAACGACATTCGTCACCGATAACTTCGACAACGTGCTCGGACCGGGCGTGTTCTTCATGATGACTATCGGCTACCGCTACCCCGAACTCACACCGTGGATAGAGGACATCATGAGCAAGGCTACAGACAAGTTCAAGAACGACCCGTACGTGAAGGACTTCTATCAGAAGGCGCTCGAGAATCAGGCTATCATGAACGGCATGAAGGACATGAACGCAGCGCCCGCACAGCCGATGCCCGACGGACCGACGCCTAACCAACTGGCGCAGCCTGCTGCTGCCGAGTAACAGCGCTAAACACGATAAATAACTATCATCCAAGAGATATGAAGACATTAGTATTTGGTGGTAAGCTGGTCAACGAGGGAGCTACTCGCGTAGCATCCGTCGTTGTCGACGGCGACACCATTACAGACATTATAGAAGGTACAGAAACACCTCGTGGCGACTACGACAATATCGTGGATGCCACGGGGTGTTTTATTATGCCTGGAGTTATCGACTGCCACGTCCACTTCCGCGACCCCGGCCTTACCGAGAAAGCGGACATGGAGACAGAGAGCCGCGCTGCGGCTTACGGCGGAGTGACAACCTACTTCGACATGCCGAACACGAAGCCGCAGACCACGACACTCGAAGCGCTCGACGCAAAGATGAACGACGCCCGAAGCAAGTCGCACGTCAACTACGGCTTCTTCATCGGAGCCACCAACGACAACATCGACTGCGTGACTGCCATCGACCCGCATCTCGTGCCCGGCATAAAGCTGTTCATGGGTTCGTCTACGGGCAATATGCTCGTAGACCGTCAGGATGTGCTGCACGAGCTGTTCGAGAAGGCGAAACTGCCTATCATGGCTCACTGCGAGGACACCGACATCATCAACCGCAACATGAAGCGCGCGCAGGAGCTGTACGGCGACGACCCTGCCGTAGAGCATCATCCGGAGATTCGCTCGGAGGAAGCCTGCTACGAGTCGACAAAGCGCGCCGTAGCCCTGGCAGAAGAAACCGGCGCCCGTCTGCATGTGGCTCACATGACCACGGAGCGCGAGCTGCAGCTGTTCGGCACTTCGCCACGCATCACGGCTGAAGCTGTGATAGCCCACCTCGTGTTCACACAGGACGACTATGCGCGTCTCGGAACACGCATCAAGTGCAATCCTGCTATCAAGACTGCGACCGACCGCGACGCTCTACGCCACGCTCTCACCGACGGACGCATAACGACCATCGGCACCGACCACGCGCCGCATCTGCTTAAGGACAAGGAGGGCGGCTGCGCACGCGCGGCTTCGGGTATGCCTATGGTGCAGTTCTCACTCGTTACGATGCTCGAACTTGTGGACGAAGGCGTGCTCAGCATGGAGCGTCTCGTGGAGCTAATGGCGCACAACCCCGCAAAGCTCTTCGAGGTATCGAAGCGAGGCTTTGTGCGTAAGGGCTACAAGGCAGACCTCGTGATTGTAAGACCCGACGCTCCGTGGACCGTTACTAAGGAGACTATACAGAGCAAGTGCGGATGGAGCCCGATGGAGGGCCACACCTACCAGTGGCAGGTGCGCACTACGATGTGCAACGGACACATTATATATAATAACTGGGCATTCGACTCGGCGAGTCGCGGTGAGGCTGTGCGCTTCAGAGAGTAGGCTCAAGCAGGGTTTATACAAATAGAAAAACAATTCAGGTAACTAACGATGTTGAAATACACCGACTACAACATCTCTACGCTACGCCCGTACATCAATTGGATATACTTCTTTTTCGCCTGGGGACTGTCTGGCAAACCGCAGGAGGCGAAGGACAAGATGCGGGCGGAGGCAGAACAGATGCTCGACCGCTTGGAGAAGCGCTACACGACGCACGCTGCTTTCGGGTTGTTCGACGCCAACAGCGACGGCGACGATATCCTTATCGGCGATGTGCGCATGCCTATGCTGCGCCAACAGCATCCCACTCGGGAGGGCGAACCGAACCTTTCGCTCGCCGACTTCATACGTCCGCTGTATTCGGGCGTGAAAGACCACATCGGAGTGTTCGCCACAACGGTTGACTTGGCGTTGGAGCACGACTTTCTTGCCGACGACTACCAGCGTATGCTGGCGCAGACACTCGCCGACCGACTCGCTGAAGCCACGGCTGAGGTGTTTCACATGGAGGTGAGACGGTCGATTTGGGGCTATGCGCCCGACGAGAATCTGTCGGTAGCCGAACTCTTGCGCGAGGACTTCCAAGGCATTCGTCCGGCTGTGGGCTATCCGTCGATGCCCGACACAAGCGTCAACTTCATCATCGACCGGCTTATCGACCTCAAGCAGATTGGCATCCGGCTCACGGAGAGTGGCGCCATGAAACCTCATGCGTCGGTTTCGGGACTGATGTTCGCACACCCGAAGGCGCACTACTTCGAGCTTGGACGCATCGGCGAAGACCAACTGCGCGATTATGCCCGACGACGCGGACTGCCGGTTGAACTGATTCGCCGATTCTTGAAGTAGAATGCAGGACAACGGTTCGGTCCGAACTGTTATAAATTCAATAGAAACGGTTGCGGGTTCAATAGTAACGAAGCAATCGAAAGTAAAGTTTAAGACAATGATAGCAAGAATATCAATACTCATACTGCTGCTCACACTGCTGCCCGACCTGTACATCTACATGCGCTATCTGCGCCAACGCAGAGACATAACGCTGTGGATGCGCCTGTTGTGGTGGGTGCCGGGAGCCGCTATGCTTGCATGCACAGCAGCCTACTCTATGATGCGCAACTTCGCACCGAATAACCTCACGCTCTTCAACGTGTATCTGTTCATGATAGGTCTGCTCATCGTGCCGAAGGTGATTTTCACTCTGGCTTCGCTTGCAGGCATGGCTGTGAAACGACTGCTGAAGCAGCGCAAGAACTGGGGCAACCCCACCGGATTGGTGCTTGTGCTCGGATGGTTATACGTGTTGTTCATGGGAACGATGGTAGGACCCGACCAGCTGCACGTGAAGCGCGTCACACTCGAGTTCGACAACCTGCCGCAAGCCTTCGACGGCTACCGCATAGTGCAGATCTCGGACATGCACCTCGGCTCGATGAAGCAGGAGTTCGCACGGCGCATAGTGGCGCAGGTGAACGAACTGCATCCCGACGCGCTGCTCTTCACGGGCGACTTGCTCAACATGCGTCCGCAGGAGGCTGTGAGCTTCACGGCCACGCTGATACATCTGCATCCTGTCGACGGAATCTTCTCGGTTCTCGGCAACCACGACTACGCCGACTACGTGAAGACTGCCACCGCAGAGCAGAGAAATGAAATGGAACGCCTGACGCGCTCGCTGGAAGGTTCTATGAACTGGGACTTGCTGCTCAACGAACGCCGCATACTGCGCCGCGGAGCCGACTCTATAGTGATAGCAGGAACTGAGAACGACGGACGCCCGCCGTTCCCGGCGAAGGCAGATTACCGCAAGGCGCTGCACGGCATATCGCCCGAGTCGTTCGTGATAATGATGCAGCACGACCCGTCGGCTTGGCGCCGACACATTCTGCCGCAGTGCAACGCGCAACTTACGCTGAGCGGACACACGCACGGCGGACAGCTCTCGTTGTTCGGCTGGCGACCGACAAGCCTCGTGAACACAGAAGATGCCGGACTCTACAAAGAGGGCAACCGCTATCTGTACGTATCGACAGGCGTTGGCGCCTTCATACCGTTCCGCTTCCACATGAAGCCGGAGGTTGTAGAAATCACGTTAAAAGTAAAAGAGTAAAAAGCAATGAAATATCTATACCGTACATACCAACTCCTGATAGCTCTTCCCTTGATAGCTATCTATACCGTCATAACAAGTCTGATGGTGATAATAGGTTGCTCATTGGGCAACGGCCACTTCTGGGGCTACTATCCTGGCAAGTGGTGGGCACAGTTCATCATACGCATACTCATGCTGCCGGTGAAGGTTGAAGGACGCGAGAATCTTGTGAAAGGACAGTCGTACGTGTTCGTCGCCAACCATCAGGGAGCGTTCGACATCTTCCTCATCTACGGTTTCCTGTGCCGCAACTTCAAGTGGATGATGAAGCGCCAGCTACGCCAGATGCCGTTCGTAGGCAAGGCGTGCGAGGCTGCTCACCACATCTTCGTCGACAAGCGCGGCGCAAGCAAGATACGCGCCACATACGACAGCGCACGACAGACGCTGCAGGGCGGCATGTCGCTCGTTGTATTCCCCGAGGGAGCGCGCACGTTCACCGGGCACATGGGCGTATTCAAGCGCGGCGCATTCATGCTCGCCGACGACATCGAACTGCCCGTAGTGCCGCTCACCATCAACGGCTCGTTCGACGTCATGCCTCGTACACGCGACATGAAGTGGGTGATATGGCATCCGCTGCGCCTCACTATCCACAAGCCTATACAGCCTATTGGCAAGGGTGCAGACAACATCAAGTATCTTGAAGAGGAGAGCTACAAGGTGGTGATGAGCGGACTTGAGGAGAAATATCAGGGTTTTGTAGAGAATCCCGACCAGTAACACGCATAAAAATACGTTTTTTAACGCAACAAGCGCACTTGTGTCGAATACATTTCGTACATTTGCATTTTAGTTGACCAGTTGACAAGTAAACGAGTTACAAGTAGACGAGTTACGAGTTGACAATGTAAAACCATTTCAACAGCAAGACTATGAACAAAAGCGACAGTATCGTAATCATACCGACATATAACGAGAAGGAGAACATCGAGAAGATAATACGCGCGGTGTTCGCACTTGAGAAGTGTTTCCACATTCTTGTCATCGACGACGGCAGTCCCGACGGCACCGCAGCCATCGTGAAGCGCCTCATCAGCGACGAGTTCGCCGACCGCCTCTTCATCCTCGAGCGCAGCGGCAAGCTGGGCCTCGGCACAGCCTACATCACAGGCTTCAAGTGGGCGCTTGAGCACGGCTACGACTACATCTTCGAGATGGACGCCGACTTCTCTCACGACCCCAACGACCTGCCGCGCCTCTACAGCGCCTGCCACGACGAGGGCTACGACGTGGCTATCGGTTCGCGCTACGTGAGCGGCGTGAACGTTGTCAACTGGCCTATCGGTCGCGTGCTTATGAGCTACTTCGCTTCGAAGTACGTGCGTATGGTTACGGGCTTTAAGGTGCACGACACCACAGCCGGCTTCAAGTGCTACCGCCGCTGCGTGCTCTCGTCTATCGACCTCGACAAGATTCGTTTCAAGGGCTACGCCTTCCAGATAGAGATGAAGTTCACGGCCTACAAGATGGGCTACAAGATAAAGGAGGTGCCGGTAATCTTCGTCAACCGTCGCGAGGGCGTGAGCAAGATGAGCGGCGGCATCTTCGGCGAAGCGTTCTTCGGCGTGATGCGACTCAGATGGGACGGCTGGTTCAGAAAGTATCCTGAGGCGAAACACTAAACCACCCACCCTATTCCTATGGAAATAAGAGAAATCAGTAATGTATATACAGCCCTGCCTCAGTGCGGGGCTTTTTTGAAAGCAATAAGCGACGAGTCGGTGAGGCATGTATTCCTTAGTGGACTACTTGCCTCATCGGCTCCTGTGTTTTTCTCAGCCGTAGCCGAACGAGTTAACGGGAAGAAAAACTCAAAACTCAAAACTCAAAATTGCGACGCTCAGTCGCAACAATTCAAAACTCAAAACTCAAAACTCAAAACTCTCACTGCCGTTTTCGTTCTGCAAGACAACGAGGAGGCAGGTTACTTCTACCACGACCTCACGCAGATACTCGGCACCGACAACGTGCAGTTCTTCCCGTCGTCGTACCGTCGTGCGGTGAAGTACGGACAGCGCGACGCCGCCAACGAGATATTGCGCACCGAGACGCTGAGCCGACTCTCTGCACAGACTGCCGGCGACGCCTTGTATGTCGTCACCTGTCCCGAGGCGCTCAGCGAACTTGTGGTGTCGAAGCGCCGCCTCGACGAGCGCACCATCAACATTGCCGTGGGCGACATCGTCGACTTTGCCGACCTTGGACGCAAGATGCGCGAGTTCGGCTTCAAGGAGGTCGACTATGTCTACGAGCCGGGGCAGTTCGCCATGCGCGGAAGCATCATCGACGTCTACTCCTACTCGTCGGAGCTGCCGTTCCGCATCGACTTCTTCGGCGACGAGGTAGACACCATACGCACGTTCGAGGTGGCGGATCAGCTCTCGAAGGACTCGAAACAGCAGGTGCGTATCGTGCCCGAACTGGCGCAGCTCACCGAGGAGAAGCAACCGTTTACGGCGCTTCTGCCCGAAGACGCTCTGCTCGTGATGAAAGACCGTCTCTACCTTTGTTCTACCATCGAGAAGATATACAACGACGGCTTCTCGCAGCAAGCCATGACCGAGCGCTTGGAGGGAGCTACAGAGGTAGAGCAGGAGCAGATAATGCGCGACATGCGCAAGGAGAACAACCTCGTGTCGCCGTCTAAATTCCGCGAGGAGATATGCCGCTTCCGCCTCGTCGAGTTCGGCGCACAGCCTTCGGGCACGCCGCAGGTGTCTATCGAGTTTCACATCTCGCCGCAGCCGCTTTTCCACAAGAACTTCAGTCTGCTCACTCAGACGCTCGACGACTATCTCTTGCAGGGCTACCGGCTCTACATCCTCGCCGACTCGGAGAAGCAGACGCAGCGCCTGCGCGATATTTTCGACAGTGAGGAGTTGCAGCAGATGCGGAGAAACAGGGAACACTCTCTATCTGCAAATCATAACTCTCAACTCCCAACTCTCAACTCTCAATTGAGCAACTCCTCATCGGCGGAGCCGACAATTCAAAACTCAAAATTCAAAACTCAAAACTCGAATCTCCCCTTCACCCCCGTCAACCGCACTCTGCACGAGGGTTTCGCCGACAACGATTTGCGTCTGTGCTTCTTCACCGACCATCAGATATTCGACCGCTTCCACAAGTACAACCTTAAGTCGGACGCAGCCCGCACGGGCAAGATGGCGCTCACGATGAAGGAGTTGCAGGAGATGGAGCCGGGCGACTTCATCGTGCACGTCGACTTCGGCATCGGCAAGTTCGGCGGCTTGGTGCGTGTGCCTGTGGGCGACTCCTATCAGGAGATGATACGCCTCTACTATCAGCGCGGCGACATCGTCGATGTGTCTATCCACTCGCTCTACAAGATATCGAAGTATCGCCGCAGCGACACGGGCGAACCGCCCCGACTCAGCACGCTCGGCACCGGCGCATGGGAGAAGCTGAAGGAGCGCACGAAGAAACGCATCAAGGACATTGCGCGCGACCTCATCAAGCTATACGCCAAGCGGCGCCACGAGAAAGGCTTCGCCTATTCAGCCGACTCGTACCTGCAGAACGAGCTTGAGGCGTCGTTCCTCTACGAGGACACGCCCGACCAGCAGCGCGCCACTCACGACGTGAAAGCCGACATGGAGTCTGCCCGACCGATGGACCGTCTTGTGTGTGGCGACGTGGGGTTCGGCAAGACCGAAGTGGCGATACGTGCGGCGTTCAAGGCGGCGTGCGACTCTAAGCAGGTGGCGGTGCTCGTGCCTACAACGGTGCTCGCCTTCCAGCACTACAAGACATTCTCAGACCGTCTGAAGAACATGCCGGTGCGTGTCGACTATCTCTCGCGTGCCCGCACGGCGAAGCAGACACGCGAGGTGCTTGCCGACCTTAAGGCGGGCAAGATAGACATACTCGTTGGCACGCACAAGCTGATAGGAAAGACTGTGGAGTGGCACGACCTCGGACTTCTCATCATCGACGAGGAGCAGAAGTTCGGCGTGTCTACAAAGGAGAAGCTGCGCAAGCTGAAGACCAATGTCGACACGCTCACGATGTCGGCTACGCCTATACCGCGCACGCTGCAGTTCTCGCTGATGGGCGCTCGCGACATGAGCATCATGCGCACGCCGCCGCCCAACCGCTACCCCGTGCAGACCGAACTGGGTGTGTACGGACATGAGATAATAGCCGACGCCATCAACTTCGAGATGTCGCGCAACGGACAGGTGTTCTTCGTGAACGACCGCATCAGCAACCTGCCCGAGATTGCTGCGCTCATAAAGAAATACGTGCCCGACGCGCGTGTGGCTATCGGACACGGACAGATGTCGCCCGAGGAGCTTGAGAAGATTCTCATCGGCTTCATGAACTACGACTACGATGTGCTGCTCTCTACGACCATCGTCGAGAACGGCATCGACATAAGCAACGCCAACACCATCATCATCAACGACGCCCACCGCTTCGGACTCTCCGACCTTCACCAGATGCGCGGTCGCGTGGGACGTTCCAACCGCAAGGCGTTCTGCTACCTGCTTGCGCCGCCTAAGTCGGTGCTCACGCCCGAGGCACGACGCCGACTGGAGGCTTTGGAGAACTTCTCCGAACTGGGCAGCGGCTTCAACCTTGCCATGCAAGACCTCGACATCCGCGGTGCGGGCAACCTGCTTGGCGCCGAACAGAGCGGATTCATGGAGGATCTTGGCTACGAGACTTATCAGAAGATTCTCAACCAGGCTGTCACCGAACTGAAGAACGACGAGTTCGCCGACATGTATGCCGAGGAGATGGCTGCTGGCAACCATCTCACGGGCGACGCCTTCGTGGAAGACTGCGCCGTGGAGAGCGACCTCGAGATGTACTTCCCCGACACTTACGTGCCGGGAAGTGCGGAGCGTATGCTGCTCTACCGCGAACTCGACAACATCAGCGACGACGCTGCGCTCGACGCCTACCGCCAGCGACTCATCGACCGCTTCGGCGCTATGCCTCACGAGGGCGAAGAGCTGCTGCAGGTGGTGCCGCTGCGCCGCTACGGCAAGAGTCTCGGCTGCGAGAAGATTATTCTGAAGCAGGGTCGCATGCAGATGCAGTTCGTGAGCAACCCCAACTCTGCCTACTACAAGAGTGCTACATTTGGCAAGGTTCTCAACTACATCGCTGCCAACGCACGCCGCTGCGACCTCAAGGAAGTGAGGGGCAAGCGCTATATGGTGGTGAGCGGTGTGCCTACCGTGGGCGAAGCGGTGAAAGTGCTTTTAAAAGTAAAAGAGTAAAAAAGTAAAAAGGGATTTTAAGAGTAAAAAAAGTAAAAGCGTCACCACTTGGCTTTTGCCATAGTAGGTGACGCTTTTACGTTTATATACAATACTCTCACGTTACGCTTTTATATACAACACGTTACGCTTTAATGCACCATATATTTGCGCTTGTTCTGTATGTATACGCCCTTTTCAGGTTTCGCAATCTTCACACCCGAAATGCTATACACATCAGCGTTCTTCTGGTCCTCAGCAGTTACGTTTTCGATGCCGGTCGTTGTGTTATAGAAGTCGTCTTTGGTGAATATCAATTCGCCGTTGTCGTAACACTCTACCATATAGTCTTCCAAGATATAGGGCGGCGCCAATTCGCTTCCCATTTCCGGTATAATCTCAAATGCGTTTCTGCTGCCTATGCCTTCAACCCAAACGAAGCCACTTAGCACAAGGCGTCTGTATTTGCGGTTTTTCGCCTCAAACGTTTCTTCATTTGTAACTACATATTCAGGATAACTGGAAACGCAATCGCCTTCATGCAGACTGAAATCAAAATACAGAACATCCCCATCTTCGCTGTAGCTATACACCTTGCGGTCTTTTTCTATTGCGGCGAAGTACGTGCATCTGCTTTCTCCCGACGGAACATCCTGGGTATACTCCTTGCACATCTTCTTGTATGCGACACCGTTTATAACACTGTCGCCCACCACCTTTATGGTGTATGTCCATTCTCCGTTCGGATCCCAATCTACATCCGACAATGCCACTCTACGAAAACAATGCCATTCCTTGCCGTCGGTCAGCATCGGACGGTATTCTTGTGCAAACGTAGATAATGTGATAAGGCACAACAACATGTTTAATAGTAGTTTTTTCTTCATAGGTTTAAAGTTTTAGTCATTATTTTTTGCAAATGTAGTTTTTTTTTAAATAAAAACAAATATTTGGCGTTAATATTTTAATGGACAACAAAAAAACAACGATATGACAACCCTTCTTCTTGTGCGCCACGGCGAGACCGTCGACAATGTGCGCCAGATTATGCAGGGGCAGACTCAAGGCAAGCTGACCCCGAACGGCATTGAGCAGGCGCGTGCCCTCGCTGCCGAGCTAAAAGACACGCCCATCGACGTGTTCGTGTCGAGCGACCTTAAACGCGCTTTCGACACATGTGTGATACTGGCGGCTGCGCACGGCGTGGCGCCCGACGCTATCGTGCAGACAAAACTGCTGCGCGAGCGCGACTGGGGCAGCTTCACGGGCAGATATATCCCCGACCTAAAGGATGCGGTGTGGACCGACGACATCGAGTCGCTCGACGCTCTTAGGGCGCGTGCCGCATCATTCCTGCAGTTCGTGAGAGAGAATTATGATGGAAAGACCGTGCTTGCCGTGGGACACGGAATAATGAACAAGGCAATAAGAAGCGTGCATAGCGGCACGCCGATGAACGAAACGCCACGCATGGCGAATGCGGAGGTGGTGAGACTGGAAGTAATTAGTAATTAGTAATTCGTAATTATTAATTAGGAATAGTAAGAGCAACATAAGTAGCGGAGGTCTCCGGCCTCCGCAGCACCAAGTCGGACACAAATTGTATGTCTGTTTTAGGATGCTGCGGAGGCCGGAGACCTCCGCTACTATTGTTATCTGCGGCTGCCGAAGCCACCGCCTCTTGACGATGAGGAGCCTCTTGACGAGCTGCCGCCACCGAACGAAGACGAACTTCTTGACGGACTGCTGCTTCTTGACGAACCGAACGACGAGCCGCTGCTCCTTGAAGAACCGAACGACATGCTGCTGCCTCTCGACGAGCTGTCTACGGGCTTGAACGTAGAGCGCGGTGTCGACTGCATGGGCGAGCCGAAGATACGGTTGCTGCGACCAGATCCGAAGCTGCGGCTTGAAGAGCTGCAGCCGCTATCCGACTGGCGCACGGTGGTGCGTGTGCTGCTCTCGCGACTGCCGAAGCCCGACGAACCGCGGCTTGAGCCGAAGCTGCTGTTGTCGCGGCGTGAGCCAGATCCGAAGCTGTTGACATCGCGGTTTGAGCCCGAAGCTACGCCGTTGATGTTGCGACGGATGGCATTATTGTCGCGGCGCGAGCCGAAGCCCGAGTTGTTGTTCTTCTGCTCCACCAGACGGTTGCCGCGCACGCCGAACGACTGGCGGTTGCCGCGTCCGTAGTCGCCACGCTGGAATCCGTCGCGCATGCCGAAGTAGTTGTCGCCGCGGCGCGAGCCGAACGTTCTGCCGCTATACCACGAGCGTCCGTTGTTCTGACGCCACGAGTGGCCGCCACGATAGCTCACGTACACCGTCGGACGATGGAAGTAGAAGTAGTCGCGGTGCGGATAGCGGGCATAGATGGCGAAGTGCCAGCAGCCAGAGTGGAAGTAGAGCGGACGGTAGAAGTAAGCCGCGTCGCAGAACATGCGATACTGCCAGTCGAGCAGCACGTAGCTGAAGTCGAGGTTACGCCAGCGCCAGTAGTCGCCGTACAGCTCGTCGTACGAGTTGACGCTGAGCAGATAGTCGAGGTTTATCTCGTAAGCCGCCTCATACTGGTCGTCAGTGAGGTTCAGCTCGTAAGCCATCTTGTCGGTGAGGAACAGAGCCTGTTCGCGCGCCTGACTGTAGCTCATTGCGCCGGCTGTCACCATGAAGCCGAGCACCATTACTATTGTTGCGAAAAACCTTTTCATAATATTTCTGTTTTAAAAGTTATACATTATCTTAAAGGGCCCTCTCAGGGGCTCTATAGGAGGTGCTTTTTAGGGGGTGCACTTGTCTCAAGTGCACCAACCAAGTAGAATGCTATGTTGGTGCAACTACTGCTATGTTGGTGCAGTTGAGACAACTGCACCCCCTTGAGGTTTCCTTTCGCTTGCAAAGTTAGAACTTTATCAGCGCACGTCAAAGGGATTTTCCCTAAACGCTTGTGGGAAAATCCCTAAACAGCTTAGAGACAATCGTCGGATTGCGTACGCCGTCCGATCGGATTCCGTCCGCCGTCCAATCAGATTGCGTCCGCCGTCCAATCGGATTCCGTCCGCCGTCCAATCAGATTCCGTACGCCGTCCAATCGGATTCCGTCCGCCGTCCGATCGGATTCCGTACGCTATCCGATGACTTAACGACTGCCACAACACAACAAACCAACCGCCGCAACCCAACAAACCGACCACCGCAACCCTATTGTTTCATAACATTTAACGCCTCAGACGCTACATAATCAATCAAAAAAGCGTAACTTTGCACTTTAAAGGTGGCTGCTTGCACATTGTTATTATAGCACACAGCGCACTACATATCAGTAAATTAACAATAAAACACATATAAAATGGCACAAGAAGACGTTTTCAAGAAAATCGTGAGTCACTGCAAGGAGTATGGTTTCGTGTTCCCGAGCAGCGAAATTTATGACGGACTGGCTGCAGTGTACGACTACGGACAGAACGGTGTAGAACTGAAGAACAACATCAAACAATACTGGTGGAAGAGCATGGTGCTGCTGCACGACAACATCGTGGGCATCGACTCAGCCATCTTCATGCACCCTACTATCTGGAAGGCAAGCGGACACGTAGACGCTTTCAACGACCCGCTCATCGACAACCGCGACTCTAAGAAGCGCTACCGTGCCGACGTTCTCATCGAGGACCAGATTGCAAAGTACGACGAGAAGATTGAGAAGGAGATTGCCAAGGCTCGCAAACGCTTCGGCGAGAGCTTCGACGAGGCTCAGTTCCGCGCTACAAACGCTCGCGTAATCGAGCACCAGCAGAAGCGCGACGCTCTCCACGCACGCTACACAGAGGCTATGCAGGGACCCGACCTCGCTGAGCTCAAGCAGATCATCCTCGACGAGGAGATCGTAGACCCGATCAGCGGCACAAAGAACTGGACCGACGTGCGCCAGTTCAACCTCATGTTCTCTACAGAGATGGGCTCAGTAGCCGACGGCTCTAACAAGGTATACCTCCGCCCGGAGACAGCACAGGGCATCTTCGTCAACTACCTTAACGTGCAGAAGACAGGCCGCATGAAGATTCCGTTCGGCATCGCACAGATCGGCAAGGCGTTCCGCAACGAGATCGTAGCACGCCAGTTCATCTTCCGCATGCGCGAGTTCGAGCAAATGGAGATGCAGTTCTTCGTACAGCCGGGCACCGAGCTCGAGTACTTCCAGAAGTGGAAGGAGCTGCGCATGAAGTGGCACCAGGCTCTCGGCTTCGGCGCTGAGAACTATCGCTTCCACGACCATGAGAAGCTCGCTCACTACGCCAACGCCGCTACGGACATCGAGTTCAAGATGCCGTTCGGATTCAAGGAAGTGGAGGGCGTACACAGCCGCACCAACTTCGACCTCTCGCAGCACGAGAAGTTCTCAGGCCGCTCAATCAAGTACTTCGACCCGCAGACAAAGGAGTCGTACACTCCGTACGTCATCGAG
>OIZH01000037.1_pt1 | contig 25826 bp, 27 predicted proteins | sample 1588511 | NCBI WGS metagenome assembly OIZH01 (sample SAMN03283237) | human gut metagenome | biome: human-associated habitat; material: feces | host: Homo sapiens | place: Peru | collected 2012
TTCCTAATATTTGATGATTATTTTTCTTATAGAAAACAAGAAGTACATCTGATAAGAGATAGAGAATAAAGCCTAATGCCATCATCTTGAAGTTAAGAGTATTAAGAGTTATGGCTGTAAGAATACTTTTAGTTGTCAGCCAGACTAGCGCAAATATATAGCTGGTGATTTCTGTTTTATAGTCTATATCTTTAGAATAAGTCACTATTTCCAATAAGATCATAGATACTACTGGCACAATAAGTTCTATATAGGTGAATGGCTGATAATGATAATAGAAGAATAGACAAGCAATATCACCTATAAGAAATGCATTAAGTCCATACTTAAATAGATTTTTCTTACATAGGAGTAGATCTCCTATCATGAATGCGAGTAATCCTGGCAATATAAGAAGAAATAGTTTTGTCTGATGGGATAAGTAGGCAGTGAGAATAAAGCCAAATGAACAGAGTCCTTTTGTATAGATATGATAACGTGTACGCCATGTACAAGCCATAATAAGAAATAATAAAATGTATAGTAATATCATATATAACTTCCTTTCTGAAATAGTCTACCATAAATCAAAGATGTGTGCTATAGTGGTGCTCAAAGGGGGATAAGACAAATGATCAAATTAATTGCGACAGATATGGATGGAACATTCCTCGATAATAAGAAGCAGTTTGATAAGTCTTTTATTGATTTATTTTTTGAGATGAAGGAACAGGGTGTACTGTTTGTGGCTGCAAGTGGTAACCAATATGCACGACTTTATCAGAAGTTTCTGCCTATGAGTGAAGATATGTACTTTATTGCAGATGGAGGCAGTTATATTGCGAAGGGTCCAAATACATTAGAAGTGTTTGATATGGACCGTAAGAAAGCTTTTCTTGCGATAGAGAAAGTCAAACAACATTATCCTGAATTTAAGATTATGGTAGCAGGAGAAAAGTATGCTTACGCAAGAAGAAAGGATCATCTGACTAAAGAACTTACTACTTATTATTGTTCAAATAAGTTGATTGATGATTTTGATGAAATTGATGAACCTATTACTAAGATTGCGATACTTGATCCTAGTGGAGATATTAAGAATAATGCAGGAGATATTACTTCTATCTTACCTAGTGGGTTACAGATTATTACATCGGGTAATGAATGGATGGATATTCAAAGAGATGGTGTAAATAAGGGTCTTGGTATGCGTTATATCCAGGAACATGAACATATTTCTAGAGATGAATGTCTTGCTTTTGGTGACCAGATGAATGATTATGCTTTATTAAAGTCTGTGAAGTATGGTTTTGCGATGGAGAATGCAGTAGATGAAATCAAGAAGCTGGCATATGGTATTACTGATTCTAATGAAGATCAGGGATGCTTAAAAATTATTAAAAAAGCGCTTAGAAAAAATAAAGAACAGGCTAGTCACCTGCTTTAAAATAGAAATCACAATGATTTTGGATATCAAAGGAAGAAAAATACTTTTCTTCTAATGGTATCCATTTTTTTATGAACATGTTAAGGGCTTCTTTTCCATTTCTTTTTTCTATACGTTTATGTTGTAATGATTCATCTATATCTAAGAATATAGTCATATCATAATCATCAATAAGCTCAGGATGACATGAATAAGACCCTTCAATAATGTTGATAGGTTTATAAGGATATACCGTTCCTTCACTTATAGACATAGAGGAACATTCTATTGGACGATAAAGAACGTCCTGTTGATTTTTTAAAGGATCTAATACTTCCTTTTTAAAACGTTCTCTATCTACATTACCACCTAGTTCATTATAGCGCTCCTGCGTACGTTGATATTCCTGAAGATAGAAATCATCCATATGAAATATATGACAATCAAAATACGTTTTTAATTTATTCGCAAGAGTTGTTTTCCCACTTCCACATCTTCCATCTATTGCGATAGTGACATGTCCTTTCTGTCTATATATTTCATTAATTGCTTCTAATACATCCTGTTCCTTATAGGGAAGATACTTTAAACCATCTTCTAAATAATGAGCCTGTAAGAGTTCTACTTTGATATCTTTTGTAGAGACTTCTTGAAGTGTTCTGTCCCCTTCTTCTGCTTTTCTTAGAATTGTGATATGTGGATAAAAAGGTTTATCATCAAATGGTATATCATGTGCCTTTAATACTTCTCTTAATGTATTGACATATTCATCTAATTCAGGATTTTCTTTAACTCCTACCCAGTATATCTTCTTGAAATGACTAATACGGTTAGTAGTGATGGTGATTTCAGGAAAAGAAATAGATTGTAAAATCTCCATGATTTCATCCTGTCTATTTGTTTCACCAAAGAAAGCGAGAGTCATATGAAGATTATCTGGATCATAATACTTGCCTTTAATACCTTCTTCCTTTAAAGAATCTATAATATGAACCAGTTCTTCTTTAAAAGAAGAATTAAATGTAAGTGCGATAAATTGTCTCATAAAATTCATCCTTTCTATGATATAATGAATAAGCTATGTGCATGTAGCTCAATTGGATAGAGTATCAGACTCCGGCTCTGAAGACTGCAGGTTCAAGTCCTGTCATGCACGTCAAATATTAAAAAGAGGCAGCTTACGCTGCCTTTTGTTATACACTTTGTCTGATTCTTTCTATATGTATCGCAAGATAGCCTATTTCTTCATCGGATATCTTTTCAAGAATCAGCTTTTCTATATAATCCGCTACACGACATGCCACTGCATAGCTTTCTGGAAACTTTTCTTTTGTATAGTCAGTCATAGAAACCTGCACATCTTCTTTACGGTCTAGACGGACCATTAAGAATTTAATATGGTTGACTAAACGAATATAAGCAATAGAGTCTTCATCAATCACTATATTGAAGGTTTCTTCTACATAAGTGACTGTCTGATGAATAATGCTGGCAACCTGTAATGAACGTGCAGGTGGCTGAGAACTCAAAGCTGCATGAATATGAAGAGAAATATAACCAATTTCATCATCAGTGATTTCATATCCTAATCTTCTTTTAATGATCTTTCTTGCTTTTTTAGCTACTTCATATTCATCTGCAAACAATAATCGAATATCACTTGTAAGAGGGTTTGAAATCACCATATCATTCTTAATACGATCAATAGAGAATGCGATATGATCTGCAAGAGGTAAAAGAATCTTAGTATCTATATCACCAAATTCTTTTTCTGCATAACGGATAATTTCATTGGCTATTTCTAAGAAGATAGGATCAACCCCCTGTAAGACATTCTTACCAGTATTCTTCTCTAAACTATAGCATTTAATATTCTTTCCAGGATTCTCAATCATATCTCCTGCTTTTCTTTTGAAGCCTATTCCCTTACCGAGTAATATCATTTCTTTATTGAGTTCATCTTTTGCGACAACTCCGTTATTGTTTAGCGTTCCAATGACTTCATAACGCTGTTTTTTCACTTTATTCTCCTTCATGTAATATCTGTTTTATTTCTGATACGATAATGACAACATGTGGTCCATAAGTAATTTGTATACCTTCTCCACGCATATATATACCTGCAGCACCTGTTGCCTTTAAAGCTTCCTCGTCAACTAATGTTGGATTCTTTAAAGTCGCACGCAGACGTGTTGTACATGTATCAACATCTAATATATTAGGAATACCACCTAATGCTTCTACAATAGAATGAGACACAGAACTGTCTACGTCAAGACTTTTCTTTCTAGAATAGTCTTTTTTTGTATGTAGCTGTGTATCTTCTCCTCTACCGATTGTTTTAAAATCATAACGTTTAATCACAAACTTAAAGATTGAATAGTAGAGTAAGAAATAAATAAAACCTATTATTGGGACAAAGACCCAGTTTGTTTTACTATTTCCCTGTAATATACCAAACAAGAAGAAATCTATGGCACCTGCACTAAAAGTGAGTCCAATCGAAATATTTAAAGCCTGTGCCACTGCATATGCACTTCCTGCTAAGATGGCATGAATCAAGAAAAGCGGTGGTGCCTGAAATAGGAATGTGAATTCAATAGGTTCAGTAATACCTGTTAATATAGAAGTCAATGAGGCAGAAAGTAATAAACCTCCTGTTTTTTTACGCTGGCTAGGTCTTGCACAATGATACATTGCAAGGGCTGCACCTGGTAAACCAAACATCATAAAGATATATTCACCAGTAAAGAAACGAGTGGCTTCTACATTGAAATGAGTCACATGAGGTGAAGCAAGCTGAGCAAAGAAGATATTCTGAGCCCCCTGAATCAGATGTCCATCCACTACCATGCTGCCACCAAGCCCTGTCTGCCAGAACGGAAGATAGAACACATGATGTAATCCAAAAGGAATCAACATACGCTTTACAAAGCCAAATACGAATGTACCTGCATAACTGCTATCTCTTACAAATACACCTAAGTGATAGATAGCCTCCTGAATAGGTGGCCAAATATAAAAGAATAGGATCCCTACAAAAACAAATGTCACACAACAGATAACTGGGACAAAACGTGTGCCTGCAAAGAATGATAAGTAATCGGGAAGTCGCGTCATATAGAACCTATTATGAAGATAAGCAACACCAAGTCCTACTACTATACCACCAAAGACACCTATATCTAAAGACTGGATTCCACAGATTGAATTAATCGTTCCTATTCTTACGAAATCAGCAATCTGGCCATTCACAATATACCCATCAATAGTAAGTAAAGCATTAATAGAAGCATGCATAATGAGGAATGCAACGAGTGCAGAGAAAGCTGCAGTGGCTTTTTCATGTTTTGCCATGCCCATCGCAATACCCACTGCAAATAAAACCGAAAGATTATCAAAGACAATTTTCCCAGCACTGCACATAATTGTGAATAATGCGTAAAGAGGTGTACCCTTTCCTAATATAAATTGAAGATGGTAAGTCTGAATCATTGTCTCATTTGTGAGTGACTGACCTATACCCATCAATAACCCTGCCACAGGTAAAACAGCAATAGGAATCATAAAGCTCTTTCCTACACGTTGCAGTTTACTAAATAGCTTATCAAACATGATTCTTCCTCCTTCTTCGTCTTTTAATCTATTCTATCATTATATATTATGAAAATCTAATGCTTTTGTAATAGGATTCTTTCTGTTTTTCTTACAAAATAAAGCATTTTGTATAATTCTTAAGTTATTTTTAAAAATTTCTTAATTCATTTTTATGCGATAAATACAATACTTTTTGATACTTCTTAAAAATTTCTTAAGATTTTTCTTTATTTTTTAATATGAGGTGTTATAATAGAGCCTGTCGAAAGACAAAAGGAGAGAGAAAAATGGATAAGAAAACAAAAGAAATCATGAGTTTCGTATCTCATAGAGTAAGAACTCAGAAGACAATGTTCATTCCTGTGTTTGCTATTTCCGCTTTCGCAATCGTGGGTTATACAGCTGCTGATAGAACAGCACCTGTTGTACATTCAAAAACAATTGAAGTTCCTTATGGAACTGTCTTAAAAGCTAGTGATTTTGCAATCTCTGATAACAGAGATAATACTGATACATTAAAAACAAAGATTCATGCTGATTCTTATGAAAAGAACCAGTTAGGAACATATGCTGTCAATGTGACAGTAAAGGATGCTTTCAATAATGAAACAACTAAGACTGTTAATGTTAAGGTTGTAGATAATGAAGCACCCGTTCTTGAATCTAGAAATGATGATGGATTTGTCATCAACGTTGAAGCCAATGGCAGCAACGATTTAAAACAGTACATCAAAGCAACTGATAATGTTGATGGTGATGTAACTGACTTCGTTAATTTCGATAAGGAATTAGATACAACTCAGTTAGGAGAACAGGTGATCAATGCATCTGTTGAAGATAACATGGGTAATATCGCCACTAAGACATTTACTTTCAATGTAGGTGATACATCTGCTCCTGAAATGAACTTAAAGAATGGTAACTTCGTAGTAAACTACGGTGATAACTTTGATATCAACAACTATGTTGAAGCAAAGGATAACTATGATATGAATCCTGTTTTAACTGTTGAAGGTGAAGTAGATACTAAGAAGTTAGATGGTACTCAGTCTCTTAAGGTAACTGCAACTGATGCAAGTGGTAATAAGACTGAAAATACTTATGATGTAACTGTAGCTGATATTGCTGCTCCTGCTATTACATTAAAGTCTAATGATATTAATGTGAAGTATGGTTCATCATTTGATGCAAAGTCAAACCTTGTTTCTGCCATCGATAATCTTGATGGTGATGTAACAAGCAAAGTAAATGTAAGTGGTTCTGTCAATACTTCTAAATCTGGAAGTTATACAGTTAACTATACAGTCACTGATAACGCTGGTAATACAGCTAATGCAAGTGCTAAGGTGAATGTATCTGCCGCTCCTTCAAGAGGTGGATACAATGCTGGTGGTACAAGTGTTAAGGGTGGACATAGCGGTGTTGTTGGAACTGGTTTATCTAAAGTAGGTTCTGCTTATGTATTTGGTGCTTCTGGACCAACAGCATTTGACTGTTCTGGATTCACTTCATGGGTATATAGACAGAATGGTAAATCATTACCAAGAACTGCTTCAGCTCAGTATAGTTCTACTACAAGAGTATCTAAGGATGGCTTAAGTGCTGGTGACTTAGTATTCTTCGCAGGAACTTATAAGTCAGGTATCTCTCATGTAGGTATCTATATCGGTAATGGACAGTTCGTTCATGCTGCTAACTCAAGTACTGGTGTTACAGTATCTTCATTAAATAGTGGTTATTATGCATCTCATTATGCAGGTGCTGGTAGATAAGAAGATCGAAAGATCTTCTTTTTTTATAAGGAGATTGTATGAAAAAAGTATTAAAGGTAATTCTAGGAATCTTGTTAAGTATTGTATTAGTTATTTGTTTACTCTATAGTGCTTTTATCTATATGATTGAGTATCATGTAGCAACTGTAGATAAGAAATCTTATAACGGATATGAAGTGATCATGCAGTCTGTAGGAAGTCCCCTCTTCTTCAGCAGTGCGGATGGACGTTTGCTTCTTAAAAAGAATGATAAGACAATCAATCAAACTGACTTTGTATTATCAGATGATGGTGGAAGTATTCGTAAAGCAGTATGGAGTGTGAGCTGGTATAAAGATCATGTAGGTGTTGTAATAAAAGGATCTGAACAGGATGATACACTTTATAATTTTTATTATAATGGAAAGACAGACAATTCTATTGTGACAGGTCAGGATGCCATTACAACTCAAGGTGATATGGCTGGTAATGATGCCGATGAGATTAGAAAAGAATTAAAGATGGTGGCTGATTATCTTCATTATGATGATATAGATTATGGTATTAGTGCAAAGGGATGGATGTATGCAGTTGTTTATAACAAAGATGGTGTAACACGACATTTAGATTATTATGAAACTCATGAGCATGAATATGCTTATGAGGAAACAAAGAATGGTACGACTATAGTATTAGGATTTTATAAAATAGAAAATGGCCAGGTTATTGATGAACATACAACCGCATGGCATTAAAAAAAGATTCCGAATGGAATCTTTTTATAGTAGTTCTTTAAGTTTTTCAATAGATTCTTCTGTAGTCGCCCAGCTTGTCGCAAAACGTACTACTGTATGCGTATCATCATACTTTTCCCAGAAACCATAGCGTACATGCTTTTCTAGTTCTTCTAATTTCTTATTGTCTACAATAAAGAACTGCTGGTTTGTAGGAGAATCAATATAGAATTCATAACCTTTTTCTTTAAAGATCATTTTAAGCTTTTCAGCCATATCAATCGCATGTCTTGAAATCTTGAAATAGAGATCATCTGTAAAAAGAACATCAAATTGAACACCATTTAAACGTCCTTTTGCAAGCAGTGCACCATGCTTCTTGATAAGGTTTACAAAATGTGCTGGTGTATTATTCTTAGTAAAGACAACAGCTTCTCCACATAATGCCCCTACTTTAGTACCACCAATATAGAATACATCAGTGAGTTCTGCGATATCTTCTAGTGTTACATCAGTATCATAAGACATGAGACCATAACCAAGTCTTGCACCATCTAAGAATAAAGGCAAATTATAAGCATGACATACATCTGAGATTTCTTTTAGTTCTTCTTTTGTATAAAGTGTGCCATATTCTGTAGGATGAGAAATGTAAACCATACCTGGGAATACCATATGTTCATGGTTAGCATCGTTATAGAATGTATCTACTAATTCTTTTACATCTGATGCTTTGAGCTTACCTAAGTATTGTGGAACAGTCATTACCTTATGTCCTGTATATTCAATAGCCCCTGCTTCATGACCAGCCACATGTCCTGTCACGGCAGCAACAACACCTTCATAAGGCTTCAACATTGTGTCAATGACTAACTGGTTAGTCTGTGTACCACCTGTAATAAAGTAAATATCAGCATCTTCTTTACCACATGCTTTCGCAATCTTTTTTCTTGCAGATTCAGAATATACATCTACTCCATATCCTGACTGCTGATCCATATTTGTTTCAATAAATTTTTCTAGAATGGCAGGATGTGCCCCTTCTGTATAATCACTTTCAAATGATAACATCTTTATATCCTCCGTTTCATGTATTCTACACTATTTTAGGGATGAATACAAACAATGAAGATAATACAAAAAATATGAAGTAATTCACCATGATGAATGAGTATATATAATTGAGAGGAGGAAACTATAAGCTACTTATTTCTTGTTTAGAATACTTTTACATAGAAAGATAAGAGAAACTCATTCCTCGAATTGTCAATTCATACTATTTTGTAGGAATAGGAACAGAACTATACTATAATAATCAAAAAGGAGTGGTAGACATGGAAAACAGAACAGTAATTATTAATGGCGTATCTTATACTTGTTTAACTGATGAAGAATACGAGGATTTGCAGACAGTAGCTGCTTACGAAGAAAGAAAAAAGAGTAAAGATTTTAAAACCATTAGTTTCGATGAATTCTTAAGAGATAGAGAAGAAAAGTATGGAGTTAAATTTTAATGTTGAAATCGAACCATACATTATAGAAACAATAGATAACATTGATTATTATAACTTTATGCGATTCAAAAACTTCTCTATAGGAATCTTTCTAACCAAAGAATTGAGAAAAGTAAAAGGAATAGTTGAGGCCAATCCACATATTGGCAAGAAGATTCAAACAAACAAATATAAGTATGTAATGTCACCTACTAAAGCAGTCTTATATTATGAAATCATAGAAAATAGTAAAAACATCGTTTTCTATGAATACAAACCTTTCAAACAGAATAAAGATATGTAAAAAGATACCTGCGTGGGTATCTTTTATTCTGGTCTATGTACTTTATTCAATAATTCCTCTGTTACTTCTTTTGCTGGCAATGTTTGATCAATATGTCCTATTGATAATAGTGCTTCTAAACGTAGATTCTTTGGGAAATGAAACATATTTCTAATATAGTCTTCTGTTGACTCTTCTGTAGATGATATTCTATTTCTTCCCTGAATCCAGCAGCTACCAAGACCTAGTGAAGTAGCCATATAATGCATCGTTAAGATGACATTACTGCAGTCTTCTACCCAGACATCTGTTTGATCTTCATCACCTAATACAATAATACAGGCACCTGCACCTGCTAACATCTGACTGCCTGCTTTTCTACATTGAGATAATTGTGTGAGTAGTTCTGAATCAGTCACTACAATAAGTTCTTCTGGTTTGATATTACGTCCACTAGGAGCGAGTAATCCTGCTTCTACAATTTGATTCAATAATTCTTTTTCTACAGGTTCTCCTGTATATTGTCTATAACTTCTTCTTTGTTTTAAAAAGTCTAAAAAATCCATATAATCACCCTTTCTTTCCTTCATTATAACATATTGACATGTGTTGTGGTTTTTCTATAATGAGGGTAAAGGAGTGTGATACGTATGCGTATGTTACGTACAATTGTATTAGATATTCTTATTTTCATTCTTGTGAATGTATTATGTTTCTCAATGCTTTGTCCAAGTATTATTAATAGTGCTATACAGAATGATGAAATTACCCAGGAAATGACTAATAAGGTGATGACTGTCATTAATCAATATACTTATCGATTACCTCAGATCACAATCAATAAGATACAGGCAGATATTAGTCAGTCTGAATCTATGAATAATCTAACAACTAAATATAGTCAGGCCATTATTAAACAGATGGCAACAGGTGAAGAAAACAAAGAAGATATGACACCTTATATCAATAATCTTGCACAGGAATGTTTTGAGATTGTAGAAAAGGATACAGATATCACAATACCAAGTGTATTAAAGACATCACTCACAAAACTTATTTCTTCTGGATTAATATCTCAGGGTATTGATCAATATGTGGATGAGTTTATTAGTAAACAGTCACCTAAGAGATTAAAGATGATACAGATCTTCTATCAATTAACACTTGATTCTAATCGTATGATTATGGGTATTATACTTGTTGTATTATGCTTGATTCAGTTGATTGTAGATAAGTTATATGGCCTGACTGCATTAGGTGTAACAGGTGTATTATCTGGACTAAGTGTCAGCTTTGTAATGCCACTTGCGATTAGTGAAGTGGCTGGTTCTTATTTGAATCGTACAGTGATCTTTGATCCATCAATATTAAGAACACCGGGATTGATTATATGTGGTATATCTGTTGTGGTCGTTATACTTGCACAACTAATCATGAGAAAAACAGCTAGAGGTTAATCTAGCTGCTTTTTTATTGGAATAAATATCCCTTTAAATCATATTGTAAGACACGATAGAGGAACTTACCTCCTGTTGTTTGATATGTACGTAAGAGTGTACCGTCTAAGTTATAAACACTCCAGCTCATCTGCATACCACTATCCGCAATTAATTGTCCATGAAGTTCCTGTGAACTAGAAACATAAGGTGAATAAGCAACTGGTATAGAACTTACAAGAGAGACAGTACGTGCATTTTCATCCACTAAATATTTATAGTAATAAGATGTACCGCTCTTCATAGTAAAGAATGCATTGGTATAGTTTGTATCATTCTGCCATTTATAGTCACTTCTAGTACTACTATAACAATAATTATTGTTGAACATGTATAGGTAGTATTGTCCTTTAGGTAATGAATTGTCTTCTTCATAAGTGACATAATGTTGTCCTGCCTGCATAGAGAAGTCACTTGTTTTTGTAAGTAGTTTAGATTCATAACCTGTAGAGTTCCAGAATTGATCTGAACCAATCATATAGTCTATAGATGGATTTGTATAAATAGTATTGAGTTTAATGATTGTAGATGTTTCTCTTGAACTGATAATAAGAGAGTTATTGCCTACTAAAGCTAAAGAGTTGATATGCATCCAGTCAAGTGTATCTGCACTGGATGGTTTTTGAGTGAGTGTATAATAATTCTTGAATACTGTTTTAAGATTGACTATTTCTTTTACTTCTTTTGTGGATGCATTGATAGAGATGATACGGTCTTCACTTGTTTCATCATTCTTTTTAGTTGCAAGAACCAAGAAGTTACCTTCTGTATCAAAGATATAGTCATGATGTAAGCTGTAGTTACCTGTACTATAGAAGTCTTTTACATATCCTGATGCATCTACACCTACAATAGACGTACTAGAGATACTATAATACATTGCATTGTCTTTAAATAAGAGTCTGTGAGGACGATAAGACTTAATAGGCATTTCGCTACGAATTACCCCATTTTCATCATAAAAACGCATATAAGCCTTTTTCTTAGTCTCTTCAGTGACATCATTACCTAATACACAATAGAGACCATTATCCTGTAAGTCATCTTCTGAATAAGATGTTGTAGTGACTGTTTTATACTCATCTCCACCGAGTAGTTCTGGTGCATCATAAGTAAATGTAAGAGTATTGATTAATTGGTTAGATTTTGTATAGAGTTTTAATGTGATCGCGTTTGTTTCTCCTGGAATAGCACCTACAAGACTATATTCATGTGTTTTAGATACACCTGTAGTAGATTTAGTATTAAGTGTCTGTGAATAGTCTTTATAGCCATCACAAGAGATTGTATAAGTGGCATAGCTATCTATATCTGTTGTGAAGTACATATAGATACTGGTAGTATTTGTACCATAAGGATTTTTAATAAGTAATGGTGACTTGAACGAGAAGTTACCAGTTACTTTAAGACGATCAATCTGAGCCTTGATCTTCTTTTGATATTTTTCTGTATAAATGGTATCCACATCAGTAGATGTTCCACTTAATACAACAAAGTCAGTTTGATGTTCATCTTTACTGGATGCTTCTGATTGTACTGGAAATTCAAAAAATGCGAATACGAGTACTAAACATAGTACGAGAATTGAGATTCCTATTTTCTTCATAAATATTACCCCCTAGTCGTATTATCCTTAAAAAGTGTGGGAATAATATGGGAATCTTAAAAAAGAAAAATAGAAGACTATTTCATTAATTCTTTCATTTCTTCTTCAACTTCATCAGCTGAATAGACTCTTCCTGCTTTTATGTCAGCGATACCTTTTTCAATTTCTGCATCAAATTGTTCTTTAGTAAGAGTACTATAATCTAGTGGTTTTTCATTCATAATAAGACCTCCTTTTCTTGACCCTATCATACAAAAAAGACCTGCATTACGCAAGTCTTGTATCTATTCTCATACTGCTGTTAATAACTGAGGCTTTTTCGAAGAGGAGAAGCTTCTTTTTCTTTTCTACGCCAGAGGCATAACCTTTTAAGTTACCCTTAGAACCTACAACACGGTGTGAAGGGATGATTAACGCAATATGATTATGACCAATAGCACCACCAACTGCCTGTGCTGACATTTCTTTCTTATTGCCATATTTTGCGATAGCTTTCGCAATATCACCATAAGTGATTGTTTCACCATAAGGGATATGCTGGATAATAGTCCAGATCATTCTCTGGAAAGGTGTACCCTGCATCTTAATAGGTGGACAGAAGTTAGGAACGATTCCATCAAAGTATAGATTTAACCAGGCAATTGTCTGATCAAAGACTGGTAGATCCTGTTCTATAGGTTCCTTGAGGATATCTGCATAATATTTATCATCTTCAAACCATAAACCAATAAGTGATTCACCATCACTTGCCATAGTAATGTTACCAATAGGAGACTGGTATTTCTTAATATATTCCATTATTTTTACCTCCAAAAATAAACAAAAAAAAGCATCAGCGTACGCGAAAAAGAATTTCTTTTCCTACGTATAGCTAATGCTTTGTGAATGACATGCTATAAAATATTCCTTTGTTGTCTGTATTCTAACACAATTATTTCACAAGGTCAACTTATACTTCGTCATCCTGCTTGATTTCATCTAAGTAAATCTTGTCATCTTCTACTATAAATCGCCAGTATTCAACAAACATCTCTTTATTATCCTGAGTGACTTCATTGTCTTTGATCATTCTATCTCTCATCTTACCTTCTATATAAGACCAGAAGTAGTTATCTCCTACTTCTACAACCATTGTTTTGAGAAGTCTGATACCAGAAAGTTCATTGCGTATACCTTCATAGTCCCACCAGTTGAGTTTTGTTTGCCATTGGTCATATAGAGACGGAGAAAGGTATTGTTTAAGAGTATCCATATCTTTATCATTCCATGCTTTCTGTATAGCATAATAGTAGTGAGTAACCTCCCTGTTCATCTTCATTTCTTCAAAGAATGCGTTATTCTTTTCTTTTAATTCTTTTTTCATAGCCTTATGCATAGAGATAGCTTTATATCTGCGACCATATTTTTCAAAACATGAAAGACTATATGATCCAAGAATAAATAATATAACACTAGCAGCACGGTCTTGATTTGAAGCTGGATGGCTCTCAGAGTGAGGTGTATGTCCACTTGAGGAACTGCCGCCGCCTCCACCGCCTCCTGATCCTCCTCCCCCTCCGCCAGCTCTAGCATAGACAGGAGAAACAGAAAAACATAATATACATACAATAAATAAACATCTCACTAATTTCTTCATAGATTCCTCCTAAGAAATAAAAAAAGAACTAATATCATGAATACCATGATACATACCAAAAAGCCTAAGATACATAGCAATAAGCCTAACCACCAAATAAGTGTTCTTGTTTTTCTAGTGATAATAGAAAAAATAAGTCCTACAAAAGAAAACAGAGGACCAAGCACTATAATGTCTATGTATGAATAAGGCGCATGGTTGGCACTATAGAAATAGATCAAAAATGCTGTGATAGATAATAAACCACAAATCAGTGGTATAGAGTTCATTTTTTTCATAGATAAAGTATATCATAAAAAAAGAATGATAAGAAATATATCTTATCACTCTTTAATACGTCTTATTCGTACTTAGCTACGATCTTATCGTATGTACCATCTTTCTTAAGGTTAGCTAAACCTTTGTTGAACTTCTTTAATAATTCTTTGTTTTCACCTTTTAATACTGCGAAGCCATAGTTTGCTGGGCTTTCTTTACCACAAGGAATATCGAAGTTTAACTGACCTGTCTTAACCATATATTTTAATACTGGATAATCTTCAAAACATGCAGCTGCTTCACCAGATTTTACTTTTTCAAACATGAATGTTGATTCTTCTACAACTTCTAGTTTGAATCCATATTTATCTTTAATAGACTGAGCATACTTTAATCCTGCAGTAGATGTTTTAGCGACTACAGTCTTACCTTTTAAATCTGCATAACTCTTAATACCAGAATCTTTTGCAACACCCATTGAAACACCTGTTTCATAGTATGGAGATGAGAAATCATATTTTTGTTTTCTTTCATCATTGATTGACATACCTGCAATAACACCATCAGCTTCACCTGATTCAAGTGCTGTACATGCAGCATCAAAACCTAATGAGTTAATCTTAATCTTGAATTTCTGATCCTTGGCAATAGCTCTGATTAAGTCCATATCGACACCAACTAATTTACCAGAATCATCTTCCATTTCGAATGGAGGATATGTTTTATCAGTCGCAATAATATAAGTCTTTTCTTCATTCTTGCTACTAGAACTTCCTCCACAACCTACTAATGAAACTGCCATTAAACCTGCTAATAAAATAGCACCGAACTTCTTCATTTTCATAATCGTTTCCTCCCTTATATATCTACACTTATGTGTTGATACCTTATAATACTTTGTTTAAGAAATCTATCGTTCTTTGCTGCTGTGGATGATTGATCACATCATATGGATTACCCTGTTCTACAATATATCCACCATCCATGAATATAACTTTAGTTCCTACTTCTCTCGCAAAGCCCATTTCATGAGTCACAACAACCATTGTCATACCCTGACTTGCAAGATCTTTCATTACAGCTAATACTTCTCCAACCATTTCTGGATCTAAAGCACTTGTTGGTTCATCAAAAAGCATAATATCAGGCTTCATTGCGAGGGCTCTCGCAATAGCAACTCTTTGTTTCTGACCACCAGATAACTGAGCTGGATAGCTGTCTGCCTTATCTTTTAGACCAACACGTTCTAATAATTGATAAGCAGTTTGTTCTGCTTCTTCTTTTGTCATCTTCTTGAGTTCAACAGGTGCAAGCATAATATTTTCTTTGACTGTCATATGTGGGAAAAGATTGAAATGCTGGAATACCATTCCGATGTTTTCTCTTTTCTTATTGATATCAAGTTTAGGATCTGTGATATCTTCACCATCAATAACAACACTACCACTTGTAATATCTTCTAGACGGTTCAAGCATCTTAAGAATGTTGATTTACCTGATCCTGAAGGACCAATTAAACAGATAACTTCGCCTTCATTAATCTCTAAAGAAATATCTTTTAAAACCTCTAAAGAGCCAAAGTTCTTCTTTAGGTTTTTGACAGAAACCTTTTTATTTGCCATAAGATAACCTCTTTTCTACAACTTTTGATACCTGTGCAAGTACTGTACAGATAAATAAATAATAACAAGCCATAAAACAATAAATGACCATCATATGCGCTGACTGCGTTGCGGCAATTGTTTTACCAACGTTAGTCAATTCTGTTAGACCAATAACAGATAATAATGAAGTATCCTTAATAGAAATAATGAACTGGTTGATGATTGAAGGTAACATCGTTCTTAAAGCCTGTGGTAAGACAATCTTTTTCATTGTTTTACCATAAGTTAAGCCAAGTGATCTGGCTGCTTCAATCTGTCCTTTGTCTACTGCTTCAATACCACCTCTGACGATTTCTGCCATATAAGCACCGGCATTAAGTGATAAGGCAACAGTACCAGCAGTAAAAGTACCCCCGATATTTAACCATCTAAATCCTATAGGTCTTAACATCTGTCCCAAGCCAAAATATATAATCAATATTTGTACAAGCATTGGTGTACCACGAATGATATAAATATAAAGGTTGGCGATTGCCTTTAATATCTTCATGATCACTGACTTACTTTTTGAAGTATTGACTAATCCAACAATGATTCCAATAATAGTCGCAGCTATTAATGATATGATTGATAATTCAATAGTAATCACTATAGCCTGATTGAATCGACTGGCAAAAAATCCTAAGTTATCAAAAAATCCTTTCACATGAATCCCCCTTTTCTTTTATGTTTATAAATTACACCAATTCATAATATATGTCAAAGATTTTTTATCACCGTAAAAATAAATTATTAAATTGTACTAAAAAAAGAACAAAGTGAGACTTTGTTCCTTGATTAGGCATCAAAGTGATGCTTTTTGAAATGTTTGTAGTAAATAATAAAGAGTAGTGAAGTGGTGAACCAAGTGATTGGATAAGAGACAACAACACCTTTAATAGTTGGATAGTGTGGTGAAATGAATGTCAGCCAGGCAATACGTAGTACACATATACCTAAGCATACTAATATCATTGGTTTAATTGATTCTCCACATCCTCTCATAGTACCTGAGAATATTTCAACACAGCAATATAAGAAATAGAATGGCATTAAGAACAGCATCAAGCTATAACATTCTTCAATAATATGTGGATCTGATGAGAATAGTCTTGTGATATAGCTACCTGTTAAGCAGAGTATTGTACTGATTGAAATAGTCATAATGAAAGCCATGGCAAGGGCTGTTCTTGTCCCCTTTTTAATACGGTCATGAAGATGGGCTCCATAGTTTTGGCCTGCGAATGTGGTGATAGCTGCACCAATAGCCGCAATCATCATCCAGAACAATGCATCTATTTTTACATAAACTGACCATGAAGCGATTGTTTGTGTACCAAAAGCATTGATATGACTCTGTAAGACAATGTTTGAGATACTATACATTGTTGATTGGATTCCAGCAGGAGCACCAATCATAATAATCTTCTTTAATACAGGTAGATGAAATTTCATTTTTGATAATGTAAGCTTGTAGACTTCATTTGTACGCATTAATTGAATAGTGACAAGTATGGCACAGACAAATTGTGCAATAACTGTCGCAATGGCTGCACCAGCGATACCTTGATGGAAGATGACTACAAAGATAAAGTCGAATACGACATTCACAATACTACATACAATTAAGTAATAGAGCGGTCTTTTACTATCCCCTACTGCTCTTAAGATTCCTGCACCGATGTTGTAGATTGCACCTGGAATCATACATAAGAAGTAAAGCTGCATATAGAGAGTGGCATCATTCAATATATCATGTGGTGTACCAATAGCATCTAGACATTGATATGAGAAAAATAAGCCAAAAAGCATCATGAGTATTCCACTGACAATTGCAAGGATATAAGAAGTATGCACTGCCTGATGGATTTTCTTATTATTTTGTGCACCATAGTATTGGGCGATGACTACGGAAGCCCCTGTAGATAAGCCTACATAGAAGTTAACGATTAAATTCGTTAAGTTTCCTGTTGAACCGACTGCAGCAAGTGCGCTTGTCCCACAAGCTTGTCCAACAATGATTGTATCAACAGTGTTATATAACTGTTGGAAGAAACTTCCTATAAGAATAGGAAAAAAGAAAAAAAGCAACTGTTTCCAGATAACTCCCTTAGTGAAATCTTGTGTCTGATTCATGTTATTCCCTCCTGAAAGATTAATACATGATATCATAGAAAGAGAATAAAAGATATCTTGTTGTTTACTCTTTTAATCAAAGAAAATTCGCTTAAAATAAAAAGAGAGGTGACGCCCATGATACTAGATATATCACAGGAAAATAAGTATACAGAGACTGAAAAAGAAGTGATTGATTATTTAATGAATCACTTGGATTTATTAGAAGAGTTGTCTATTAATGATCTTGCGAAAAAGACTTATACTTCTAATGCGACTATTATTAGATTATGCCGTAAGACAGGTTATAGTGGATATAAGGCTTTAAAGGTAGATTTAATTAAAGAAAGAGAAGCGAATAAGTATATTGTAGAGAGTGTGGATTATACGACACCTTTTCAGTTTAATGAAACGACAGAAGAGATTATGAAGAATATGTTCTCTTTGTATCAGGAGAGTATTAAACAGGTGTATTCTAATCTAGACATAGATGTGCTCAAGTCTATGGCACATGAGATTATTCATAAGAAGCGTATCTTTTTGTTTAGTTATGGGGATACACAAACTACAGTGATTAATTTTACGAATAAGCTTGTAAAGGTGAATATATTCCCTACTCTTGCGACACAGTTTGGAGAAGAGAGACATATTTCTAAACGTATGAACAAGGATGATTATGCACTTATTATCAGTTATAGAGGACAGGAAAGACTTCTAGAGTGTGTACAGACATTGAGCAGGAATCATGTGAGAATCGGACTTATTACTGCGAATAAGAAGAATTCATTAATGGCTTATTGTGATGATTTGATTATGATTCCTGATTGTGAGAAAGAGAATAGAATTAGTACATTCTATTCACAATTAGCTTTTCAGTATGTGTTAAGTAATCTTTATGCGATTATTTATCATCAGGTGAATGATTGAACTTTTAGTTCACTCAATTCTATCAATAAACAAGAATAAGAGAACGTTTGTTTCTATACATATGAAAACTGTTTCATTGTAAGGTGATTTGTGATAGAAATGAATCAGGTGATGAACATGAATAAAGAATATGTATTAAAGTTAGAGGAAGAACTAAGTTTTGATCATTTTGATGCAGAAGATGCGTATTGTATTGGGAATGAAATAGTAAAGAAAACAAGTAAACCAGTACGTATTAGAATCGTATTAGATGGAGATATTGTGTTCCAGTATTTGATGCCTGGCAAAAAGGGCGTAGAATGGCTAGATAGAAAGCAGAATACAGTGGAACGATGTCACCATAGCACTTATTATGTGTTTCTAGATCAAGAAGAAAGACATGTATATGATGAGAATGATTCTACTATCGCAATATGTGGAGGAGGTTTTCCACTTTTTATAAAAGGTGAATTACGTGGATGTGTGATTGTATCAGGACTTGCCCATGATGAAGATCACCACTTAATTATAGATGTACTAGGAGGATATAAGAATGAAGGTATTTGCGACTGATTTAGATGGTACTTTAGTTCATAATAAAAAAGTAACAGAAACAGATAGAGAGGCCATTGCAGCTTTTCAAAAAGAGAATCTATTTGGTGTCTGTACAGGAAGACCACTGAGCTGTTTATATGATGTAGAGGGTATTCCTTTTGATTTCTATATTATGTGTACAGGTGCACTATTATTAGATAAGGATAGACATGTGATTGAGGAACACCTTTTAGATAAAGAACTTGTGAGGGATATATATAATCATTATAGAGACTACTCTAACATTATTGTACAGACAGAAAGTGAATCTCATTTCTATTTTACTGAATTTATTGATTTTCCTACTTTTACTATGATTAAGGATTTTGAAGAAATCAAGGATTCAAAGTTCTATGGTATTTCTTTAGTGTTTGATACGAATGAAGAAGCAGCAACATTTGTATCAGATGTGCATGATAGATACCCTATGGTATCTGGTTATCAGAATACGAATGTAATTGATATTGTATCAAAGGGCATTTCTAAAGGTACAGGTGTAAAGGCTATTAAAAAACATTTTAATGCGGATAAGATGCTTGGTATTGGTGATTCCTATAATGATTTACCTTTGTTTAAGGCAAGTGATTATAGTTTTACTTTCCATAGTTCTCCTGATAGTGTAAAGGAACAAGTCAATGATGTAGTAGAAAGTGTGAGTGAAGCAATCCATAAAGTAATATAGGCAGAGACGATTTGTCTCTGCCTTATTTATTTCATTTCTTCTAATTGAATATTGAATACTTTAGCTGATCCTTCTTGATAACGTAATACCTGGATGACTACTTTAGATTCAGAATGTACTTTGCCTACAGTAAATACAAGTTCTCCTTGTGTATTTGTAGAATAAGACATCTTCTTCTTACTATATTTGCCATCATGTCCCTGCATCATAACATCTACAATACAGCCATTCGATTCAATATCACAAGTAAGCTTATATGTCTTACCTGTTTCTACATATACATTTTGTGAGATTGTATCTGTGTCACATCCTGAAGTAAGAACAGCTTTTCCTGATGTAATAGAAGCACTGCCACCAAATGTCCAATAAGCATCGCCTTGTGTAAAGCCACCATTGTTTAATAATCCTGAAACAGGTGTTTCTGGAATCTCTGGCTGATCTGGAGTAACTTCTTCTTTTCCTTCTTTTAAGACAATGGAATCTAAATAAACAGGATTGTTGTTTGATTGATATCTGACTACTTCAACATATAATTCTACTTCCTTGATATGCTTTGCGGTAGTGAATGTAAGAGTCATTGTACCTGATTTATTGAGTGTCTGATGAATATTTGTATAACGACCATTATAGTCTTTGATACCAACATCAATATTAGTACCACTAGAAATGACATTAGCCGTTAATGTATATGTTTTGCCACCTTCTACACTGATCTTCTGTGATAACCCATCTGTATCTGAACCAGAAGCAAGTACTGCATGTCCATTTTCAATAATAGTACTTCCTGATAATTTCCAGTTCTTATCTCCTTCATCAAATTCACCATTAGAGACTAAATGAGAGACTTCTGGCTTTGGTGTAGGAGTAGGATCAGGTGTTGGTATAACGGTAGAAGCTTTGCCACTTGTTACCTTGATATTATCTACCTTAACAGGTGCTCCCTGTTGGTAACGTAATACTTGTGCATAGGCCTCCATCTGCTGCGAAGAACCTGCATCAGTCACAAACGATACTTCCACATGTCCAGACTTATTAAATGTCTGAGATGAGTTGAATGTACCATTTTTCTTTCTTGCACCGATAGTCACTTCTGTACCATCTGTTTCAATATCGGCACTGATTGTATAAGTCATACGCTGTTTAACATCAATAAGCTGTGAGATCGTATCAGTTTTAGAGCCTGAAGAAAGAACAGCTTCTTTATTTAATACAGTGGCATCTCCAGATAGAGTCCACGCTGTTTTACCTTCTGAGAAATCACCATTAATAATATGATTGTATTTTTCCTGATCAATCAGTTCTGGGAACGAATCGATAGCCCATCCATCATATGGGAATGATTCTTTTTGTGGGGTGTCACCTGATTCATGATAAGGTACAATCTTGACAGAATCGATTTCAAATACTGTTGTATCAAAGTCTGCTGTACCTGTCCAACCTGTTTCACAGATACCATCTTTATCTGCATCTATACTTGTTGGGAACCATAAACCTACCCAGAAACGTCCTGCATTGCTTGGAACCTGCGTTCTACTTGTACACATATAAATATCATCTACATAATAATCTACACGCTTTTCTTCTGTATCACTGCCTGTATGCCAGTCAAAGCGATATGTATGGAACTTTCCATCATCGACTGCATAAGGTAAGTCTTCTTTCATACTATAGCCATTTTCTGTAGTAAATGTATTAAAGCGTGCTGCTTCAAATGAAGGTATTTTATGCGTTGCATTGGCTGTAGGTAATTCAATGTCAATCTCATGATTGACGGCATAATATTGTCCTGTTTTACCTGATGCTTCATATTCTGGATCACCTGGATAGTATTCTTCATATTCAAATGTCCAGATAGCTGAGCAGGCACCTAGTTCTGGTGCAACTTTTGCGACTACTTCATAACTACCTGAAGAATAATAATTTCTAGTCGCAATAGCGGCTCCTGTGCGAATACCTGTTGGCTGGTTATGTCCTTTTACGTTTCCCTTATATTTGTTTCCATGCCCCTCTAACTTTAATGTACCATTAGACACAGATACGTTTTCAGGAACTACACCACCATTGTTTCCACCCCATGACTTATCCGCAATCAACCACTTATTAGTATCAAGTGTTGTACCACTGAAATCATCATAGAATACATCTGTTGTATTATTGGCTGAATAGACTGGAGTACTACAAATCATCGTGCTTACTACTAAAGCCGCAAATATCTTTTTCCCTTTGTGTTTCATCTCTTTCCCTCCTATGAATAGTAAATTAATTGTATCATGAGATATTTTCCTTCACAATCACGACACTACATTTTCATGCATGAAAGTAATAATATTCTATATAAGATAGTCTATGCACATACTAACTAACAATATATGTGATACATAGTCATTACGCAAAAAAATATTTGAACGCCTTAAAATAGACTTTATGAGAGCCTTACTCAAAACATTTTTTTGATGAAAGTTGTATGATGTAGTTAAGGAGGAGATGTGCAATGTCTACTACAACAAACTACTTAATCAATCTTTACAGAAGTTTAATTATCAAACGTGATGAATTGAAGAAACAAGTTGAAGAGAATCAAAAAGACAATTATCAAATGTATGCTGATTTATATAAAGAGTACTATGGTTTAATGGTTGAGTGCATCTTCATTAAGAAAAGAATTGCCTATTGTCAGCGATGTAAAAATCATCATATTAAGATATACAAAGAAGAGTTAGAAGGATATATGGATGCTGTAAAGGAAGATTATATGCATGAGTTAGAGGAATTAAGAACGCATAAAAAGAGAGTCAAACAGTATCTCAGTGATGAAGATATGAAACGGGCAAAGAAGATATTCAAGAGAATTATTAAAAGAATGAATCAAGACCATCCTTTATGGAAACATGCTCTTGAATCCTATCGATATAATAACCTGAATGATTTAAAGGATATTGAAATGTTGGTGGATTATGAAAGACAATCCATTAGAAAAAACTTAGATATTGTCTATCTCACAACACAAATAGAAAGAATCAAGAAAGAAATAGAGTCTTATGAAAATAGAGAACCTCTTCCTACAGAAGAGTTCCTAGAAAAAGAAATATTCAAATATAGATTGTATAAGCATGACTTAGATACACAATATTTCTGTTTTGAAAGAGTTATGCATGCATGTTAGGAGGAAGCATTTATGGATAATATGAAAGAGATGATTTTAGAAGCAGTAGAAATGAATGGTATAGAGAATGTAATCATGCCTTTAATGAATGAAATCTTCTTATCTTTTACTGATATTGCAGGAACACGTTATTGCAATAACCAGGATGTGTTTAAAGGACTAGAGAAGAATGACCCTCTTCTATTAGAAAGAGAAGCAGATAATAAATATGATAGTAATGCGATTAAGGTACTTACAGCTGATGGTGAGAAGCTTGGTTATATTCCAAAGAGGGATAATAGTATATTTACTCGATTAATGGATGCAGGTAAGATACTTCATGCAAGAGTGTATTCGTGTTATAAAGCTGATTATGCTCAGTGGTATGTTTCTATCAAAATCTGTATGATGGATTTCTAGTTATTCACATAACAGAAAAGAGAATAAGTGATACATAGTCATTACATGATAATATCATGAATATAATGATTGATTCCTTCTCTATGAGAGAAATCATATTGTTTATGCAATGTCTGGAAATAGTTTCTTATATTTTCTTCTATAATAGGTTCATGAGAAGGAATAGTTGCTTCATAACCTTTTCTAGCTGATATCCAAGGATCCTGTGTATGAGTGATTGTTTCTAATACTTTAGCACTATAGAGACCATATGTATGGATCACTAAATCAATCACATAACATTCTTCTTCACTTAATGTATTCTCTAATTCTTCAAAGAGTACAAATCGATCATCATCAATAGGATTAAAACTGAACTGCTTGAATAAATGATAAACATCAGGATATACAGGACCATGAACCCATGCCTGTGGATGTTCCATAAATATTGGATGATCATATAAGGCATAAGAAGTTCCCTGAATTAAATAAAGAAGTTTTTGAAGCATCAATGGTGTGATTTCATTTAATTCCTTAAACAGATAAGCAATAACCTGTCTCATCTTATCTGATAATACAAATAATTCTTGTAGATTATTCACTGCTTCTTGTGATTTCTTATAAGAAGCAGGAGTAATCTTATTTTTATTCTCCTGTAACTTCTTATAGAAATAATCAGGAGAAAGTAAAGCTTTTTTCATAATATTAGAATACTCAAAAGAAGGAACCTATCCATCTAGATATCTTTTGATAGTTACTTCACCAAAGCCAAGAACTAAAGCGAGAGGTCCTTTCCCAATATCATATATCTTTAATAGTTTGTTGATATCTTCGATAGTAATGAGTTTTTCCTTTTCTCTATACTGTGAATCTATTTCTTTAGTATTTAAATCTAGTAAACCTGGTACAGATATTTCTTCATTACATTCATTACATACTGCAACAGTGATCAAGAAAGTATATTCCTTATCTTTAATAACTTTTCTGATTTCCTGTTTCTTTAGTGTGTAAGTTGTTTCTTTTCTACAATTTATACAATAAGTATGTTTCATAATTCCATCTCCTTTATGATATGATTTTTGATATTTCGTACCATTATTATACTGTAAAATAAACAAAAAATCATCAAATAAAGATACACTATTGACCAAGAGTAGCTACTGACTGTTATTTCCAATAGGATTATGATATAAAAACTAGTAACTTATTATTCTAGAACGGATGAAAATCATTTTGCTGGTACAAAGAAATATATAGAAGTAGGTAATACTGAAAAAGCCGCAATAATGATTGCGGATATGACAGATGCTGACTTGTATAAGATAAATCAAATACATCCATATTCAGCTGATTATGATACGTGTATCAAAGAAGCAAAAGATTGCACAGTTTTTAAATACAGGAATGTTTTGTGTGCACATGTCTCTCTATACTTCTAAGCATAATCTTTTGTATATGGAAAGATTTCTGCCACGTTATGATAATTGTCTTTAAGATAGACATTATGATGATCATACCCGATGTCTACTAAGTTTTCACAGAAATGACGAGGAATATCTATTTTAGTAAGCTGATTGTTTATTCTTAGATATAGAGTATCTGTTTTAGTAAGAAAATAAGGTCTTTTGTTTCGATTTCCTTTTTCTTCATCTAGATATAAGACTATACTTTCTCTATTAGTAATACGATCATGAAGAATAAGAGCATCCTCTTCCTTCATATCTGCTTCTAATAGAATATAACCTAAACGGATAAAGGACTGGCTTGAAGTCATAATCCATTGATTGGATTTAAAGGGTGGTTTAGTAAAGTATTCTTTTAAATATTGTCTGATTAAATATGAAGCATAAATAGTACCAAAGACAACTATATTAATATGCTGAGGATCTTCAATATGATGACATGCTTCATCTAAAAAAGAATATAATATAAGTTTTAACGGGTTAAGAATATTATCTAAATCATATAGAGTTAAATCCTGGTCTCCAAAATGATAAATGACTTCTTGAAAGTTATTCTCTTCTATAGCCTTATTAATTGCTTGATTAGAAGACTTGAGCTGTTCTTGTACAACCGCATAGATATC
>OIZH01000038.1_pt1 | contig 25764 bp, 15 predicted proteins | sample 1588511 | NCBI WGS metagenome assembly OIZH01 (sample SAMN03283237) | human gut metagenome | biome: human-associated habitat; material: feces | host: Homo sapiens | place: Peru | collected 2012
GCTATGCGCGTATGCGCCGACCACCTGCGTGCCGTAGCGTTCTCTATCGCCGACGGACAGCTGCCTTCTAACGCTAAGGCTGGCTACGTAATCCGCCGCATCCTGCGCCGTGCCGTGCGCTACGCATATACCTTCCTCGGACAGAAGGAGGGCTTCCTCTACAAGCTCATCCCCGTTCTGACACGCGAGATGGGCGAGGCGTTCCCCGAACTCAAGGCTCAGCACGACCTCATCCTCCACGTTATCAAGGAGGAGGAAGACTCGTTCCTGCGCACTCTCGAGAAGGGCATCAACATGCTCAACTCGGCTATGGACGAGCTGAAGAAGCAGGGCAAGACAGAGCTCGACGGCGTGCAGGCATTCCGTCTGTTCGACACATACGGCTTCCCGCTCGACCTCACCGAGCTTATCTGCCGCGAGAACGGATTCACCGTTGCCGCAGACGAGTTCGACGCCGAGATGCAGAAGCAGAAGGAACGCGCACGCAACGCTGCCGCTGTTGAGAACTCCGACTGGGTTATCCTGCGCGAAGGCGAACAGCAGTTCGTCGGCTACGACTTCACCGAATACGAGTGCCACATCCTGCGCTATCGCAAGGTGACACAGAAGAAGAATACATACTTCGAGCTCGTGCTCGACAACACTCCGTTCTATGGCGAGATGGGCGGTCAGGTAGGCGATACCGGCGTGCTCGTCAGCGAGGACGAGACCGTTACAATCACCGACACAAAGCGCGAGAACGGACAGTCGGTACACATCGTGAAGGCTCTGCCGAAGAACCCGGAGGCCGACTTCATGGCTTGCGTAGACGTAGACGCTCGCGAGGGTTCGGCTGCCAACCACACCGCTACCCACTTGCTCGACTACGCTCTGAAGCAGGTGCTCGGCGACCACGTAGAGCAGAAGGGCTCGTTCGTATCGCCCACAACGCTGCGCTTCGACTTCTCTCACTTCACCAAGGTGACTGACGAGGAGCTGCGCAAGGTAGAGCGTCTCGTCAACGACCTCATCCGTCAGGACCTGCCGCTCGACGAGCACCGCGACACTCCGTTCGAGGAGGCTAAGAAGCTCGGCGCTATCGCCCTCTTCGGCGAGAAGTACGGCGACAAGGTACGCGTAGTGCGCTTCGGTCCGAGCTGCGAGTTCTGCGGCGGTATCCACGCACAGTCGACAGGTCGCATCGGTATGTTCAAGATCATCTCTGAGAGCAGCGTAGCTGCCGGCATCCGCCGCATCGAGGCAAAGACCGGCAAGGAGTGCGAGGAGCTGATGTACAACATCGAGGACGTGCTGAAGGCTATCCGCGGTCTGTTCAACAACGCAAAGGACCTGCAGGGCGTCATCGGCAAGTACATCGAGGAGCACGACGCTATGAAGAAGAACATCGAGCAGTTCCAGGCTGCTGCCGTAGAGCGCACAAAGAACGACCTCATCGCTAAGGCACGCGAGGTGAACGGCGTGAAGATCATCACTGCTGTCCTCCCGCTGGAGCCGGCTGCTGCAAAGGACCTCATGTTCAAGCTGCGTCAGGCTGTTCCGTCTAACCTGCTCGCTGTTGTAGGCTCGGTAGCTCACGAGAAGCCGATGCTCAACGTCTGCATGAGCGACGACCTCGTGAAAGACCACTCGCTCAACGCCGGTCAGATGGTGCGCGAGGCTGCCAAGCTCATCCAGGGCGGTGGCGGTGGTCAGCCTCACTTCGCTCAGGCTGGTGGCAAGAACGTCGACGGACTCTCTGCTGCCGTAGACAAGGTGGTAGAGCTTGCACAGCTCTAAGAAGCCGCTGTTTAGCACAAATATATTTGGGTGTGTCGAACAACTTTCGACACACCCTTTTTATATTCTTTTCTCTCCTTCGTATTAACTTAAATAGTTAACAAGTGTTTCACAACGTGAAATACTCTGCATTTAATTCTCTATTCTGCAATTTTCGGAGTACCTTTGCAAAGATGTCCGGCACATTCGTAATATTATACTATATAATATGATGCGCATGAAAACGTTTTCATGGTTTTTCGGACTATCGCATACGTAGACATAACAGATGAAAAGAGTTCTCGACTTCATAATAGCTGCTGTGTGCCTCGTCGTCTTTGCGCCGTTATTTTTGATATGCATCGTTGCCATTTGGCTCGAAGACGGTGCGCCAACAATATTTCGGCAGGAGCGCATAGGGTTGCACGGCAAGCCATTCTACATATATAAGTTCCGCAGCATGACGCGCGACGCCGAGAAAGACGGACCGCAGTTGTTGCTCGAAGGAGCTTTGAACGACCCGCGCCTAACGCGTGTGGGTCGGTTCTTGCGTGCCCATCATCTCGATGAGTTGCCGCAGTTGTGGAATGTGGTGCGTGGCGATATGGCGTTCATCGGTTATCGTCCCGAACGCAAATTCTACATCGACCAGATTATGGAGCGCGACCCGCGCTATGAGCAGCTCTATGCCATCCGCCCCGGTGTCACCTCCTACGCAACGCTCTACAACGGATACACCGACACCATAGAGAAGATGTTGCGCCGCCTCGAGCTCGACCTTTATTATCTTGAGCACCAGTCGCTTTGGTTCGACTTCACCGTGCTCATAAAGACATTCTTAAGCATCGTGTTTGGAAAGAAGTTCTGATTGCTTAAAGCTGGAAGATAGGCTGGAAGATATTCGGTTTTCAAGAATATCTTCCAGCCTTTATTATGCTCTTATTCTGAGCGTTACGCCGATGCTGGGAGATATGGTGGATTTTTTTTGTTAACCATATCCGTAGCGGAGGTCTCCGGCCTCCGCCACAAAAAAACGCGCGCAACTGAATGGTTGCGCGCGTTTTGCGTTATTTGTTAGTTGTAAGCTATGAATTAGCTCCAATCCTAAATCAAAATAGGAATCTAAATCTAAATAGAACCATAAAAGCTATTCATAACTCTCAACTCTCAACTTTCAATTCTCAACTATCTACAGATTAGTCGCAGATAAGGTTCTCGCCAGTCATCTCTTCCGGCTTCTCCAGACCCATGATGTGGAGGATAGAAGGAGCCACGTCAGCGAGGCGTCCGTCCTTAACGGTAGCTGAGTTGTTGTTGGTTACGTAGATGAACGGAACCGGGTTGAGCGAGTGAGCTGTGTTAGGAGTCTCGTCCTCGTTGATAGCGTTGTCAGCGTTACCGTGGTCGGCGATGATGATAACCTCGTAGTCGTTAGCCTTAGCTGTCTCTACTACGTCCTTAACGCAGTTGTCGATAGCGTGAACTGCCTTTGCGATAGCGTTGTAAATACCGGTGTGACCTACCATGTCGCCGTTAGCGAAGTTAACAACGATGAAGTCGTACTCCTGAGTGTTGATAGCGCCAACCAGCTTGTCCTTCACCTCGTATGCGCTCATCTCCGGCTTCAGGTCGTATGTAGCAACCTTCGGCGACGGAACAAGGATGCGGTCCTCGCCCTCGTACGGAGTCTCGCGGCCACCGTTGAAGAAGAATGTTACGTGAGCGTACTTCTCTGTCTCAGCTGTGTGGAGCTGACGCTTGCCCTGAGCAGAGAGATACTCGCCGAGAGTGTTTGTTACGTTCTCCTTCGGGAAGAGGATGTTAACGCCGGTGAACGATGCGTCGTACGGAGTCATGCAGAAGTACTGCAGACCCTTGATAGTGTGCATACCAGCCTCCTCGTGCTCCTTCTGTGTGAGCACCTCTGTAAGCTCCTTAGCACGGTCGTTGCGGTAGTTGATGAAGATGACAACGTCGCCTTCCTCGATCTTGCCGTTAACGGTAGAGTTGTTGATAGGAAGAACGAACTCGTCGGTTACGCCCTCGTCGTAGCTCTCCTGCATTGCCTTCACCATGTCGTCAGACTGCTTGCCCTTGCCCTCAACGAGCAGGTCGTAAGCCTCCTTGACGCGCTCCCAACGCTTGTCGCGGTCCATTGCATAGAAGCGGCCTACGATGCTTGCGATGTGCGCACCGTTCTTGTCGCAGCACTCCTGAACCTGCTCGATGAAGCCCTTGCCCGACTTCGGGTCGGTGTCGCGGCCGTCCATGAAGCAGTGTACGTATACGTCGTTCAAGCCGTACTCCTTGCCAATCTCGATGAACTTGAAGAGGTGGTTGAGTGAAGAGTGTACGCCGCCGGTAGAGGTGAGGCCCATGAGGTGGAGCTTCTTGCCGTTCTCCTTAGCGTAGCTGTAAGCCTTAACGATCTCCTTGTTCTTGAGGATAGAGCCGTCCTTGCAAGCACGGTTAATCTTAACGAGGTCCTGGTAAACGATACGGCCAGCGCCGATATTCAAGTGGCCAACCTCAGAGTTACCCATCTGACCCTCCGGCAGACCTACGTCTTCGCCGCATGCGAGGAGCTGTGAGTGTGCGCTCACTGCTGTAAGGTAGTCGAGATACGGAGTCGGTGTGTTGTAGATAACGTCACCTTTGCCATGTTTGCCGATGCCCCATCCGTCGAGGATCATCAATAAAGCTTTCTTTGCCATAATTCTGTGTATGTTATTATGTTAAAATAATGTTTCCTATTTACGTGCAAAGTTACAACAAATAATCCATAAATTATCCACTCTTGATGAGGTATTCTTATGTTTTTTCGTTACTTTTGCATTGGTTTAAACTTTATTACTGACTAACGATATAATACTTTGAATATGATTAATAAACTATTGTTGTCGGCTGCTATCGTTCTTAGCGGCGCGACTACTATTGAAGCCGCACAGAAGAAGTCGGCGAAAGTGGAGAAACAGCTGGCTGCACAGTGTGATGCAGGCTTGCGTTCAATCACCGAAGATGCGGCTCGTGCGCATGTCTATTTCCTCGCCGACGACCTCTTGGAGGGACGCCGTGCAGGCGAGCGCGGTTCGCGCATCGCAAAGCAGTATATCATCTCACAGATTCGACAAGCTGGATTGAAACCTTTTCTCGGCGACTCGTACGAACAGCCTTTCGAGGCTTGCGCTGTGCAGAAGCTGAAGCGTGGCGTACGCTACTTTGTTGAGGCAGATTCTGTTGCGGAGATAAAGAAGCAGGTGCATCGCACTATGTATCTGAGCAATGTGCTCGCGGTTCTGCCGGGCAAGAAGACTGACGAAATGGTTGTTGTGGGTGCGCATCTCGACCATGAGGGCGTGTACAACGACATCGAAGGCGACAAGATTTACAATGGTGCCGACGACAACGCGTCGGGTGTGGCTGCCGTGCTGCAGATTATGAAGGCTTTCGTGACGAGTGGCGCAACGCCGGAGCGCACTATCGTGTTCGCATTCTGGGACGGCGAGGAGTTCGGACTGCTCGGTTCGCGCTACTTCACTGATGCCTACAAGGATATGCAGAAGGTGAAGGGCTACCTGAACTTCGACATGGTGGGCAGCGGCACGGACAGTCGATATCTGATGTACTTCTTCACGGCTTCGCATCCGAAGATTGGCGAGTGGCTAAAGGCGGATATGGCGAAGCACAACTTCTGCTTCGACCCCGACTATCGTGCTTGGGACAACCCCGTCGGCGGCAGCGACCAGCAGTCGTTCCATTTGAAGGGTGTGCCTATAGTGTGGTATCACACCGGCGGACAGCCCAACTACAACTTCCCATCGGATGAGGCACAGACCATCAATTATCCGAAACTGACCGACATCACCCGTGCTTCGTATCTCACAACGTGGCACTTGGCGAATGAAGCGGAATATTAATAAAAAACGTGATGGAGCGCTGCAAACAGCGCTCCATCACGTTTTTTATTAATTTATAGTTAATACAGTAGCATTACTCCTGCGAACGCTGCCCAACATATCATCCTTATAGGATTTACCTTTACGAACTTTGTGCCTACGAATGTGGCAGCGAAGATGGCGATGCTCACCCAGAAATGCCACGGACTGATCTTCGGCGACGAGAAGTTCTCGGGCGTCATCAGCAGAAGTGCGGCTGCGGCGATGAGGCCCACCACGGCGGGGCGCAGACCCGACATCACGTTCTGCACGGTAGGCGTATTCATATACTTCATGAACACACGGCAGATGAGAATCATCAGTATGAACGACGGCAGAACGAGCGCAAGCGTTGCCGTAGCGCTGCCCAATATCGAGAGCCATTCGCCCATGCCGGCGTTGTGTACGGCGGTGTAGCCGCAGTATGTGGCTGCGTTGATGCCAATCGGACCGGGCGTCATCTGACTTATAGCCACGATGTTTGTGAACTCAGCCGATGTGAGCCAAGCATGGTTGTACACCGTCTGGTTTTGTATCAGCGACAGCATGCCGTAGCCGCCACCGAATCCGAAGAGTCCGATCTGGAAGAACGTGAAAAATAGCTGGAGAAATATCATGTTATTCTGTAGGTTTGATGAGAAGTCCGTAGAGATACCCGCACATTCCTGCTACAACGAGCACGTAGATCGGGTTTACGCCTACGAGCCATATCAGCAATGCGCTTGCAATGGGAATCCAGCAGTTGGTGAGTCCGATGCGTGCCGACTTAGCCAGTGTGAACACGGGGGCAGCGATTAGAGCCACCACCGCCGGGCGAATGCCGTTGAATGCTGATGCAACCACGGCGTTGTCCTGGAACTTGTGGAAGAACATCGCAATGAGCAGGATTATGAGGAACGAGGGCAGCGAAACGCCGAGCGTAGTGCAGACAGCACCGCGAAGTTTGCGCAGACGGTAGCCGATGAACACGCTCATGTTCACAGCCAAAGCACCGGGGCACGACTGCGCCACAGCGATAAGGTCGAGAAACTCCTCGCGTGTCATCCACTTGTGCTTGTCTACCACCTCAGCCTCTATCTGCGGAATCATGGCATAGCCACCGCCGAGCGTGAAGAGTCCTATCTTGAAGAACACGCGGAATGCTGATATGTAAAAGTTCTGCATATTATTGTTTAAAATGTCATGTGCAAAGATAGTGCAAATCGAAGACAATACAAGAATTGCAAAGATAAGAATTGCAATTCCAAGCTGGCTTGTTTTTATTGTTGAGTGCCGCCTATCTTTTCTTAAGGAACGCCGTTTAGAGCAAACTCCCACAGAATTACGAGAATTCTGCGGGAGTTTTTATTTGTTTCGCCGTAGCGAAACGTTATAGAGTTGAAGAGTATCCTTACTGCTTCTCAATCCACTTGCGAGCGTTTACGAACGCCTCAATCCACGGAGTAACGTCGTCCTGACGACGGTCTGCCGGGTACCAAGCGTTCTGCCACGGGAAGATGGCGCGCTCCAGGTGAGGCATCATAGCCAAGTGGCGTCCGTCAGCCGAGCAGATACCAGCTACGTTGTAGTCAGAACCGTTCGGGTTGCCCGGATACTCAGCGTAGTTGTAGCGAGCTACCACGTTGTACTTGTCCTCTGACTCAGGCAGCGAGAACTTGCCCTCGCCGTGAGCCACCCAGATGCCGAGCTTGTCGCCGCTGAGCGATGAGAACATCACGCTGTTGTTCTGCGGAATCTCGACGCCGAGGAAGTTGCTCTCGAACTTGTGCGAGTCGTTGTGCAACATTCGTGTGCGCTTCTCGTGGTCGGGGTTGATGAGGTTGAGCTCAACCATGAGCTGGCAACCGTTGCAGATACCGAGCGAGAGAGTGTCCTTGCGAGCGTAGAACTTGTCGAGCGCCTCCTTAGCCTTCGGGTTGTAGAGGAATGCACCTGCCCAGCCCTTAGCCGAACCGAGAACGTCCGAGTTAGAGAAACCACCGCAGAAGACGATCATGTTCACGTCCTCGAGTGTCTCGCGACCGGTGATAAGGTCGGTCATCATAACGTCCTTTACGTCGAAGCCTGCGAGGTAGAGCGAGTAAGCCATCTCGCGCTCGCCGTTAGTACCCTTCTCGCGGATGATGGCAGCCTTGATGCCCGACGCTGTGCGGCGGTCGGCAGAGATGCCATAGCTCTCGAGCGAGCCCTTGAACGACGGGTGGAACTGCATCTCAACAGGCTGCTTCTTGTAGTTGTCGCGGCGCTTTGCTGCACAGCCGTTGAAGCTCTGGTCGCGGTCGAGCAGGTACGATGTCTTGTACCATGTGTCGCGCAGTGCGTCGATGTCGAATGTATGTGTGTAATCGTCCTTCTTGATGACGATAGTGCGTTCTGCCGGAGTGGGGTAGCCAATCTTTGCGTAGCCGATGCCGTTCTCCTCCATGTACTCCTTGAACTCCTCCTTGTACTTGTCAGAAACCTGAACGACAACGCCCGGGTTTTCGGCAAGCAGCATCTTGATGATGTCGTTGCCGGCAAGACTGTGGAGGTTTACGTGCATACCGCCTTCTGTGTTAGCGAAGCACATTTCGAGCAATGTAGTGATAAGACCGCCTGCAGAGATGTCGTGACCAGCCATGATCCAACCCTTCTCTATCATCTCTTGAACTGCATTGAAGCAGTCGGCGAAGTATTCCGGGTTCTTTACTGTCGGAACGTCGTCGCCTACGAAGCCGAGGCTCTGTGCGAATGCGCTACCGCCGAGACGCTGCTCGTCGAACGAGAAGTCGATATGGTAGAGAGATGAGTTCTTGTCGTTTACGAGTACCGGCGAAACAACCTTGCGGATGTCTGATACTTCGCCGCCTGCGCTCACGATTACTGTACCCGGAGAGATGATCTTCTCGCCGTTCGGATACTGCTGGCTGAGCGACAGCGAGTCCTTACCGGTCGGCACGTTCACCTTCAGAGCCAAGCAGAACTCGCTGAGAGCCTTAACGGCGCTGTACAGACGAGCGTCTTCGCCCTTCTGCGAGCGGCAGGGCCACATCCAGTTGGCTGAGAGCGAGAGGCTGTTCAGTCCGTCGGCGAGCGGAGCCCAAACGATGTTGGTCAGAGCCTCTGCTACAGAGAGCACAGAGCCAGCCTCGGGTGAAGCCAGACCAGCCTGCGGAGCGTGTCCGAGAGCTGTAGCGATGCCCTTCTTGCCGCGGTAGTCGAGAGCTACGACGCCGCAGTCTGACAGAGGCAACTGAATCTGTCCCTGGCACTGCTGGCGTGCAATCTTGCCAGTTACGGAGCGGTCTACCTTGTTTGTCAACCAGTCCTTGCAAGCCACAGCCTCAAGCTGCAGCACGCGGCTTACGTATTTGTCGAGAACGTCGTCCTTGCCGTTCTCCGAAGTCTCTTCGTGTGTATATTCAGCGTCGCGATAGTGGCGCTCTACGGTCTCGTCGCGCATGATAGTCTTCGGCGAGTGACCGAACATCTGAGCCACGTCGAGGTCGAAAGGCTTCACGCCGTCGCCCTGCTTGAACGAGAAGTGAGCGTCGCCGGTTGTCTCGCCTACAACGTACAGCGGAGCACGCTCGCGCTCTGCGATGCGACGTACGTGGTCGATGTGCTTCTCGTCGATGAGCAAGCCCATGCGCTCCTGACTCTCGTTGGCGATGATTTCCTTCGAAGAAAGTGTCTTGTCGCCGATAGGCAGCTTAGTCATGTCGATTTCGCCGCCGCACTCCTCTACAAGCTCAGAGAGACAGTTGAGGTGACCTGCTGAGCCGTGGTCGTGGATAGAAACTACAGGGTTCACATCCTCCTCGCACAGAGCGCGAACGAGGTTGTATGCACGCTTCTGCATCTCCGGGTTGGCACGCTGCACGGCGTTCAGCTCGATGCCGTTGCTGTAGCGACCAGTATCAACAGAAGAAACAGAGCCACCGCCCAAGCCGATGCGGTAGTTGTCGCCGCCTACAACGACAACCTTGTTGCCCTTCTGCGGCTCCTTCTTCAGACAGTCGCGCTTTGTGCCGTAGCCTACGCCGCCTGCAAGCATGATTACCTTGTCGTAAGCGTACTTCTCGGCGCCTTCCTGATGTTCGAAGGTGAGCACCGAACCGGTGATGAGCGGCTGTCCGAACTTGTTGCCGAAGTCAGACGCACCGTTAGATGCCTTGATGAGAATCTGCTCTGGTGTCTGATACAGCCACTTGCGTACGGGCATGATGTCCTCCCAGTCGCGTGTGAGGTTATCGTCGTCCTTAAGACGCGGGTAAGCTGTCATGTACACGGCTGTTCCGGCGATAGGCCATGAGCCGACGCCACCACCCATACGGTCGCGAATCTCGCCGCCGGTGCCGGTAGCTGCGCCGTTGAACGGCTCTACGGTTGTCGGGAAGTTGTGTGTCTCAGCCTTCAGCGAGATGACGCTCTCGATGTCCTTCACCTGGAAGTAGTCGGATGTCGACTGGTCGTGCGGTGCAAACTGCTCCACAACCGGACCCTGCGCGAAAGCCACATTGTCTTTGTATGCAGAGAGAATCTTGTTGGGGTTCTCCTTTGTTGTCTGCTTGATCATAGCGAACAGCGACGACTCCATCTCCTTGCCGTCGATGATGAACGTACCGCCGAAGATCTTGTGGCGGCAGTGCTCAGAGTTGATCTGTGCGAAACCGAAGATCTCTGAGTCGGTCAGTGGGCGACCAAGTTCCTTCTCAATCTTGTGCAGATACTCAATCTCCTCAGCTGAGAGCGCCAGACCCTCCTGCTCGTTGTATTCTTCTATGTTCTCCACGCGCTTGATAGGTTCCGGCTCGTGGTTCACTGTGAAGATGTCCTGGTTAAGACCCTCGTACATGCGCTGCAACATCGGGTCGTGCTCTGCATCTTTAGAGCTTACGGGGAAGTACTCCTCAATACGCGAAATGCCGTGGAGGCTCATGTTCTGAGTTATCTCTACGGCATTCGTACTCCATGGAGTAATCATTTCGCGGCGTGGACCCACAAAGAAGCCCTCGACAGTCTCACCCTCGATGAGAGTGGCCGCCGTAAAGCCAACACAGTTCATTGATCTCGTCTTGTGAGAGCTGGTGATCAGCTGCTGTAGCGATCACGCTCTTGCTTGGAGTCATGAAAAATAGAATCATACTGCTTGTATATTGTTTTGGATGAAAAAACATTTTGTTGTCTGCAAAGTTACGACTTTTTAGCAAAATGAGCGCATGTTTGTGGGGTTATTTTGATTATTTAGGTTGATTAATACAAAAGAGCGGCTGCAAAACCGTAGCGGAGGTCTCCGGCCTCCGCAGCAATCTGACAGACAATAGCGTCGTACTTGTTGCTGCGGAGGCCGGAGACCTCCGCTACAATCTAATAGACAATAGAGTCCTGCTTGTTGCTGCGGAGGCCGGAGACCTCCGCTACGGGGTCAGGCTCTGAGTGTGAACTCGAAGCACAGACCGCCCTGCTCGTTGTTGCGTGCGCTTATTGTGCCGCCGTGCAGCAGAACGGCGTTCTTCACGATGGCGAGTCCGAGACCGGTGCCTCCCATCTTTCTTGAGCGGCCCTTGTCTACGCGGTAGAAGCGTTCGAAGATGCGCAGCAGATGCTCCGGCGCCACGCCCACGCCGTTGTCCGAGAAAGTGAAGTGCCACTTGCGGTGGTCGTCGAACAGTTCGTTTGAGCTGAGTTCGGCGTTGATGGTTATCGTTGTGCCCACACCGGCATAGGCTATGGCGTTGTCCGTAAGGTTGCGGAACACGCTGTATAGCAGACTCGTGCTGCCGCGCACCACGATGTTCGGCTGCAAGTGGTTGCAGAACGTCATCTCCTTCTTCTGCAGCTGCAGCGCCGTCTCCTTCTGAATGTTCGATACAATCTCAGATATGTTCACGTTCTCTTCGCTCATCATCTCCGGCGCATCGTCCATGCGGTTGAGCGTCGAAATGTCCTGCAGCAGCGATGTCAGACGCTGGCTCTGAGCGTAGCTACGCTGCAGGAACTGCTCGCGTGTGGCGTCGTTGATATTCGGGTTTTCGAGTATAGTTTCAAGGTATCCCTGAATACTTGCCACTGGTGTCTTCAGTTCGTGCGCAATGTTCTGCGTCAGTTGTCGTTTCAGCACGTCCTGCTCTCGGCGTGTGGTCTGCAAGCGCTTGTATATCTTGATGATACGTTCGGCAATCTCGCCCAGTTCGTCGTTGGGGAACACGGCGAGGTCTTCGGTTTCGAGCGACTCGTTGTGGTCGGCTCTTGAGGCGAACGTTCGCAGCTTTGTGATGTTGTCGCTCAGTCGCTCGATGAAGCGGTAGAGTATGACGGTGAGCAGCATTATGGCGCCCACGGCGAACCATATATAGTGCTGGTCTGCCTGCAGCGACTGTACAAGGTCGCTCGTGTAGGGCAGTGCGGAACGTATGATGAGCTGCTGCCTGGGGAAGTAGGTTGCCGAGTAGAAGAAGTCGCCGCGCACGGTCTGGCTGTTGCGGTCGACGGTCGAACCGGCGCCGTGCTTCAGTGCTGCCGCAATCTCGGGTCGTGTGGCGTGGTTGGCTATGTTCGAGTAGTCCTTCAGCTTGCTGTCGTAGAGCACCTTGCCGTCGTTGCGTATCAGCGTCACGCGTATGTTCGGTATGTAGTGGGTATGCACATAGCGGTCGAGCGCCTCCTCCGAGAAGTCGGGGAAGAGTCGCAGATATTCCTCCATGCGCGAGTTGTAGTCTTGCAGCTTTAGGTTGAGCGTGTCAATCTTGAACTGCTTCTCGCGGTCCTGCTGGAACACGATGAACGCCACGGCGAACACAAGGAACACCGAGAGAATGCTGAAGTATAGTTTTTTGCCGACAGATATTTTCATAATCAGTAATGTTGAAGAAGTCAGAATATAATGTTTACTATCAGGTTTTGGTCTTGTGCTCCGTCCGCCGTCCGATCGGATTCCGTCCGCCGCCCGATCGGATTGCGTTCGCCGTCCGATCAGATTGCGTTCGCTGTCCGATGTAGATGGCTGCGTGGAGAGCGTGTCAAACCTACGAAATAGAGGCGAAGGGCTAACCGTAGGAGGCTATTCAATTAAGCCAATGTTTTGTAGTTTTACACCCATTCTCCTAAGCGTCGAAGTAGTAGCCGAAACCGAGGCGTGTGACGATGCACTTCGCAAAACGTCCTATCTTCTTGCGCAGACGCGTGATGTTTACGTCCACCGTGCGGTCGAGAACAAGCACATCCTTCGGCCACACGCGGTCGATAAGCTCCTGGCGAGAGAATACGCGTCCTCGCTCGTCGAGCAGCAGGTGCAGCAGTTCGAATTCTGTCTTCGTGAACGCTATCTCCTCGCCGTCGATGGTTACGGTCTTCTTGTCGAGGTTCATCACGATGCCCTGGTATGTAATGAGGTGCGGTTCCTCCTCGCCGTTGTCAATTGCCGTACGGCGCAGCACGGCACGCACACGCACCATCACTTCTCGCAGCGAGAACGGCTTCGATATATAGTCATCCGCACCGAGGTTGAATCCCGTCACGGTGTCGTTCTCCGTGTCGCGTGCGGTGAGGAAGATGATAGGCACACTGGCTGTCTTCGGGTTGGCTTTCAGCAAGCGAGCCAAGGCGAATCCCGACATGCCGCCCATCATCACGTCGAGCAGCAGCAGGTCGAACGATTCTATGTCGAGCGTCTGCGCCTCTTCAGCCGACGTCGCTGTCTGCACCTCGTAGCCTTCAGTTTCGAGATTGAACTTAAGGATTTCGAGCAAGTCCTGCTCGTCGTCCACCACAAGAATTCTTTGATTCTGTTTCATAACTGCTATATCTTTGTTCTGGTTGCAAAGTTATATATAATTGTATTCACACATACTACTAACGTGTTACAATTTCGTTACGCTGCATAAAAAAAGGCGCACCCTCAATGGGTACGCCTTCTGTATGTCTATGTGTTAAAAAGCCTGCTTGTCGCCTACTATCACGTTGGCCACGGTCTTATACATTATATATATGTCGAGCCAGATGCTCCAGTGCTCCAGATACCAGATGTCGCCCTCTACGCGTCCTTCCATCTGCGAGAGTTGCTTGGTCTCGCCGCGGAATCCCGTCACCTGGCTCCATCCCGTGATGCCGGGCTTTATGTAGTGACGCACCATGTAGTTGTCTATCAGCTTCGAGTAGTCGTCGGTGTGCTTCACCATGTGCGGCCTCGGACCTACGATGCTCATCTGTCCTAACAGCACGTTGATGAACTGCGGCAGCTCATCGATGTTCGTCTTGCGCATTATGTTGCCCCACTTCGTCTTTCGCGGGTCGTTCTTCGTAGCCTGCAGCGTATCGGCGTCCTTGTTCACCTTCATGCTGCGGAACTTCAGACAGTAGAACTCGTTGCCGTTGAGTCCGGTGCGCTTCTGTCTGAAGAAGATCGGACCTGGCATGGTTATCTTCGTGATTGCCGTCACTATAACTAATATGATGGGGAAGAGCGTGCAGAGGAACGTCAGTGAGACGAGGATGTCGAACAGTCGCTTAACCAGTCGGTTCTCCATTTGGCTCAGCGGCTCGTTGTAGAGGCTGAGGTAGGGCACGTCACCCATCAGGTTCAGGTGCATGCGGTGGTGCAGGTAGTTGCTCACGTTCGGCATCGAGTAGAAGTGAATCATGTTATGCTCGCAGTAGCGTATCACTTCCAGAATCTCGTCGCTGAATCTTGACGACAGACAGCAGTATAGCTCGTGTATGTCATGATGTCCATCCAGCACTTTCGGCAAGTCTTGTGGCGTGCCCAGATACAGACATTTGTCTTTGAACATCTCGTTGGGCTGATGGTCGAAGTAGCCCAGCACGTTGTAGCCTAAGGCGTCGTTCTCTGTCATCTCCCCGTACATCACTCGTGCGTTGTTGTTGCTGCCCACGAACACTATGTTGCGCTTGTTAGCCGGCTTGCGGCGCCATGCCACCAGCATCTTTCTCACTATGATGCGGTAGATAGATATGCACACGAACGAGGCAATCCAGTAGGTGCCCATTCGTAGCAGCGACAGATGTGGGAACTTGCCCAGCGAGAACAGCAGGAAGCAGCAGAGCGAGTAGACGAACACGTTGCGCATTACGCGCATTACTATCTGGTGGTTGTTCACTTTGCGGTGGTGCAGTATGACACCGTTGTTCATGGTGCAAGCGAAGTATATGATGCTGCCAGCCACCATTGTGTGGCGCATTATCTGTATGAAATATTCTAATGGTATGAAACTGCAGAACAGCCAGTAAAGCAGGTTGAGGATGACGATGTCACCCAGCAGTACCGATACTTTCAAGAGATTGTTTTCATGCGGACGATGAATACTATTGCTCATGTTTATATTCTGTTTTGTGGGGTTATACTAATGTTGTTCTTTACTATTATTTACTTATTTCTCGAATACTCTCTATGTATTCTACGTTCAGTCGTAGTTCGTTTTTTTTGTGGTTTGTGCTTTTGCTTTAACACATGATGCAAAGTTAAGCCAAATAATTCAGATAAAGGGTGTAAAACCGAAATAAAAAGTTAATTTCTCTAAAAGAAAAGCATAAAACACCTATCTCAATATTTTTAAGTACCTTTGCACTCCGAATTTAAATTTTTAAACTTAGAAGAACAAAATGATAGTCTGCATAGCCGAGAAACCAAGCGTAGCCAAGGATATAGCCCGCATATTGGGTGCCACCACCTCCCACAACGGATACATGGAGGGTAATGGCTTTCAAGTGACGTGGACCTTCGGACATCTCTGCACGCTGAAAGAGCCCAACGACTACACCGAGAACTGGAAGCACTGGAGTCTCTCGGCGTTGCCGATGATTCCGCCGCGCTTCGGCATCAAGCTCATCGACGACGACGGCATCAAGCGCCAGTTCAGCGTTATCGAGCGTCTCATGCAGGCTGCCGACTGCATCGTCAACTGCGGTGACGCCGGCCAGGAGGGTGAGCTGATACAGCGTTGGGTGATGCAGAAGGCTCAGGCTAAGTGCCCCGTCAAGCGTCTTTGGATATCGTCGATGACCGACGAGGCTATCCGCGAGGGCTTCAACTCGCTGAAAGACCAGAGCGAGTATCAGCCGCTGTACGTTGCCGGACTGAGCCGTGCCATCGGCGACTGGCTCTTGGGCATGAACGCTACGCGTCTTTACACTCTCAAGTACGGACAGAACCGACAGGTGCTCAGCATCGGTCGTGTACAGACGCCTACACTCGCGCTTATTGTCAACCGTCAGAAGGAGATCGACTCGTTTGAGCCTGAACCCTATTGGGTGCTCTCCACTATCTATCGCGATACGCTCTTCACAGCCACAAAGGGCAAGTTCACGACGAAGGAGGAGGGCGAGCAGGCGTTCGCCACCATCGCCGACAAGCCGTTCGAGGTGACGAGCGTCTCGAAGAAGAACGGCAACGAGGCGCCTCCGCGTCTCTTCGACCTCACATCGCTGCAGGTGGAGTGCAACCGCAAGTTCTCTTACAGCGCCGAGACGACGCTCAACCTCATACAGTCGCTCTACGAACGCAAGCTCACCACCTATCCGCGTGTCGACACGCAGTTTCTTAGCGACGACATCTACCCGAAGTGTGCCGGCATACTCACCGGTATGCGCGGCTACGAGCAGTATATACAGCCGCTTGCCGGCAAGAAACTGCCCAAGTCGAAGCGTGTTTTCGACACGTCGAAAGTCACCGACCACCACGCCATCATTCCTACCGGTGTGCCTGCGTCGGCGCTCAGCGACATGGAGCGCAACGTCTACGACCTCATTGCGCGCCGCTTCATCGCCGTGTTCTATCCCGACTGCAAGTTCTCTACCACTACCGTGCTCGGAAAGGTGGAGGATGTGGAGTTTAAGGTGAGCGGCAAGGAGATTCTGGAGCCTGGATGGCGCACCATCTACGCTCAACAGCAAACCTCAACACCTCAACCCAACAACCCACAACCGTCATCGTCCGAAGACGATGACAAACGCGACGAGGAGCGCACTCTGCCCACATTCGTAAAGGGCGAGAGCGGACCGCACACGCCTACGCTCACCGAGAAGTGGACTACGCCGCCTAAGTATTACACCGAGGCTACGCTGCTGCGTGCCATGGAGACCGCCGGCAAGTTTGTCGACGACGAGACGCTGCGTGCTGCGCTGAAGGAGAACGGCATCGGTCGTCCGTCTTCGCGTGCCGGCATCATCGAGACGCTCTTCAAGCGCCACTACATTCGCCGCGAGCGCAAGAACCTCATCGCTACGGCTACGGGCATAGAGCTTATCGACATCATTCACGAAGAACTGCTAAAGAGTTGCGAGCTGACCGGCATTTGGGAGAAGAAACTGCGCGACATAGAGCACAAGAAGTACGAGGCTGCCGACTTCATCAACGAACTGAAGCAGCAGGTTACGGAGATTGTCTACGACGTGCTGCGCGACAACAGCAACCGCCGTGTCACTATCACTACCGACGAGGATCTGAAGAAGGCGAAAAAGAAAAAGACTGCTGCGCCGAAGAAAGCCGCAGCTAAGTCTGCTGCAACGTCGTCGACTGCATCAACAAAAAATGCTGCCGCCTCACCGCAGCCCGCAACAAGCGAGCCGTCGGCAGACGACAGCATTATCGGCACCACATGCCCCGTTTGCGGCAAGGGTACTATCATTAAAGGTAAGACGGCTTACGGATGCAGCAACTGGAAGAACGGCTGCACCTATCGCGTCGCATTCAAGTAGTTTAGAACTTCACCACGCGAGCGCCGTCCTCGGTCTCTTCGATAGTAACCTTCGTTGCGTCCTCCGGCAGCAGGTCCTCAATCAGCTCGGGCCACTCTAAGAAGCACAGCGAACCGCTGTAGAAGTAGTCCTCGTAGCCCATGTCGTATACCTCTTCGAGCTTCTTTATGCGGTAGAAGTCGAAGTGGTATATCGCGTCGCCGGTTGTGGCGGAAGTATACTCGTTCACGATGGCGAACGTCGGAGATGTGATTACATCCTCCACGCCCAGACACTCGCAGACAGCCTTCACGAACGTAGTCTTGCCTGCACCCATCTTGCCGTAGAAGGCGAACACCTTGCCGTTGCCCATGTTCTCGACAAATGTCTTGGCAGCCTCGTTGATGTCTGCCAGAGAGTTGATTCTTATTTCCATAGTTTTTCTTTTTATGTAATCGGCTGTTGGCAGCCGGTTTTCTATTTCCTTCCTTTTAGTGTTATCAGCGGTATGAGCATCTCTTCGAGCGAAATGCCACCGTGCTGGAACGTGTCCTTGTAGTACGACACGTAGTAGTTGTAGTTGTTGGGGTAGGCGAAGAACGTGCTGCCGGTGGCGAACATGTACGACGTACTGATGTTCGGCGCAGGCAACTGCGCCTCGTGCGGATTCTTTATCACGAACACTTCCTTCGACTGGCAGCTGAGGTTCTTGCCCAGCTTGTAGCGCAGATTAGTGTTGGTGTTGCGGTCGCCTACTATCTTCACCGGCTTCGACGCACGTATACTGCCGTGGTCGGTGGTGAGTATAATCTTACAGTCGATCTGCGAGAGCGCGTTGAGCAAGTCTGCCATAACCGAATGGCGGAACCACGAGAGCGTTATCGAACGGTATGCCGACTCGTTGTTGGCAAGCTCGCGCACCATCTTCGACTCGGTTCTTGCGTGCGACAGCATGTCTATGAAGTTCACGACAATCACGTTCAGGTCGTTCTTCGTCAGTTCGTTGAGGCGCGCCAGCAGCTTGTCGGCGCCCGTCGAGTCGTTTATCTTATGGTAAGAGAACGAGTCGTGGCGTCGGTAGCGCTCTATCTGCGTGCGTATGAGCGGCTCCTCGTTGAGGTTCTTGCCCTCGTCCTCGTCTTCGTCCACCCACAGTTCGGGGAACATCTTCTCAATCTGCTCGGGCATCAGACCCGAGAAGATGGCGTTGCGGGCGTACTGCGTAGCCGTCGGCAGAATGCTGGTGTACATATCCTCCTCAATGTCGAACATGTTGCCTATCTCCTTCGAGAGCACGCGCCACTGGTCGTAGCGGAAGTTGTCTATCACGATGAGGAACACCTTCTCGCCCTCGCTTATTGCGGGGAACACCTTGCGCTTTATTATGTCGGGGCTCATCAGCGGACGCTCCGTAACGCCAGGCGCCACCCACGACATGTAGTGCTTCTTTATGAACTTGGCGAAACCGTTGTTCGCCTCCTCCTTCTGCATCTGCAGCATCTCGGTCATGTTGCTGTCCGTAGAACTCAGCTCCAGCTCCCAATGCACCAACCTTCGATACACATCCTTCCAGTCGTCTATCGTCTCGCAGTTCATTATCTGCATCGATATGTCCTGGAAGTTCTGCTGATAGCCCGTCTGCGTCACTTCCGACACAATCTGCTTGCGGTGAATGTTCTTCTTCAGCGTCAGCAGAATCTGGTTCGGGTTCACGGGCTTTATCAGGTAGTCGGCAATCTTCGAGCCGATAGCTTGGTCCATGATGTTCTCCTCCTCGCTTTTCGTCACCATCACGATAGGCGTGGCAGGCGAGAGCTCCTTTATCTGCTGCAGCGTTTCGAGTCCGCTTATACCTGGCATCATCTCGTCGAGCAGCACCAGGTCGAACTTGTGCTGCTTACATTCCTCGATGGCGTCGGTGCCGTTGCTCACGGTCACCACCTCGTATCCTTTGTTCTGCAGGAAGATGATATGGGCGCGCAAGAGTTCTATCTCGTCGTCAACCCATAGTAAATATCCGTTGCTCATAATGCTCTTTCTTTTTTAGTTAAAAACCGTCGAGGTCGTAATACTCGTCGTCGTCGAAGTTGTCTTTCTGAGTCTTGCTGCCCTGCTTCTTCGATGTGCTCTGCTGAGGCTGCGAGTCCTCGCCGAAGTAGAACTCGTCCTCCAGCTGCTTCGGCTCTTCTTTAACCACGGGCTTCGGTTGCTCCTTCACCACGGGCTTCGGCTCTTCTTTAACCACAGGCTTCGGTTGCTCCTTAACTGCAGGCTTCGGCTCCTCAACGACTGTTGTTGCAGGTTCCTCCTCAACAACAGTCGTTGTGGGTTCTTCCTTAATAACAGTCGTTGCAGGCTCTTCCTTAATAACAGTCGTTGTAGGTTCTTCCTCAATCACGGTTTCTGTAGTCGACTCCGTAGACTTTTCGTCCTCAATGTTCACGACGCCGCTCTCCGTAGTCTGCTTCTCTGCCGGCTGCGGCTCCTCCTCGAAGAAGGTGTTCGTAGAGTTCTGGTTGCTGTTCTGCTCCTCGTCGAAGTCGTCCTGCGGCTTCTTCGTTTCGCTTTCGTCAGGCTCGGTCACGGTCACCTCTGGTATCTCCAGCAGATCCTCCGAAGCTATCTTCAGCGGAGCGAAGTTCTTCTCGTAGAACTTGGCGTAGTCGGCGTAGCTGAACTGCTTGCCGAGCATAGGCAGATTGACGTCGCTGATAACGATCTGTCGGCTCTTGCCCACGAGCTTCATCAGCAGCTTCTGCTTCTGCAACTGGCGGGCGTACTGCAGCGCCTCGTCGTAGTTGCGGAATCCCTTCACGAGCATACGGTTCAGACCGTCTACCTGCTCAATCTCTATGTCGAAGTTGCGCACCATGTATGACGTGAAGTTGTAGCGTGCCAGCTCGAACAACATTCGGTTGGCGTCTATCGAGTCGGGCTTGTAAGCTATCATATATATGAACGCGGCGTTGCGGTCGTTAGAGAACTCGCGCACAGCCGTCGAGTCGTCCTCGTTGAGCACCTGCGAACGGCGTTCCCACACGTTCTCGAGGTCGAACTTGCCGCCTTGCAGACGTCTGCCCTCGTTCACGCCCTTCACAATCATGCCTGCCATCTCTGCCACGGGGCTTTGCGGATACTTCTTCACCACCGTGTTCAGGTCTTCGATGCAGCCCTCATAGTCGCCGTCGTTCAGCTTGCCCAGTCCGCCGATGAAGAGGAACTTGTCGCGGTTGGCTCCCAACGGGAATCGATGTTCGGAGACGGCGACATTGGCGCTCACCTCTTTGTAGCGAGCCGCCTTGAACGCGTCGTAGGTAGAAGCGTAGAGCGAGTCTTCGAGATGCACTCCGAGGCGCGCGTTCTCCACGAAGTAGGGGTCGGTGAGCAGCGTTGTCCACTCGCTCTCGGGGTACTCCTGCTTCAGTCGTGCCACGTACGAGTCGGCGGTCTGCTTCTCGCCCTTGCGCATATATAGCAGGTAGAGGTGATAGTAAGCCTCCGCCATCTTCTCAAAGTTGGGATAGTCGCCGCCGATAAGTCGCATCAACTGCTTCTCGCTAAGCGGCAGATTGTCGAGCTTGTCCTTGAAGATTACGCCCGAGTTGTATAGTCCGTCGGCGATGACGGCGTTGCTCTCAGCCATCTGCTCCTCCGTGAACGGAATCTGCGCCAGATAATACTCGCGCTTGTGCGGATCGTTCTGCGCGCTGTCTGCCACGAGCGTCAGCGAGTCGGCTGCGGCTTCAGCCTGCGCTATTGAGTCCTGCTGCTCTTCTGTCAGTTCGGGCTCGTTGCTCTGGAACGCTACCACCGTCTTGTTCACACGCTGCCAGTTGTCTACGTTCTCGCGCTTGCCCCATTGTTTCTGGAACGCCGCCTTACCCTGGCTCACCGCCATCTGGTTGTAGAAGTACCACTGTGCATTGCGCTGGTTCTGCTGGTTCTGCATCGCCGTGTTGTTGCCGAACTGGTTGTTCTGCGCCATGTCGTTGCCGCCGTTCTGCTGGTTTTGTGCGTTCTGCTCAGCCTGTAGTCGGCGCTCCTCCTTCTCCTTCTTCTTCAGCGCCTCGATGGTGCGGTCGATGGCTGCGTTGCGCTCGCTCTCGCTCATCTTGGCGAGCGACTGCAGCGAGTCCTGCAGGTGTATGGCGTCGGTGTACGGCACGAGGTCGTCCAGAATCTTCGAGCGTGCTGCAAGCTCCTCGTAGTCCTTGCGCTCCTTGTCGAGCATACCGATAGCCTGACCGTAGCAGCGCTGCGCGTCGTTGTAGCGCTCCTTGTCCCAGTAGATGTCGCCCAACTTCAGCAGCAGCACGCCCTTCTCTATGCCCGAGCGTGTAGCCTTAGCCGCTCCGCGCTCGTAGGCGATGATAGCCTGCGTGGAGTCGTTCTGCGCCAGATAGATGTTGCCGATGGCGTAGTACACCTGGTCGAGATAGTCCTTATTCTTGTCCGAGCGTGCCATGCGCTTCAGTCTGCCAATCATCTTCTTCGACTGACCGGCAGACATCACCTCCGTCATGGCGATGCGCGCGTTGAACTCCAATTCGTACGGCGGGTTGAGCTTCACCACGTGCTTGAACGCCTTCGTAGCCTCCACGTTGTTGCCCAGCGCCGCCTGCATCTGTCCCATGAGAAACCACTCGCGTGCGCGCTGCTTGCGTCGCATCTCGTGTTTGATGACGTTGCGCAGGTGGGGGATGGCTTTCTCGTATTCGCCCGTGTGCACGTAGTAGTCGGCGTAGGTGTAGTCCCACTCCTTGCGTGCCGACCAGTGAATGGAGTCGCGCTGCATGTTGCGTATCACGTCCTCGGCGTCGTAGAGCCATCCCTCCTCGATGTAGCACTTGGCGAGCCATGCTCTCGACTTGGCGTAGATGGCGGGCTGCGTCTGGTAGAGACGTCCCATGTAGTTGAACGTAGCCGCCGCCTCGTCGAACGCGCCCTTGTAGAACTGCGAGCGTCCCATTAGCATCCATGCCTTCCAGAGGAACGGGTTGTACTCGCGACGCGAGAGCCACTCCAGGTCCTTCGCCGTCTTCTTGCGCTGCTTCGTCCACTGCGGTCGGCGCTTTATGCTGTGCAGCTTGATGGTCTTCTGACACTTCTCGATGGCGCGGTCGTAGTTCGACTTGCCTATCTCTCGGCTGCTTTTGTTGCTCACGGTGTAGAGCGGAATAATCTCGGTGAAGTTGTCCTTGTTGCCCTCTTCTTTCTCCAGAGAGGCGTCAATATACGCCAGCGAGCCGTTATAATAGGTGTTATAACGGGCCTTGAACGAATGCCACCAGCGTGTGCGCGCGGTGTTTTTCTGCGTAGAACATCCTGTCGCAACCACCAATACAGCTGCGAGAAGGATGGGGATAATATGTCTTGTCTTAAATAGTTTCACGTATAAATAACTCTGTTTGTGGCGTTTTATTGCCTTAGCCCTCCATAAGCATGAATGTTTCGTCCTTTATCTGGTCGGGCAGACTGATTCCGCGCAGCGTCAGACTGCGGCACCAGTCGGCAATCTCCTCGTGTCGCATGGTGTAGAGCACCTCGCTGAACTGCTCCACTTCCTCGTCGGTGTAGCTGTCCGACGGTCGTCCTTTGAACGCGTCGAGCTCCTCGTCGTCGTAGTAGACGATGTCCTTCGTGGCGGCTTCCATCATGCAGTCCTGCTCGCACTTGTCGTTCGTGCCGTTGCATGTGGCGCAGGTCTCCACAACGGTTATCTTTTCCTCGCCGTCGTGCTTGCTCAGCTTGGCGATCAGCGCTGCGATTATGCCGAGCGCAATTATCGAAATCACTAATATTATCATATTCTTTTCAATGTTTTATTAGGTGTCCTCCCGCAGATTCCTCCTTAGGAGGGTATGGCATCTTGCCATACCCACACCGCCTGCTATTGGATATTCTCCCACAGAATACGCCGAATTCACAGAACCTCCTATTGAGATGTCCTCCCACGGATTTCTCCTTAGGAGGGTATGGCATCTTGCCATACCCACGCCACTTGCTATGGGATATTCTCCCACAGAATACGCCGAATTCACAGAACCTCCTACAGAGATGTCCTCCCACGGATTTCTCCTTAGGAGGGTATGGCATCTTGCCATACCCACGCCGCTTGCTATGGAATATTCTCCCACAGAATACGCCGAATTCACAGAACCTCCTGCTGAGATGTCCTCCCACGGATTTCACAGATTTACACAGATACTTAGGGTGCGCTGTTCTCCCACAGAATTCACAGAATTCACAGAATTTGGCAGCGTGGGTATTGCAGGGATGCCATACCCTCCTACATCTGTGAACATCTGTGCCATCCGTGGGAGTCCTTTCTCTGCAAGAGGTTCTGTGAGTTCCGTGCTCATCTGTGGGAGGCTCTTCTCTGCCAGAAGTTTCTGTGCGTTCCGTGCGTTCTGTGGGAATATCTTTTCTCCCACGGATTTCACAGATTTACACAGCTGCACCCCCTGGGCTGGCAGCGTGGGTATGGCAGGGATGCCATACCCTCCTAATCTGTGAACATCCGTGCCATCTGTGGGAGACTCTTCTCTGCAAGAGGTTCTGTGTGTTCGGTGCATTCCGTGGGAGCTTCTTCACCGCTTGTTCGGTTGGTGCAGTTCTTGCTCTGGCAAGCGGCAAAGCCGAGCGGAGACAGCTGCACCCCCTGGCGGAATCTACAGAAGTAGTGTGCAAATCTCACCACATCACCACCACAACATCCTTTCACCATCTCACCATCTCAACACCCTTTCACATCGAACCCAGCCTTCTGCAGGTCTGCCCAGAACTGTGGGTACGATTTCGTTACCACCTGCGGCTCGTTGATGCGCAGCCCTGGGAACATAATAGCAGCCGGCGCGAACGCCATCGCCATGCGGTGGTCGTCGTACGTGTCGATAGGCTCCAGCGTCGGCTCGCAGCGCATGCCGTCCCAGATGAGCGTGTCGCCGTTCTCGTCGCGCAGCACGAAGCCCAGCTTGCGCAGCTCGCGCTTCAGCGCCTCGATGCGGTCGGTCTCCTTGATGCGCAGCGTAGCCAGCCCCGTGAAGCGGAACGGTATGCCGCGCAGTGCGCACGTCACCACCACCGGCTGCGCCAGGTCGGGCACACTGCTGAAGTCGTAGTCGAGACGCGGCAGCATGCAGAGGTGACTCTTTATGCTCACCATCGGGAAGCGCTCGCCCTCTACCGTGCTGTACTTTGTCTTCACGCCCAGCAGCGAGAAGATATACTTCACGATGGAGTCGCCCTGACGCGACGCGTCCATGAGACCCTTGAAGCGCACCTCCGACTCGTCGTTCCCACGCAGCGCCAGCATCTCGTACCAGTAAGCCGCCGCGCTCCAGTCGCTCTCTATCGTGTACTCGTGTCGCTCGTACGGCTTCGCGTTCACCGTGATGGTGTCCGCGTCGCTCCAGTCGGCGTCCGCCCCGTACTCGCGCATCATCCACAGCGTGAGGTCGATATACGGGCGCGAGATGGCACCGTCGGTGATATGCAGCTGCAGTCCGTTCTTCAGCGTCGGCGCAATCATCAGCAGCGCAGAGATATACTGCGAACTGATGTTGCCCGCCACCTCTATGTATCCGCCCTCGAGCGTGCGCCCCTTGATGCGCAGCGGCGGATAGCCCTCCTCGCCCAAGTATTCGATGTCGGCGCCCAGATAGCGCAGCGCGTTCACCAGGATGCCAATCGGGCGCTGCTTCATGCGGTCGGTGCCCGTGAGCACGTGCTCGCCCGGCGTGGCGGCGAGGTACGCCGTGAGGAATCGCATCGCCGTGCCCGCCCCCTTGATGTCAATCTCATACGGGCGTCGCTGCATCGCGTCGATAATCACCTCCGTGTCGTCGCACACCGAGAGATTCTGCGGCAGTATGTCGCCGCACGACAGCGCATGAATGATAAGTGCGCGGTTGCTGATGCTCTTCGAAGCCGGCAGCGCGATAGTAGCGTTAATCGTCTGGGGTGCTGTTATTGTATATTGCATGATGCTGTTTGTTTTTCTTTCAATATTCAGAGTTCGTTTCTCCCAATGTTCAGAGTTCGTTTCTCTATATGCAAAGTTACGAAAACTATTCCAAACTATCGCTCAAAGCATTGAAAACAAAAACTATATTGTGTTATTTTTTTACAACGCGGATTCATCTGATTAATCTGATTTTCAGCGCACCCATCCGTAGCGGAGGTATCCTGCCTCCGCAGCACGCAGCAACACATATTCAATCGTAATCTATCGAACACGAATCTCCCGAATCCGTTCAATCCGCTTAATCCGCGTTAAGTTCCTTCGCACCCTAACAATATATTTTTTCACAACGGATTTATCTGATTAATCGGATTTTCTGAGCGCCCATCCGTAGCGGAGGTATCCTGCCTCCGCAGCACGCAGCAACACATATTCAAT